>Ga0129310_1003324_pt1 | contig 10558 bp, 6 predicted proteins | sample Go1ome_2_FD_94433 | JGI IMG/M metagenome (GOLD analysis project Ga0129310, IMG submission 94433) | Western lowland gorrila individual fecal microbial communities from Wisconsin, USA - Go1022A metagenome | ecosystem: Host-associated > Mammals > Digestive system > Large intestine > Fecal | place...
CCTCCAGATCCTCCAGGGCCGCATACCCGCCGCAGCCCCGCTGCCCCGCGTAGAGGACCGCCTTCAGTCCGGACAACTCCTCCGTCAGGCCCCGGCAAAGCGCGGGGTAGTCCAGCTCTTTATAGCCATCTCCGATCACCAGATACCGGATGTCGCTGCGCTCCAGAAGTGTTTTGAGCTCCGTCCGCCCCAGGCTGGTGTTCAGCAGCGCGGTGACTGCGCCGATGCGGCTCGCCGCATACAGCAGCACGATCGCGTTGGGCTCCGCCTCGCACCAGAGAGCCAGGTGGTCCCCTTTGTCCACACCCCAGCCCAGCAGCCGCCGGGCCGTCCGATCCACCTCCCCGTCCAGTGCGGCATAGCTCCACACCCGGCCCCGGTACTCCAGGGCCGGCCGGTCCGGAAACCGCCGGGCCGTCCGCCGCAGCAGCCCTCCCACGGTCAGGTCTTCCAATGGCAGCATGTTCCTCACGTCTTTCTCTCCCTTTTCCCCGTATCCGGCACAAAAGACCGGCGCGCCGCCCCGCTCCAGAGCAGGGAGCGACGGCGGCGCGCCGGTCTGGCGGCATGCCCTCTGGCACGGTCAGATGACCTTTTTCTCCTTCAGTGCGTCCAGTTCCTCACCAGACAGGCCCAACAGCCCCCCATAGACTTCCTGATTGCTGCCGCCCAGCGCCGGGCTGCACTGGTACTCCACGTGATTCTCGCTGAGTCTTGGCGCGAAGCCGGGCACCTTCACCTTGCCCCGTTCGGGATGTTCAATCTCCACGATCATGCCCCGCCCCAGATATTGGGGATCGTTGGTGATATCGGCGCAGTCCAGCAGTGCGCCGGCAGGGATGTCCGCCTTGCACAGGATATCCATGGCGGTGATTTTGTCATAGTCCTTCAGCCACTCCTTGATGGCACTGTCGCAGATCTCCCGGTGCTCGTACCGGGAGCGGGGCGTAGCCATCTCGGGGCAGACGTCCTGCTTCAGGTCGGGCCGCCCGATGACGTCGCACAGATTGTCCCACTGCTTGCTGCCGGGGTGGCGGGAACAGTAGATGTGCACATAGTCGTTGGGCCCGAAAGGCTTGCAGGGATACGTGTCCGACGGGGCCACATCCTCCAGGGGCATGCCGTTGGCCACCCGGCGGTTGGGCTTCCGTTGTTGAGGTAGGGCTCCCACTGGGAACGGCTCAGACCGATCATAAAGTCCTGCATGGCCACGTCTACCCGCTGGCCGATCCCCTCCCGCTCCCGCTGGAGCAGGGCGGCGATGATGCTCATGGCCAGGGTGATGCCGGTGCCGGAGTCGGCCACCGAGATGCCGCACTTGATGGGCTGCTCGGGCAGACCGGTGGCGGAGACCATGACGCCGGTGTGGGTGGCGATGGGGTCGAAGGCTGGGTAGTCGGCGTAGGGGCCGTCCTGAGCGAAGCCCTTCAGGCTGGCGTAGACGATCTTCGGGTTGATCTGTCGGCACGCCTCATAGGTCAGCCCCAGGTTGTCCATGGAGCCGGGCCCCATATTCTCCACGACGACGTCGCATTTGGCCACCAGGCGCCTGAGCAGATCCAGGCCCTCAGGGGCCTTGGCATTGCAGGTGATGGACTTTTTGTTCATGTTCATCACCAAAAAGCCGTAGCTGTCCACGCCCGGATTGGCCTGGGAATAACGACCCAGTTCCCCCTTCACCGGGCGCTCCACCTTGAATACGTCGGCCCCTAGCCAAGCCAGGGTCTCGGTGCACACAGTGCCGGACTCAAACTGGGTCATATCCAAAACGCGGTAACCGGAAAGCGGTCCTCTGCAAGCCATAGTAAGTACCTCCTATATTATAATACCGTTTTTTGCATTTGTGAACACATTCATATGAACCAGTTCATTTTTTATTGGGGATGACCCGCTGCTCGATAAACTCCTCCACCAGCCCGGTCATGGTGTCGGCGTTCCACTTACGGGCGTCCACTGGGTCGGCCTTGAAGATGAGCACCGGGATGCCTGCGTCCTCCAGGGCCTTTTTGATGAAGTAGCTGCCTTCCACCGCCTGCATGCAGTTTTCCGGCACCATGTAGACCACGCCGTCGATATCGTTCTGGGCGGCCTGCTGGAGATACCACTGGCTGTTCCAGGGCGGCATGTGGAGGAAGTCCTCCATGCCGATATAACGGGCGGCCAGGGCCCGCAGGGGATCGGCCTCGACGTGGTTGCGGATGTAGGCGTCCGCCCCCATGGCCAGATACATGCTCCACATGAATACCGCGCCGTACTTCTGCTCAAAGCGCTGATAGAAACTGAAATCGTGCCAGATGCCCCGTCCGATCCACATCAGGCGGTACTTCTCGTTGGGCACGGCGGCCTCGCCCTTGTCGGCCAGAGCCTTGACCTCCTCATACAGGCTTTTGGCATGGTCGGCGGCCCACTGGGTACCCCGCTGCCACTGGGCCTGCATCACGGCGTTGATGGTGTCCACCACGGTGACGGGCACGGGGTGGCAGGCGGCGATGAGGTCCCGGGTCTTTTTGTACCACATCTCCTGCTCGTTGATGAGGTTCATCACATGCTCGAGCTTGTTGATGTCGAACATCTTCCCGGTCTTCATCTCCAGGAAGCGGATGAGCTCCTTGAGCTCCTCCACGGCGGTATCCAGGCGATCGGTGTCGTAGAGCTCCTCCCAGCGGTCGGGGGCCAGCTCAAACCACTTCAGGGGGGTCTTCCGGGCCACGGTATTCTCCATGGCGTAGAAGCTGGCCCCGTGATTCTGTGCAAAAAGTTCAAAGATCTTGCTCTGACAGTCGCAGGTCAGCCGGGTGATGGCGATGGTGGGGTCGGGCAGACCGCCCCAGGGCCCCAGAGGCCTGCCCTCGGCGTCCAGCTTGTGGTCGTCGGGGTCCAGGCTCTCGGCAAAGGCAGTGGCACAGTAGGAGCACAGGTCGTCCCGGTAGCCGGCCTCCCGCAGCAGGCCGTAATACTTTTTGGTCATGCGCTTGGCTCCGCAGATGGCGGCCCACCACTGGTTGACCACAAAGGGGATGTCCATGGCCCGCAGGACCTCCATGGGTACGTCGGCGTTGAGGTAACCGAAGTCCTCGCCCGCCTCCACCCGTGCCTTCAGCCCGGTAAACCACTCCTTTTGATAGGCTCCGGCGGCGGCCGTGGCCTTCAGCTTTTTGACGGCGGTGGACTGGGACCCCGCCGTTTTCTTTCCGTCAGCCATGGCTGGCACCTCCTTTCAGCGTGGAGACAAAGGCGCTGAACCGCTCCTCCAGCCCCTCGTTGCGGTGGGCAGGCCAGGCCATCTTGGCAAAGCAGGCGGTGGGGATGCCCCGGCTCTCCAGACTCTTCTTCTGGCTGGGATAGTCCCAGCTCGCGGCCTCCTCGTAGATGTTGGTATAGAACACCACAGCCTGAGCGGCAGAGGCGTCCACCTCCCGGTCCAGCGCGGCCACCCGCTGGCTGACGAAGGCTTTTTTGCTGCTGAACTCCCGCAGCATGTACCGGTCCACCACCGCACGAACGGGGGAGTACTCGGGGTTGTAGTCCCGGTCATACCAACGGTCGCCCCAGTCGTGGTCCTCGCCCACGATGACGGCGCCGGCCGCCTCAATCTGTTCATACAGGGCGGTATCCTCCTGGTTGCTGCCGGTGAAAAACACCCGCGGGCCGTTGAGGACAGGCCAGCTTTGGGCGTCGGCCACCACCTGTCTTACCAGAGCGGTGTGGGCCGAACGCTCCATGAAGAAGGCGCTGCCGATGATGACCAAGGCTTCGCTGCCGGTGATTCGGGGCTGCGCACACCGGCGCAGGGCGGCCATTTCCCGTAGAGCCTGCCGGTTTTCATTGCAGATGGCTCCGGCGGCGGCGATCTCTTCATCGGTGATGGCCCGGCCTGCCCACCGCTCCACCGTCTGGCGGAACAGCTCCAGAGTCTGCTCGTTGCGGACCTGATGCAGACGGTTGCGGGTAAACAGCCAATCGATGAACTCCACCGGCGGCACCGGCTTTTCCGGCTCCACCCGGCGCAGCTCTCGCAGGTACAGATAGATGCGGATGATAACATCGGTGCTGTTGGAGATGGCCAGGGCATCGATCTGGCGGTCATAGGTCCCGTCCACGATCTTTTCAAACTGGGCCCGGACCACCGGGTCGAAGGCGTATTCCAGATACTTGTCGGTCTCCGCCAGGGGCTTTTCCACTTCGGCGTAGACCCGCACCGGCAGCATGCCGGCGGCCAGAATAAACTCGTCCGGCACGTCGCAGCCCAGCTCCCCGACCACCTTTCCTCCGTCGGCGCGCCACCGGGCGGCCGCGGTCTCCCGGTGGTCGTAGACATCCTTCAGCGCGGCAAAAGCCTGGCTTCGCAGCGCGCAGTCGCGGATGCTCATAAGACATCACTTCCTTCTTTAATATCCTCGATGGGCCCGCCCCCAGCCGCCGGCCCGGGGGCGGCGGCCGGAAGGGGCCGGGTTGCTTCTCTTAGAAGGGGAAGGCTCCAGAAAAGCCGCCCACGATGGCCAGAAAGATGCCCAGGCCCCAGGTGGGCAGGAAGCAGTACTTCAGGTTGTCCTTCATCTCCACGCCGCACAGGCCAAGGGCCAGGTAGGGAGTGGGGGCCACCAGGCACAGGTTGACAGCCACACAGGCGCCCACGGTGCAGGCGGCGGCGCCGGCCAGCATGGTGCCGCCATAGGCAATCGCCATGTTGCCGAAGATGGGGGCCATAACCATGTATAGGGTGTCGGAACCCACGGCCATGGACAGGGGTACGGACAGCAGGGCGATGATGAAGGTCAGGTGGGTGCCCATGGACGCGGGAACCAGGCTCATCAGGGTGTCGGTCATGGCGTTCATCATGCCGGAATCCTTCATGACGCCCACCAGCATGCCGATGGAAAAGATGATCATGACCATGTTCAGGGCGTTGGAGCCGTGTTTTTTGATCTGGGAGGTCATCTCCTTGGCGTCCTTGCAGTTGACGATCAAAGCGATGGACAGGCCGATCATAAAGGCCACATTGGTGTTGATCCAGCCCATCAGCAGGCAGACCACCAGCACCACCAGGAAGGCCATATCAAAGAACAGCACGCCCTTGCTGACCTTCAGCACAGGGTCATTGAGCTTGAGCATGCCGGATTTCAGCTCGGCAAATTCCTCATCGGTCATGCCGCAGCCGCGCTTTTTCAGGATGGGGCCCACGATGAAGACGGAAGCGAACAGCAACACCAGGCCCACGACCTGGGTGGGCAGCAGGGCGGTCCAGATCTCGCGGGCCTCCACGCCGGTGGAGGCGGAAACGCGGGCCAGGGCCGAGGTCCAGGGCAGCATGTTCTCCACGCCGGAAACCAGAGCCACATAGGTCAGCAGAATGATGGGGCTGATGCGCATTTTCTTGAACAGGGGAAGCATGGTGGGTGCGGTGATCAGCCAGGTGGTGGCGCCGGAGCCGTCCAGGTGGGAGATGGCGGTCAGCAGGCAGGTCATCAGCAGAATCATGCTGACGTTGTTGCCGATGTATTTCATGACCTTGGACACGATGAAGTCAAACATGCCCGCGTCGCCCAGCACGTTGAAGAACACCACGGCAAAGGTAAACAGGGCGGCGGTGTTCAGCGTGCTGTTCAGGCCGGTGCTCAGGTAGCCCTGGAGGGTCTTGAGGCACATGAGCAGGTCCATGGGAGCGGCCACCTCGGCCTTGGGGGGCACCAGATAGCCCATCAGGCCCAGGATGATGACAGCGATGGTAGGCAGAATGACAAGGATGGGGGGCAGGGCTACCTTGCCCCAGATAATCAGGGCCACCATGGCGATAACCAGAATGAAACCAACTGCGGATAACATGATAATAGCACTTCCTTCCTCAATTTCTCTTTCAAAAATGGGCTCTTCTCTCCATCAATTCCAGAACATATGGGCCGGCTTGTGAATTGCTCCGAACCTCCCTCCATCTTCAAATTTTCTCCGCATACACGTTATTTTTTTGTGCACCTTTACCTTATCACACCATACAACCACTTGGGTAGATGTGGCCTGCATAAAAACGAGCGTCAGCATATGTTCATCTTGCACACAACGGCTTCCCAGGCCTTAACTATAAATTTTGCCCACTTTTATAGCAGTTTTTTGCAATATTTTTGAACATTTGCTTGCTATTTTTTAGATTTGCTCTATAATAGAGTTGTCAAGCGCCCTTTACACTGCGGAGCACACAAATTTCGCATCCTATTCATGTGCAATATGCACATTTATCATTTTGCTTGGGATGGAGTGATGTCGCATGGGCCTGTATACACCCGCCATGTTGTCGTATTGGCTCGGGGACGCCGTTTTGGACGTCCGCCCCGGGACCGCGGAGCCGCACTGCGAGGGAGGCATCAAGCTGCTGGATCAGGGGGAATCCGTCCTGCGTGCCGAGTGTCTGTATATCGGCACAGCGCAGGCGGTGACACATGCCCTCGCCTGCGGCAGGCTGCCTCAGGAATGCCTTCTGATCGTCTCCAGCGGCAGGTGCGGGGCCGAAATGCTTCCAGATGTGCTTACGCTGATTGAGACCAACCTTCCTCTGCTGGAGCTTTACAACTGTGTCCAGGAGCATGTCCACCGTTTTATCGCCTGGGACTCCAGCCTTCACGAGGTGGTCTACAACAACGCCGGGCTTCAGGAACTGCTCCAAAGGGCCTCTTCTGAGCTGCACGCCACCATCCTGCTGGTCAACACCGGCTACAAGCACATCGCTTCGGTCTACTGCCCCATGGTCCAGGACCCTACCGCCGACGAGCTACGGGACAATGGGTATCAGTCCTTCGATACCATCCAGACCGTACGCCGTGAGACGCCGGTCCGGCGCGGAACCTATGGTGAGTTTGTCGAGTACATCTCTCAGGTCAGCCATAACTACACCATCGTCCGGCTTATCCGCTATCAGGACACCCTGGCTGCCCGGCTGTGCATCATTCTGAATGGACCGGAGCCCAACCGATGCTATTCGGACCTGAGCTCTATCCTGGCCGGTTATGTGACGGAATACATGTTCAGCAATCAGGGGGTGGATTATGGCAGCAATGCCGCCTTCGGCAGCCTGGCGGCCGACCTGATTGAATGCCGCCTGACCGACCCCGATGAGCTAGAGCAGCGGCTCAAGCAGATCCAGCTGGCTGTGCGCCGCTACTACCACGTCATTGTGGTCGCTTTCGACACCGACCAGGACCGAAGCACCATCCCCTGGAACTACATCATTAGCCAGTTGGAACAGGTCTTTCCCTTCAGCAACATCACCACTTACCACGGCGAGATCCTGATGGTGGTACGTAAGACGAAGCGCGGCAGCCGCATCTCCTTTGACCGGCAGAAGCTGCTGACCATTCTGGAGCACTATAACGGGTATGCCGCCATCGGGAATACCTCGGAATTCCTTACTTCCCTGCCCCCGGTCTACCACCAGGCCAGAGATGCCCTGCGTCTGGGCCGGGCGATGGACCCCGGCCAGCGCATCTTATACTATGAGGACTACAGCATGTACCAGATGATCGAGCTGGCGGCGGAATCCGCCCGCCAGAAGCTGGGCAGCCGGAACCTGGTCCACCTGTGCAACAACGAAACCGTAGCTCTGCTCCTGCACGACAACAAGACGGGCGGCAATCTGCTGGATTTTCTATATACCTATCTGCTGCATGAGCGCAACGCCACCGAGACAGCCAAGGCCCTTTACATACACCGCAATACGGCCCTGTATAAAATCCGCAAGATCGAAGAGATCATCGGCGGCAGCCTGGATGACCCCATCCTGCGGGAGCGCCTTCTGTTCAGCTATCACGTATTGGAGTACATGACGCGTTACCGTAAGGAGGATATCCTGACCCTCAAACGCACCCGCTCGGAGGATTACCCCAGCAACTCCGTCCGATAATCCGCCGCCCCTTTGAAGGGGCGGCTTTTTTGCCCTTCCGGCTGGCTCCCCGCGGGGGCCGGCCAGGCCGGCCCCCGCGCAGGGCTCGCGAAAGGCGGAGGTAGGAAAAAGCGTCAGGAGGCAGAGGCGTAGAGATCGGGGAGCTCCATATAGGAGGCGTTCTCTCCCCCGGTATAGAGGCGGATGCTGGGGGTTTCGCATGTGGGGTCGGCTTCAAATGCACTCCGGCCCAGATAGTAGAAACGGTCCATGGAATTGGAGATGGTCACGCGCAGGCAGTGACCTGCCGGGACAATATAGGAGGTGGGCATCAAGTCGATCTCCAGCTCGTAGACCTCGCCGGTGGTAATGGGGGCGGCACCCGCTTCATCGGCAGGGTGCCAGGGCAGGCCCAGGAAATCATAGGGAGCCTCTTCGGTACCGCGCAGTGAGGCACGGAGGTGGCCGTCATCGAAGAGGAAGCTCTCGCCGGTCTCCAGATCGTAGTCCGACACAGTCACAAAGAAGTCGATGTCCGTTTCGTCAGACAGCATCTCGAAGTTGATGTGGGCCATGGCATGTCCCGTAATCTCAAAGTCCTCTGCAAACGGCTCGGTTGTAAAACACAGGCCCTTTGCATCCACGTCGGCGGAGGAGGCGGATTCCACGCCCGTCGCGATCCCATAAACCACGTCATAGTCCACATAGGTCTCGTATTCCGTCTTTTCAGTCGTGAGGGACAGCGCGTCCGTGCCGCTCAGGTACATGGCAGTCCGGCTGCCCGCGTCCACAGGCCACTCGGTCTGCCAGCGGTATCCGTTGTTTTCCGCTCGGTTGGCTGCCTTTAGGTAGATTGGGTCCTCGTCCATAATACCGTTGTCGATGCCCTTGAGCCAGTAGTCGAACCACCGGAGCTGCTCGATCTCCCAGTTGGGGTCCACTTTGGCCTTGGTGTGGTACCATGGCCCAATGGTCATCTTTTTGGGTGTGGTCAGATTCTCGTAGATTACAAAGGTATCCCTGCGGAATACGTCATACAGACCGCCCATCAAATAGATGGCGGAGCCGGAGGCATTGATGGTCTCCTTATTGGTGCTTGCACTGACTAGGTTCCAGTACGCGCCATCCACCTCTTCCGAGTAGCTGTCGCGCCACAGCAGGCGCTGGAACATGGGAATTTGCAGACCGTTGGCAACGTGCTGCTCGATGGCCTCACGGAGCATGGTCTTATCCGTGTCCTCATCCACGGCGGGGGTGGTCGCCACCATGGAATCCACCGTCACAGTTCCGCCGATGGCCTCCCAGTTGGTATCCGGCATGGAGCCAAAGGCCCGGGGGATGCCGCCCCGAATCCAGCCGTCGTACTTGTTATAGTCGGTGCAGCCGATGACAGAGGCATCTACCAGTTGGCTCTTGCTCAGAATGGCCAGTTGGGTCTGGCCCACATAAGATGAGCCAATGGTGCCCAACTTGCCGTCGCACCAGTTCTGATCTTTGATCCAGGCTACGATATCGGCTCCATCCTGGGCCTCCTGGGGCGAGTTGGCGGCATCACGGGTGCCATAGGAGGCTCCCATGCCGCGGCAGTCGGCGGATACGAAAGCATAGCCGTACGAGGTAAACCACTCTGCGCTAGTCACGCAGTCCGCGCGCTGGCGGCCATAGGGCGTATAGGTGAATACCACAGGCAACGCTTCCCCCGCCTCTACGCCGTTTTGGGTGGGAATGCAGTAGTCGACCGCCAGCTTGGTCCCGTCGGAAACGGGGACATAGACACTGTAGCGCTGGTAGCCATCGTACTCCGCCTCGGAGTAGCCGGAATAGGCTCCCGGCTTAGAGACAACTCCCTCCGGCTGTTCCTCCAATGCGGCTTTCAGCAGCGGATATTCCCGGAACAGAGGTATCAAAAGGTCCACGTCCTTCTGTCGGACGCCTTCAACCATACGGCTATCCGAAATTTTCGGTGCAAAATAGAGGGTATTGTGAGTCTTATTATTGTAGCTGGTCCATTTCACAGGCAGGCCATCATTGTTGGGATTGCCTGTACGAATGAACGCCGCCCAAGTATCCGAAATGACATCAGCATCTTCCAGCATATCAGTGGGCACCTTGGACCAGTTGCGTGCAATGACATCATTCTCAGAACCATGAGACGCCCGCAGGTTATTCTCTGGAGTAATGTCCCAATCAAGATGGTAAAAATACACATCAGTATACCGGGACAATGCCTCAGCAAACATAATAGCACCACAACGCAGATATAGGTCATTCTTTAAATCCTTGGCCGCAGTCCAGTTGTCGCGGTTATATTCTGCATTGTGCTCATAGAATTCTTTTATGATCGTTTGGGCATTCTCCTTATTCCAACCGCGGTCAGACAATTTGCCCCAGTTCTGCTCAATAGTAAAATTCAACGCATCCTCATCGCTCAGAGGGTTACCTTCCTTGTCGACAAATTGTTGATCGTATTCGCCCGCGTTTGATCCGAACATGACTGTAATCCCCTCACAGCCACCATCAAGGAGGTATTTATAATAGTTCTCAGGAATAACTACATCGTCAATAACAGGACTAAAGAGTTTATTTTCCACATTAGAAAAGGCAGAAGAGCCGCTGGCGGATGAAGATGAAATCTTTATCTGCGCCTCCAGCACTTCTTTATTGGTGCAAGCCAGAAGCTCGTCAATTGTA
>Ga0129310_1003326_pt1 | contig 10552 bp, 9 predicted proteins | sample Go1ome_2_FD_94433 | JGI IMG/M metagenome (GOLD analysis project Ga0129310, IMG submission 94433) | Western lowland gorrila individual fecal microbial communities from Wisconsin, USA - Go1022A metagenome | ecosystem: Host-associated > Mammals > Digestive system > Large intestine > Fecal | place...
ACGCAGCACTGTACGGCATCTTCACCATGATCACTGTTGCCCTCGGCTTCCGTGCAGGCTTCAGCTTCTCCGCAGGTGCGATGGATCTGCTGTTCTCATCCTCCCTGCCTGCAGCACAGAGGACCTGGCTGATCATCCCTCTGGGCATTGCAGCATTTGCTGTATTCTACTGCGTATTCCTCTTCGCTATCAAGAAATGGGATCTGAAGACCCCCGGAAGAGAAGATGATGATATTGAAGCAGAGAAGAACGTGGAACTGGCAAGTGATGACTATACCACCATTGCAGAGACCATTCTCAAAGGCTGTGGCGGCAAGGAAAATATCACCAGCATCGACAGCTGTACAACAAGATTGAGACTGCAGGTAAAAGATATTACCGTTGTGAACGATAAAGTCATCAAATCCGCAGGCGTTGCAGGCGTTATCAAACCCGGCAAGACCTCCGTACAGGTAATTATCGGAACCAAGGTTCAGTTTGTAGAGGAAGCTTTCTCTAAACTGTGTGAATAACGGATAATTAAAAAGTGTCAGACCATGGAATAAAATCTGTGGTCTGACGTTTTTTGTGTGTATGGGAAGAAAAACATAACCCTGTAGACTGGCATTTTTGAGAAAATTTTCTAAAAAGGGTATTGTACAAAGAACTTTCTTATAGTATGATATTCGGAGTGTATGATTGTATACGATTATCCAACATCCACAGAAGAAAGCGCATTCCCGCAGGGAAAAGACGAGAAAGGTATGGTACGAAATGAAAGCATATCAGGAATTATCCAAGGAAGAACTTTTAACTTTGAAGGCAGAGCTTAATGCTGCGTATGAAGATGCAAAGGGCAAGGGCCTGAAACTGGATATGTCCAGAGGAAAACCGGCAGCGAGTCAGCTGGATATGACGATGGATTATCTCGATGTTGTAAATTCTCAGAGCGCCATGAAAGCTGAGGATGGAATGGATGTTCGAAATTACGGTGGACTGGACGGTATTCCCGAAGCAAAGAAACTGATTGCTGACATTCTGGAAGTGAAGCCGGAGAATGTGATCGTCTGCGGCAATGCCAGCCTGACCATCATGTATGATACCGTATCCCGGGCTATGACCCATGGACTTTTAGGCAATACTCCCTGGTGCAGGCTGGATCATGTGAAATTTTTATGTCCCGTACCCGGTTATGACAGACATTTTGGAATTACAGAGCATTTTGGAATCGAAATGATCAATGTACCCATGACGCCGGAAGGACCGGATATGGATCTGGTAGAGAAGCTGGTGTCCGAAGATCCCGCCATCAAGGGGATCTGGTGTGTACCGAAGTACTCCAACCCTCAGGGATATTCCTATTCCGATGAGACCGTAAAGCGTTTCGCTGCGCTGCAGCCTGCTGCACCGGATTTCCGTATTTTCTGGGATAATGCTTATGCAATCCATCATTTATACGATGACAGACAGGATCAGCTGCTGGAGATTCTTTCCGAGTGTGAGAAGGCAGGACATCCGGATATGGTATTCGAGTTCTGCTCTACCTCCAAAGTAACCTTTGCCGGAGCAGGTATTGCAGCCATTGCATCCTCTAAGGCAAATCTGGATGATATGCGCAAGTCCATGACCATCCAGACCATTGGCTATGACAAGATCAATCAGTTGCGCCATGTGCGTTATTTTAAGGATAGCAATGGGGTGCGTGAACATATGAAGAAGCACGCAGCTATCATGCGACCGAAATTTGAGGCCGTACTGCAGGTGTTGGAGGACGAGCTGGGTGGTCTTGGTATCGGCAGCTGGACGAAGCCCAACGGTGGATATTTTATCTCTTTTGATGCCATGGAGGGCTGTGCCAGAGCCATCGTGGCAAAGTGTAAGGAAGCCGGTGTGACACTGACCGGAGCGGGTGCTACCTTCCCCTACAAGAAGGATCCGAAGGACTCCAATATCCGTATTGCTCCTTCCTTCCCGACACCGGAAGAGATGGCAATGGCTACGGATCTGTTTGTGCTCTGCGTCAAGATGGTAAGCGTAGACAAGTTACTGGAAAGCAGATAAGTATTCGAGTTGGATGAGAAGGGACGATAAGTCATGGAAGAATTCAAGCGTATCAGCCGAGATCTGGTAGCGAAGGGTGCTATTATCGACTATTATCAGGATACCATGCAGATCCCCAACGGCAATATTGCAAAATGGGATCTGATCGATCATAAGGGTGCAGCTGCGGTGGTGGCTGTGAGAGAAGACGGTAAGCTTCTGATGGTGCGGCAGTACCGAAATGCCCTGGAGCGGGAGACCCTGGAAATCCCGGCAGGCGGACTGAACGGGAGAGAAGAGCCAACGGATCAGGCGGCCATGCGGGAATTGCAGGAAGAGACCGGCTATCATACCGATCACGTGGAATTGTTGACCTCCATTTATACCACGGTGGCCTTCTGCAATGAGAAGATTGACATCTATCTGGCCAGAGGCCTGAAGGACAGAGGAAGCCAGCATCTGGATGAAGATGAATTCATCCATGTAGAGGCCTGTTCCGTAGAAGAATTAAAGCAGATGATCTATGACTGCAAGATTCAGGATGCCAAGACGATCTGCGGTATTCTGACTTATGCATCCAAATACCTGAGTGAATAAAAAAATCCCTGTCCGGCAGGCGGTATTCTGCCGGGACAGGGATTTTTCTTTTTCCGGATTTTCCGAAAGAGAAATGAGTAAGCATGTTTTCCCATGTTGTCCGCATATATTACTAACAACGCCTGACGGGGAGATGTAACGACATGAAATGGGACCGATCCATGCTGACGGCTGGAAAGCTTCCGTTACGCCTTTTATTTCTGACGGGATTTGCAGCAGGATTATTCGCTGTATATTTTGGACGGGGGATGCTGCTGGATCATAAGGGAATGCTGGATGAGGATATGCTGTACCGCATGAAATATATGACTGTGGACAGTCGTCTCCTGTTCTGGTATGTACTGTGCAAAAGGTGCCGGAATTTTCTGGTGCTCATTATTATGGCAACGACTTATCTGGGATGGATCTTCTGTGGAGGAATCACGGTAAAATACGGATTCTCCGTGGGATTTTTTCTGAGTACGGCGATCTTCCGGTATGGGATCAAAGGGATCCTTTTGGGAATCGTGAGTATTTTTCCCCATTATCTGTGTTATGTTCCGGCCGTGATCCTGTTACTCAGATGGTGTGAGGACCTGCACCGGAGTATTTATTTCTACCATAACATAACCGGGCAGGGAAAAAGCTCCCTGCCCGGCAGATTGGGAAGACTGGCACTCATTCTGATGGCGCTTATCTTCGGATGTTTATTGGAATGTTTCGTGAATCCTGTGTTATTGAAAGGATTCCTGCAAGTCTTCTGAGGAATAACTGCGATTTATTCGTACTCGGCGATGTCGTAGATCAGACGCTCGCTGTCTTCCCAGCCAAGACAGGGATCGGTGATGGACTTGCCGTAGCAGCCGGCACCTACCTTCTGGTTGCCTTCCTCAATATAGCTCTCAATCATGACGCCCTTGACCAGCTTGTGCAGATCGGGACTGAGTTTACGGCTGTGCATGACTTCTTTGGTGATACGGATCTGTTCCCTGAACTGCTTGTTGGAGTTGGAGTGGTTCGCATCAATGACACAGGCGGGATTCTTCAGATCCATCTTGCCGTACATTTCCCACAGACGGATCAGATCTTCATAGTGGTAGTTGGGAATGTTGGCACCGTGCTTGTTGGTGGCACCACGCAGTACGGTGTGGGCCAGATCGTTGCCGTGGGTATTCACTTCCCAACCGGTATAGATGAAGGAGTGGGGATGCTGTGCTGCATATACGGAATTCAGCATTACGGAGAAGTCTCCGCTGGTAGGGTTCTTCATACCGGCAGCCACATCGAAACCGCTGACGGTCAGACGATGCTGCTGATCCTCTACGGAACGGGCACCGATAGCCACATAGGAGAGGATATCGGATACATATCCCCAGTTTTCGGGGTATAACATTTCGTCTGCGGCGGTCAGTCCGGTCTCCTTGATGGCACGGATGTGCATTTTCCGCATGGCCATCAGTCCTGCCAGGAAATCCGGCTTTTTCTCGGGATCGGGCTGGCTGGTGATGCCTTTGTAGCCTTCGCCGGTGGTACGGGGCTTGTTGGTGTAGATTCTGGGAATCAGGATCAGCTTGTCCTTTACCTGTTCGTTGACTTTGGCCAGACGATTGACGTAATCACATACGGAATCTTCGTTGTCGGCGGAACAGGGGCCGATGATCACCAGAAACTTGTTGCTTTTGCCGGAGAGAACGTCACGGATCTCAGCATCTCTTTCTTCTTTGATCTTGGCTAATTCTGCAGGGAGGGGCAGTTCCTTGCGGATCTCCGCAGGAGTGGGCAGTTTTTTAATAAATTCGAAACTCATGGTATTCCATCGTGCGCAGGGCACGTCCTTTCTGCTAAATGTCATTGCCCATTATAGCCCAGAATGCACAAGGATGCAAGAGAATTTAGCGATTTAAAGCGAAAAAGAGAAAAACAGTAAATAAATTGGTGTGCTAAAGCGTTAATTTGTAAAATAATATTGACAGGCATACGGGTTTGCCCTAAAGTAAAACTGTATCTGACGAGAAGTCATACATTTGCATAAGAAGGCTTTTGTATGTTCCGAAACGTTAAAAAACTACGAGAGAGGGCAAAATTATGTACGGAACAATTTGGGCATTGCTGCCGCCGGTGGTGGCAATCGTATTGGCACTAATCACAAAAGAAGTATATTCATCACTGTTTATCGGTATCGTTACGGGAGCGTTGATCTATACCGGATTTTCTCCCATCGGGACGCTGGACACGGTGATCAATGAAGGATTTATCAACTCCGTGGCGGATGCATGGAATATCGGTATCTTCATGTTCCTGATCCTGTTGGGAACCATGGTGGCACTGATGAACAAGGCAGGAGGCTCCGCAGCCTTCGGCGAATGGGCGAAAAAGCATGTAAAGACCAGAGCGGGTGCGCTGCTCTCCACTTTCCTGTTAGGCGTGTTGATCTTCGTGGATGACTATTTCAACTGCCTGACCGTAGGTTCCGTTATGCAGCCGGTAACGGACGGACATAAGATTTCCCGTGCAAAGCTGGCATATATTATTGATGCTACCGCAGCCCCCATCTGTATGATCGCACCGATCTCTTCCTGGGCGGCAGCAGTATCCGGCATGGTGGACGAAGGTGTGTATTCCGGTATCGAACTGTTCGTAAGAGCCATTCCTTATAACTATTATTCTCTGTTGACCATCGTATTTGTCATCGGTATGGCGCTGATGGGCTTCGATTACGGCCCCATGGCAAGACACGAGCGTAATGCCATCGAAAAGGGTGACCTGTTCACCGAGGGTGAGCGGGTGGCTGATGCAGACAATGCACCCAGGGGTTCTTCCAAAGGCAAAGTCTACGATTTGCTGATTCCGGTCATTGTATTGATTATCTGCTGTGTCATCGGCATGATCTATGTCGGCGGATTTTTTGACGGCGTGGGCTTCATCGATGCCTTCAGCGCAACGGATGCTTCCGTGGGACTTCCCTGGGGCTCCCTGATCGCACTGTTATTTGCCATTGTATATTATATGTGCAGAAGACTAGTATCCTTCAAGGAGGCCATGAACTGTCTGACGCAGGGCTTCATCGCCATGGTACCCGCCATGCTGATCCTGACCTTTGCCGTTACCCTGAAGACTATGACCGGACTGTTAGGTGCGGATGTCTATGTGGCAGGTCTGATGCAGGGCGCATCCGCGGGACTTACCAATATGCTTCCGGCCATTATCTTCCTGGTAGCATGTTTCCTGGCCTTTGCTTCCGGTACCAGCTGGGGTACGTTCGGTATCCTGATCCCCATCGTTACCGGCGTATTTACCGATCCCACGACCGGAGCTATCGTGCCCGGTGCGGAGCATCTGATCATTATCGGTGTATCTGCTTGTCTGGCAGGTGCTGTTATGGGTGACCATTGTTCCCCTATTTCCGATACGACGATCATGGCTTCTGCGGGAGCACAGTGTAATCACATCAACCACGTATCCACCCAGGTACCTTATGCACTGACTGTGGCGGCTATCTCTTTTGTAACTTATATCATTGCTGGCTTTGTACAAAATGTGGTAATCTGTCTGGTGATCGGTATTCTGTTGACACTGGCTACGCTGTTTGTTTTGAAACGTGTCTTTGGCCAGAAGGCTGCCGTACAGAAATAAGAAAGGAACCGTTTTATTATGAAATATGATTATCTGGTGGTCGGCTCCGGATTATACGGAGCAGTGTTCGCAAGAGAAGCGGCCGACAGAGGGAAAAAAGTTCTGGTGATCGATAAGCGTCCCCATGTGGCGGGAAATATCTACACGGAGACCGTGGAGGGTATCCATGTTCACAAATACGGTGCCCATATTTTTCACACGAACGATACGAAGGTATGGAAATATATTACGCGGTTTGCAGAGTTCAACCGGTTTACCAATTCTCCGGTGGCCAATTATCACGGAGAACTGTATTCCCTGCCTTTCAACATGTACACTTTTAATAAAATGTGGGGAGTGGTGACACCCGAAGAGGCTGCGGCGAAGATCGAAGAGCAGCGTAAGGCTGCCGGGATCACGGAGCCGAAGAATCTGGAGGAGCAGGCCATTTCTCTGGTGGGTAAGGATATTTTTGAAAAGCTGGTAAAAGGTTACACCGAGAAACAGTGGGGACGTGACTGTAAGGAACTTCCGGCCTTCATTATCAAGCGTCTGCCGGTGCGCCTGACGTTTGATAACAATTACTTCAATGCCCTGTATCAGGGAATTCCCATTGGCGGTTACACGAAGCTGGTGGAGCATTTGCTGGAAGGCATCGAGGTACGGCTGAACACAGACTATCTGGAGCAGAAAGAGGAACTGGACAAGCTGGCGGAAACCATCGTCTATACCGGCCCGATAGATGCGTATTTCGGGTATTCTCTGGGAGCACTGGAATACCGCTCCGTCAGGTTCGAGACAGAACTGCTGGAGATACCGAATTTCCAGGGCAATGCGGCGGTGAACTATACGGATCGTGAGACTCCTTGGACCCGGATCATCGAGCACAAATGGTTCGAGTTCGGCAGGGATGAACAGGGACAGGAGTTACCGAAGACGGTTATCAGCAGAGAGTACAGTTCCGAATGGAAACCGGGGGATGAGCCGTATTATCCGGTCAACGATGAGAAGAACGGTGCGCTGTACGCAGAGTACAAGAAGCTGGCAGACACACAAAAGAATGTGATCTTCGGTGGAAGACTGGCGGAATACCGCTACTATGATATGGATGCGGTCATTGCTTCGGCATTGAAAAAGAGCGAAGAAGTATTGTAATGCGATAGATCTCAGATAAATAAGAGAAAAAGAAATGCAGTGGCGTAACTAACGTCACTGCATTTTTACTGGTGCGCCCGCGCACGTTTCCAGACAATTTTCAGCCGATCTGCGGTTTCGCCTTCCTCTTATTGCGGAACTCTCTTACGGCGATCAGCAGATCATAACGGTATACCAGCGTGTACATCACAGCCGCCATGACAAAGGCAGTCAGCACATCGAAAACGGAGTGCTGTTTGATGAACATGGTCGCCATAATAATGGAGGCGGCCAGAATCAGGGAACCGATGCGGATGCCCTTTTTCTTTTCAAAGCATTTGCTGCGGATAATGGCAAAATGTGCACCCAGGGAATTATATACATGAATACTGGGCCACAGGTTGGTAGGAGTGTCTGTCCGATACAGAGCGGCCACCATGCGGGTGAAGATATTGTCTCTGGGCATGACCGCGGGACGCAGATGCTGTCCGTTGGGCCACAGGGTGGATACGATCAGAAAGATCGTCATGCCCGTGAAGAGGAAGATACAGGTACGGTAGTAATCTTCTCTGTTTTTGAAAAAGAAGTAGACGACCACTGCCGATACATATACAAACCATAACAGATAAGGAATGACGAATACCTCGCAGAATGGGATGTAATCATCCGCCGCCATATGTATGATCCGGTAATGCCCGGTGGAGTTCTTCTCCAGCCAGACGAACCAGGTCATGTAAATAATGCCATATAAAATAAGAGGAATGGCATGCTTATATTTCAAATAAAAGATCCGCAGCTTTTCCATAAAAACCTCATTTCTCTACAAAACCTATGCTTCAAAATCAATTTTAGTATAGCCATCGGCGTGAAAAAATCAAGGCTTTTTTGGAATACTTAAGCATTCTTAAGAAAATCTTCAGAGTGTGTTCCGGTTGTTTGGGGAGTGATCATACGAATCGCGCCGGGGAGACATTCCACACGGAATCCGCGGCTCTTTCTGGTCACTTCACCATCGGTATGCACCCACAGCGGCGCGGAGGTGTGAATGGACATCTGTGTGGCGGTGTAAGCATCAATGCCTTTAACAAAATAGTGCCTGCCGAAAAAGGCGGTAGGCAGGGCTAAAAGTACCAGACCTTTGGAAATGTTGCCGACCGAGCACAGATCCAGTACACCGTCATGATCCACGGCGGAAGGGCAGAACATGAAACCGCCGCCCTCGTAGCGGTGACTCATACAGGTCACGAACAGAAAACGGGGAAGCTCCAGGGATTCCCGGATACCATGCACCTTGTCCTCCACAGTCAGGGTACAGGAGACCTTGCGGGCGGTGATCAGTTGTTTTAAGGCGATTCCCAGATAGGTGAGCTTCCCAAGGCCAATCCGGTTCATGGTGTCCTTGATACGGGAACTCATGGCCTCCGCACAGACGGCGGCGTCAAAACCGATGCCGCAGCTGACGGCGAACAATCTTGATTCTTCCGGCTGATCCTCATCCAGATAGGTCAGCTTCCCCAGATCCATGGCTCTGGGAGCAGTATTCTTAAGAATCAGAGCAAGGGCTGCCTTCGGGTCTTTGGAAATACCCAGATCTCTGGCCAGATCATTACTGGAGCCGGTGGGGATGTAGCCCAGGATCACTTTGGAAGGATCCGCGATGCCCTGAAGAGCCTCGTTCATGGTGCCATCACCGCCCAGGACGATGAGCTTTAGGTCCGGTTCTTCGGCATGTGCGGCGGTGATCTGCGCGGACAGCCGTCTGACCTCACCGGCCTTCCCGGAAAAATAGGCCTGATATTCCACGGCACTTTCCCTGAGCGCCGGTTCCACCTGTTCGGCCCAGATCTTCGCCCCTCTGCCGGAGCGGGAGGCGGGATTGATAATAATATGATACATGAGGATTCCTCATCTTTCGTAAAGTTATGTTGATTTTTATTCTAACACACAACCGGCTTTCTGCCAACATTGTTCATTTTCCATCTTTGCAATTAAAAAGTTCTATGCTATACTTAGTTCTGAGTTTATCACATTAACGTGATAGTGACATAAGGAGGAATGAGGCATGTATTCATTGGATGAAGTAAAAAGAGTAGATCCCGAAGTGGCACAGGCCATTATTGACGAGGAGCATCGTCAGAACAGCCATATCGAGCTGATCGCATCTGAGAACTGGGTAAGTAAGGCTGTTATGGCAGCTATGGGAAGTCCCCTGACAAATAAGTAAGCGGAAGGATATCCCGGCAAGAGATATTACGGCGGCTGTGAGTGCGTGGATGTCATTGAGAATCTGGCAATCGAGCGTGCCAGGAAACTGTTTGGCTGTGATTATGCCAATGTACAGCCCCATTCCGGAGCACAGGCGAATATGGCGGTGCAGTTTGCTGTACTGAAGCCCGGTGATACCATCATGGGCATGAATCTGGATCACGGCGGACATCTGACCCATGGTTCCCCTGTGAATATGTCCGGTAAATATTTCCATGTGGTACCTTACGGCGTGGATGACAACGGATTCCTGGATTATGACAGAATGAGAGAACTGGCACTGGAGTGCAGGCCCAAGATGATCATTGCAGGCGCTTCCGCATATGCACGTACTATTGATTTCAAGAAGTTCCGTGAGGTGGCAGATGAAGTCGGTGCGGTACTGATGGTGGATATGGCGCATATCGCAGGACTTGTGGCAGCAGGCCTTCATCCCAGTCCCATCCCTTATGCAGATGTGGTGACCACCACCACCCACAAGACGCTGCGTGGACCCAGAGGCGGTATGATCCTCTGCAATAAGGAAGCCAACGAGAAATTCAACTTTAACAAGGCAATTTTCCCCGGCATTCAGGGAGGCCCTCTGATGCATGTGATCGCGGCCAAGGCTGTCTGCTTCGAAGAGGCTCTGAGCGATGACTTCAAGGTATATCAGCAGAACATCGTGGACAACGCACAGGCACTGTGCAAAGGGCTGATGAGCCGTGATATCAAGATCGTTTCCGGCGGTACGGGCAATCCTTTGATGCTGGTAGACCTGACCCCTTTCGGAATGACCGGCAAGGCTGTGGAGAAGCTGTTGGATGCGGCCCACATCACGGCCAACAAGAATACCATCCCCAATGATCCCCAGTCTCCTTTTGTTACCAGCGGTATCCGTCTGGGAACCCCGGCGGTAACTTCCAGAGGACTGAACACCGAGGACATGGATCAGGTGGCAGAGGCC
>Ga0129310_1003328_pt1 | contig 10547 bp, 11 predicted proteins | sample Go1ome_2_FD_94433 | JGI IMG/M metagenome (GOLD analysis project Ga0129310, IMG submission 94433) | Western lowland gorrila individual fecal microbial communities from Wisconsin, USA - Go1022A metagenome | ecosystem: Host-associated > Mammals > Digestive system > Large intestine > Fecal | place...
AGATCGACAAGAATGTCATGACCGACCACCACATCGTGGGCGATGCCCGGCGGGTGCTCCAGCTCCTTAATGAGAAGCTGCCCCCTCACGACTATCCCCAGTGGCAGGCGTGGGTCTTTTCCCATGAGGAGGTCCCCCTCAAAAAGGACGACATTCTCCACCCCCACGAGATCCTGGAAACCATCCAGGCCGTCACCGGCGGCAAGGCCATCATCGCCACCGACGTGGGACAGCACCAGATGTGGTCGGCCCAGTACTACCACTTCTCCCGCCCCGGGCAGTTCATCACTTCGGGCGGCTTTGGCACCATGGGCTTCGGCGTGGGGGCTGCCGTGGGCGCGGCCATGGGCAACCCGGACGTGCCGGTGGTGCTGGCCACCGGCGACGGCGGCTTCCGCATGAACTGCAACGAACTGGCCACGCTGGAGCACTATCACATCCCGGTGATCGTGGTGATCTTCAACAATCACACTCTGGGCATGGTGCGGCAGTGGCAGCACCTCATCTACAACGAGCGCTACTCCCAGACCGACCTGGACCGGGGCCCCGACTTTGTGAAGCTGGCGGAGGCCTACGGTATCCCGGGTGACCGGGCGGCCACACAGGAGGAATTCGAGGCCGTTTTCCGCCGGGCGGCGAAGAGCGGCGGCCCCTGGGTCATTGAATGTGCCATTGATAAGGACGCCATGGTTCATCCCATGGTCTCCGCCGGGACTCCTGTCACCGATTTCTTGCTGGACTGAGGAGGTGGATTAAAATATGAAGAGCGAACACATCACCCGTCACACCCTGTCTGTACTGGTGGAGAACGCCTCGGGCGTCCTCAGCCAGGTCTCCCGCCTCTTCTCCCGGAAGGGCTACAACATTGAGTCCCTGGCGGTGGGCACCACCGACGACCCCGCCGTCTCCCGCATCACCATCGAGGTCATGGGGGATGACGTCACCATGAACCAGGTCATGAACCAGCTGCGCAAGCTGTTTCCCGTCTACTCCGTCCAGGAACTGCTGCCCGAGCGGTCCATCCGCCGGGAGCTGGTGATGTTCAAGGTGCGGGCGGAAAGCGCCGGTGTGCGCAACGAGGTCATTCAGATCGCCAATATTTTTCGGGCCTCCATCATCGACGTATCCATCAAATCCCTCACCCTGGCCCTCATCGGCGACGAGAGCAAGGCCGAGGCCATGCAGCGGCTGCTGGAGACTTTCGGCATTCTGGAGCTGGTCCGCACGGGCATGGTGGCTCTGGAGCGGGGCGCTTACACCATCAGCGACGACAACAAGGAGACCACCGAGTTCAATCTGGGCAAAAACGTCTTTTAAATTCTTCGGATTGTAACACGCGCTACATTCTTTTTTTCTCATTCGTGGGATACTTGGACAAATTTCCAATTACATCATATAAGGAGTGTTTTATCATGGCGAAGATGTACTACGAGAAGGACTGCGACCTGAGCTACCTGGACGGAAAGAAGATCGCCATTATCGGCTACGGCTCTCAGGGTCACGCCCATGCCCTCAACCTGAAGGACTCCGGCTGCGAGGTCTGCGTGGGCCTGCGGCAGGGCTCCAGGAACTGGGCCGCCGCCGAGAAGGCCGGCCTGACCGTCAAGACCGTGCCCGAGGCCGCCCAGTGGGGCGACATCGTCATGATCCTTATCAACGACGAGGTCCAGGCCGAGGTCTACAAGAAGGATATCGCCCCCTACATGACCGAGGGCAAGGCTCTTGCCTTTGCCCACGGCTTCAACATCCGCTATCAGCAGATCGTCCCCCCCAAGGGGGTCGACGTGTTCATGGCGGCTCCCAAGGGCCCCGGCCACACCGTCCGCTCCACCTACGTTGCCGGCAAGGGCGTGCCCTGCCTGGTGGCCGTGGAGCAGGATGCCACCGGCAAGGCCTATCAGATCGCCCTGGCTTACATCGCCGGCATCGGCGGCGCCCGGGCCGGCGTGATGGAGACCACCTTCCACGACGAGACCGAGACCGACCTCTTCGGCGAGCAGTGCGTGCTGTGCGGCGGCGTGGTGGATCTGATGAAGTGCGGCTTCGAGACTCTGGTGGAGGCCGGGTACGAGCCCGAGAACGCCTATTTCGAGTGCATCCACGAGATGAAGCTCATCATTGACCTCATCAACAAGGGCGGCGTGGGCATGATGAACTTCTCCATCTCCGACACCGCTGAGTACGGCGAGTATGTCTCCGGCCCCCGCGTCCTCCCCTACGCCGAGACCAAGGCCAACATGCGCAAGGTCCTTGACGACATCCAGGACGGCACCTTCGCCGGCAAGTGGATCGCCGAGAACAAGAACGGCCGCACTTTCTTCAACTCCAAGCGGGCCAACCTGGCCAAGCACCAGATGGAGGTCGTGGGCGCCGCACTGCGGAAGAACATGATCTGGGGCGACGATCAGGACATGGACACCGCTTCCAAGTAAGCCCCTCCCTGTTCCGCCGGGCGCAGACCGGCCCGGAAAAGATATTTTTAAGGCGTCATCGTTTTTTAACGATGACGCCTTATTTTTACTGTTCTGATCCACTTTTCCGAGAGCGCGAAAATCATTGCCGGGCACTACTCATTCTCCTCATGCTGAATTTAAAAACGCTTATTCGCTGTTTTGACTTTTCCAAAAGGCATGGATGGTCCCGCAAAGAGCCGTCAGCAAAAGCAGACCCCAGATGACCCTTGTCCCGCCCTGTGTGGTGAGCCCAAGCGCAAAGCCGGCGATCCCCCAGAGCAAAGTCAAAACCAGCAGGAGCACACCTTCGGCCATACGTGCCGTCCTTTTACTTCCGGCGAAAATTCCGATCAGGAACTCTCCCCAAAAAATTGCCGCCGTTAAGCCATTTATGGCACATTGGAGGCTTTGCCGCGCTGCATAACTCTCCCATGCGGAAGAGCTGAGGATTTCCGCCTTGGCAATGTCCTGATACTCTTGAATATTCAGCAGCAGAACCACAACCTGTAAAATTCCTGCAAGAAGAACAAACCATTTATGCCACGGGCGCTTCCAATAAGTAAAGTCCCTTAATCGTTCCGTATATATCATGATTTACTCGGCCCCCTTTAGAAAGCAGCGATATATAAATAACCCTCGATTCTCCTCCTCCGCCAAAAGCGGGTCAAACGCCTCGGGTTATTTCCATAGTAGCAGGGACCATCCGCTCCGTTAACCGCAGAACGGCGGGGCTCCGCAGCCCGCCCGTGCAGGAGCTTCCCTCAGCTGTTTTCCCGCGGCTCCGAGCGGGTCAGAAGCCGGCGGTAGGTGCGGTCAATGGCGAAGGCTCCCAGAGGCGCGGTGGTCAGAATGGCCAGCACCGCCACCGTCAGCACTGTGCTGCCGCAGGAGAGTCCCATGGCCAGGGGGATGAGCCGATGGCCGCCTGTACCGTGGCCTTGGGGCAGTAAGCCAGCATACAGAACAGCCGTTCCCGGCGGGTGAGGGCGGTCCCCAGCAGGGGCGGCAGGTGCAGGTGCTGGAAGAGGGTCCCCAGGGCCATTCCGCAGAGGAAGATCAGGGCAAGACTGAACAGCATGGTTTTTCTCCTTCCGTTTTGCGCAAAAAAGCTGATGCTCCCTGTGTCCACACACAGAGGTCACCAGCCGAAACAGCGGTTTGAGGGCATTCCCCCTGTTCCAATGGGCCGATGATACCACAGGGGCAGGAAAAAGGCAAAAAAAAATGTGGGCCGGATTTTGATGCCGGTCCACATTTTTTCACCGCTTCCAGAAAAACGCCCCTCACCGCCGGGGCAGGCGGCGGTAGATGCCGGTCTCCCGGCGAAGCCGCCGGGCCAGCTCCTGGGTGAACACACCGGGGAGCGCTCTCCACTTCCAGTTGATCCCAAGGGTGGAGGGGCTGTTCATCCGCGCCTCGCCCCCCAGTTCCAGCAGATCCTGGGCGGTGACCACCGCCAGATCGGCCACGGAGGCCCACGCCCCCCGCATCAGGCCCCAGGCATAGCCCTCGGCCTCGGTGAGCTTGAGGTACTCCACGGCAAAGTCCCGGTCCTCCGGCGCGGCGGTGTTCAGCCAGCCCAGGGCGGTGTCGTTGTCGTGGGTGCCCACATAGACCACACAGTGTTTTCCATAGTTGTGGGGCAGGTAGTCGCTCTCCTCCCGGCTGTCAAAGGCGAACTGGAGCACCTTCATCCCGGGAAAGCCGGACTCCCGCAGGAGCTGCCGCACCGAGTCGGTGAGGAAGCCCAGATCCTCGGCGATGATGTCCTGGCGGCCCAGGGCGGCCTCCACGGCCCGAAAAAGCCGCATCCCGGGTCCCTGCCGCCACTGCCCGTTCCGGGCGGTGGCCTCCCCATACGGGATGGCGTAGTAGCTGTCGAAGCCCCGGAAGTGGTCGATGCGCAGCACGTCGTAGAAGCTGCGCTGCCTGCGGATGCGCTCGATCCACCAGGAAAAGCCGTCTGCCTCCATCCGCCCCCAGTCGAAGAGGGGATTGCCCCAGAGCTGCCCGTCGGCGGAGAAGCCGTCGGGGGGGCACCCCGCCACCTCCACGGGCCGGAGGTCGGCGTCCAGCTGGAACTGCTCGGGCCGGGCCCACACGTCGGCGCTGTCCCCCGCCACATAGATGGGCAGGTCGCCGATGAAAAAGACGCCCCGCTCGTTGGCATAGGCTTTCAGCGCGTTCCACTGACGGAAGAAGAGGTACTGCACGCCCTTCCAGAAGGCCACATCGCCGCCCAGGGTCCGGCGGGCCTCCTCCAGCGCGGCGGATTCCCGCCGCCGGAGAGGCTCGGCCCACCCGCTCCAGGCCCGACCGCCGTGGGCATCCTTGAGCGCCATAAAAAGAGCGTAGTCGTCCAGCCAGAGAGCGTTTTCCGCCAGGAACGGAGCGTAATCCGCCGGGGGAGCGGCCAGCAGCCGCGCCACCGCACGCTTCAGTACCGGATAACGCCGCTCGTAGAGCAGGCCGTAATCCACCGCTCCGGGATCGCTTCCCCAGTCCAGGCCCTCGTATTCCGCCCGCTCCAGCAGGCCCTCTGCCGCCAGGTCGTCCAGGTCGATGAGATAGGGATTGCCCGCAAAGGTGGAAAAGCTCTGGTAGGGGGAGTCCCCGTAGCTGGTGGGGCCGATGGGCAGGATCTGCCAGTAGGTCTGTCCCGCCGAGGCCAGAAAATCTGCAAAATCCCGGGCCGCCTGCCCCATGGTGCCGATGCCCCAGGGGGAAGGCAGGCTGGTCAGGTGCATGAGCACACCGCTGTTTCTCATGTCACACCCGTCCCGTCACACGCGGTAGCGCTTGAGCTCTTCCAGCAGGGCGGCGTCCGGCGCGCCCTGAAGCCGCAGGGTCAGCGGGCTGGACAGGTCCAGGCTGAAAATACCCATGATGGACTTGGCGTCCACAGTATACCGGCCGGAGCACAGATCGGCCTCGCCGGAAAAACGGAAAATGGCATTGACAAAGTTTTTCACCTTGTCGATGGTATCCAGGGAAATGGTCAGCTCCATGTTGCGTTCTCCTCTCAGATTCTTTCTTGTGTCTCGGGGTCAAACAGGTGCAGCTTGTTGCCGTCCACCGCCAGGCGGACCGTGTCTCCGCTGTGCACCGCCATGCGGGAGGGCACCCGGGAGACCAGCTTGTGGCCCTCCACGGTGATGTAGAGGTAGATCTCCGCCCCCATCATCTCCGCCAGATCCACATGAGCCTCCAGCTGTCCGGAGGTGGAAAGCGCCAGAAACGCCTCCTCCCCATGGATGTCCTCGGGCCGGATGCCCACGTTGATGGTCCTGCCCTCATAGCGCTCCAATCCCGGCGCGGCGGTGGGGATCCGGCAGGTGCCGAAGCTGAGAACGTGTCCGCCCTCCCCCTTCTCCACTTTGGCGGCAAAGAAGTTCATGGGAGGCGTGCCGATGAAGCCGGCCACGAACTGGTTGGCCGGGTGGTCATAGAGCTCCTGAGGAGTGTCCACCTGCTGAATGACGCCGTCCTTGAGCACCACGATCCGGTCGGCCATGGTCATGGCCTCTGTCTGGTCGTGGGTGACGTAGACAAAGGTGGTCTGGAGCTTCTGATGCAGCTCGGAGATCTGGCTCCTCATCTCGGTGCGGAGCTTGGCGTCCAGGTTGGACAGCGGCTCATCCAGCAGAAACACCGCCGGGTCCCGGACCATAGCCCGGCCCAGAGCCACCCGCTGGCGCTGGCCGCCGGAGAGGGCCTTGGGCTTGCGGTCGAGGTAGGGTTCCAGCTCCAGGACCTTGGCCACCTCCCGCACCTTGCGGTCGATCTCCTCTTTGGGCACCTTTTTGAGCTGGAGGGCGAAGGCCATATTTTTGTAAACCGTCATGTGGGGATAGAGGGCGTAGGACTGGAACACCATGGCGATGTTGCGGTCCTTGGGAGGCACGTCGTTGACCAGCTGGTCTCCGATATACATCTCCCCGCTGCTCACATCCTCCAGCCCAGCGATCATCCGCAGGGTGGTGGATTTGCCGCAGCCGGAGGGGCCCACCAGAATGATGAATTCCTTGTCCCGGATCTCCAGGTCCATTCCGGGGATGACGGTGACGTTGTTGTCATATGTCTTGGTGATGTTTTTCAATGTGATTCCCGCCATGGGATCACCTCCTGTCATTTCACTTCCCGGACGCTTTCGCCGGGGACCATCTGGAACGGAATGATCTCGTGGACGGCTCCGCCGCCGCCCGAGGCCTGCCGGAGCAGGATCTCCACCCCTCGCCGGGCCAGCTGCGGCGCCCTCTGGCGGATGGTGGACAGCCGGGGCACGCAGTACCCCGCCTGCTCGATCCCGTCATAGCCCATCAGGGAAATGTCCTCAGGGACCCGGAGCCCCCGGTCGTGGATGGCCCGCATGGCCCCGATGGCCATCACGTCGGACATGGCGAAGAGCGCCGTCAGATCAGGACACCGGTCCAGCAGGGCGTTGGCCGCCTCGTATCCCCCCGGCATGGAGAACCGGGCAGCTTCAAACTGGACCGTCTCATCAAAGGCCACTTCAGCCTCCATAAAGCCCCGGCGACAGCCGAAAAGCCGGGTCTGGCTGGTGTTGGCGGCTCCCAGACCACAGTCGGTGCAGAGATGGCCGCCGATGACGCCGATGCGCCGGTGTCCCGCGGCGATCAGGCTGCGGATGGCCTGCGCCGCGCCCTCGGCATCGTCGGTGGAAACACTGGAGAGGTTTTTAAAATCCATGGTGTCCGCCCGGGTGGTCACCAGGACGCAGGGGCACTTGACGCTCTTGAACCGCTCCTCAAAATTCTTCTGATTGCCGCCCAGGAACAGGATCCCAAGCGGCTTGAACTCCCGGCTGACCCGGACGGCCTGCTCCACCTCGTCGTCGTCCTCGTCCAGATAATAGACGGCCGCCGCCCGCCCCGCCGACTTGATGAGGCTCTGCATTTCCTCCAAAATTCCGGCAAACAGGAGGTTCCGGGCGCCCTTGACAATCACGGCGATGCCGCTGCCCCCCCGCTGTTTCAAATGGCGTGCGTTGTCGTTGGGCTGGAAGCCGGTGTCCGCCACCACGGACAGGATTTTGGCCCGGGCCGCGTCGCTGACGTCGGGATGCCCGTTGAGGACCCGGGAGACCGTGCCAACAGCATAGCCGGAGCGCTGAGCAATATCCTTAATGGTCATCGTCCTCCTCCTCTCTCTTTACAAACAGGACTCCTTGGGCCAAAAGCAGAACGCTCTATGGAAGTCCTTTCTGATTTTTTTCTTTCAAGAAAAGGAATCAGCCCTTGACTGCGCCGGCAGCCACGCCTTTGATGATATACTTCTGGCCCAGCAGGTAGACAATGACGATGGGGATGATGGTGAGCATGATGCAGGCCATCATGGGGCCCATCTCCACCCGGCCGAAGCTCCCCCGGAAGTGCTGGATGAGCATGGGGATGGTCATATAGTTCTTGATATCCAAAACCAGGGTGGGCAGGAGATAGTCGTTCCACACCCACATGGCCTCCAGAATACCTACGGAGACCAGAGTTGGCTTGAGCATGGGCAGGACGATGAGGAAGAAGGTCTGGATGGGGTTGCAACCGTCGATCATGGAGGCCTCCTCCACCTCCACGGGCACCGAGCGGACAAAGCCGCAGAACATGAACACGGCCAGCCCCGCGCCGAAGCCCAGATAGATGACGCAGATGTTCCAGGGGGTGTTGAGCTTCAGCAGATCCGCCGTCTGAGAGAGGGTGAACATCACCATCTGGAATGGCACCACCATAGACAGCACAAAGAGGAAATAGAGCCCCCGGCTCAGGCGGCCCTTCACCCGGGTGATATACCAGGCGCACATGGAGCAGCACACCAGGATGAGGGCCACCGAGGAAATGGTGATGAACAAACTGTACCCCAAAGACTTGAGAAAGCCTTGGGAGACAATGGCGCTGACGTAGTTTTCAAGCCCGGCGAAGGTGGCGGCGGCGGGAAGCCGAAAGGCCCCCGACGTGGTGATGGCCCGCTCGGTCTTGAGGGAGTTCATGAGGATCATAAAGATGGGATAGAGCCACACCAGGCTGAGAATGGAAAGCACCGCGGTAAGGATGACGCTCCCCGCTTTTCTGCGTTTTGCCATTACTGCTGCACCTCCTTCGAACGGGTGGCCTTAAGCTGGAACATGGAAATGGCCACCACCAGAATACAGAAGAGGACTGCCTTGGCCTGCCCCAGGCCCTTCCACTGAGCGCCTGCCCGGGCGTAGAAGGTGTTGTAGATGTTCAAGGCCAGCATCTCGGTCAGGTGTCCGGGATCGCCGGCGGTAAGGGCCAGGTTCTGATCGAAGAGCTTAAAGGAATTGGTGAGGGTGAGGAACATGCAGATGGTGATGGAGGGCATCACCATGGGCAGCTTCACCCGCCACAGGGTCTGCCACGGGGTGGCTCCGTCGATCTGGGCCGCCTCCATCAGATCGTCCGGCACCGCCTGCAGTCCGGCGATGTAGATGATCATCATATAGCCGATCTGCTGCCAGCACATCAGGATGATGAGGCCCCAGTAACCGGCCGTGGAGTTCAGGGCCAGCAGGGGCTGTCCCGCCAGCGACAGCACGCAGTTGATCAGGATCTGCCAGATATAGCCCAGCACGATGCCGCCGATGAGGTTGGGCATGAAAAACACCGTGCGGAACACATTGGTTCCTTTCAGCTTCCGAGTCAGCAGCAGCGCCAGGCCGAAAGCGATGACGTTGATGAGCAGGATGGACACCACGGCAAACGCCACCGTGAACCAGAAGGAATGCAGGAACTGCGTGTCCGCCAGCGCCCGCTGATAGTTGCCGCCCCCGATGAAGCGGGCGTCCCGGACCGTGGTAAACTGGCAGAAGGACAGGTAGACACCCTCCACAAAGGGGATCACAAAGCCGATGGCAAAGGCAACCACCGTGGGCAGGAGGAAAATAGGGCCGTAGCGCTTCAAAGCGTGTTCCATAAGGCTTCACCTCCGTGAGTTGATTGGTGCTCCGGGTCCCGCTGCCCGGAACCGCCGCATTTTCTGCGGGCGGGTCATATCCGCCCCCACACGGAAACAGTCTTCCCCTTTGTGGGGGCGGTTATCAGCCGCCCGCGCTCTGCTTTAAAAAAGGGGCGGGCTCTGCCCGCCCCTTTTTACTGGGTTCGGAATCGGTTCGATCAGCCGTTGGCCAGCTGATACTCAGAGGCCCAGCCGTCCACAAAGGCGGTGACTACGGCAGACCAGTTGGCGTCGCTGGGGTCGGCGGCGTAGGCGGTGAGCGCAGTGCCCACACCGTTCTTCCACTCCTCGGAAGGCATGGTGGAGAAGCACCAGTCCACAGAGGTCTTACCCTCGGCGACATACTCATTGGCAATGGCCACCAGGGGATTGGTGGTCTCCTTGGCGCCCTTGAAGGGGATCACGAAACCCAGATCCTCGGCCATGGCAGTGGTGCCCTCATCAGAAGTCACGCACCAGTTGATAAAGTCCAGGGTGGCCTGGATATCCTCGGGGGCGGCGTTCTTGTTCACGCACCAGTAGTTCTCGGAACCGGTGCACAGGCCCTGGTCGGCCTCGCCGTCGGCACCGATATAGATGGGCAGCATGCCCAGGTTCTCGTCGCCCAGATCCTTGACCTGGTCATAAGCCCAGGTCCCGTTCTGATAAAAGACGGCTTCGCCGTTGGCAAACTCGGCCGCAGCGTCGTCGCCGGTCTTGGCGGACAGTTCAGCGCCGGCGCAGGTGGAATCGGTGATATACAGATCCCAGATCTGGCGGTAATTGTCCAGGAAGGAGCCCTTGATGGCGTCGGTGGAGCTGATACCGTCGGCCTTGTACTCATAATAGATGGGCAGGTTGGCCAGATGGGTCTTGAAGCGCCAGTCGGAGGAGCCGTCCATACCGGCGGAGGTAAAGGCCCCCTTGACGCCCAGCTCGTCCTTGCGGGCCTGGATGTCGTCGGCCACCTTCTTCAGGTCGGCAAAGCTCTTGATATCGTCCCGGCTGTAACCTGCCTTCTCCAGAAGAGCCTTGTTGTAGATGATGCCGTAGGTTTCAATGACGTAGGCGATGCCGGCCACCTCGTCCCCGTTCTTCAGGGCGAAGTCCTCGCTGGTCAGATTTTTG
>Ga0129310_1003329_pt1 | contig 10541 bp, 12 predicted proteins | sample Go1ome_2_FD_94433 | JGI IMG/M metagenome (GOLD analysis project Ga0129310, IMG submission 94433) | Western lowland gorrila individual fecal microbial communities from Wisconsin, USA - Go1022A metagenome | ecosystem: Host-associated > Mammals > Digestive system > Large intestine > Fecal | place...
TAAAAGGAGTATGTATGGCAGGATTGATCAACATCGGTTTTGGAAATGTGGTAAATACAGAAAAAATCGTAACTATCATTAATCCGGACTCCGCACCGGCCAAACGCATCGTTCAGAAAGCAAAGGAATCCGAACGGATCGTGGATGCCACACAAGGCAGAAGAACAAAAAGTATTATTCTGACCGACAGTGAGCATGTGATATTATCTGCACTTCAGCCGGATACACTGGCTGGCAGATTTCAAAATACACAAGGACATACAAAAGAAATGCTGTAAAGAGGAGATTGATTGAGTCATGGCAGATTCAGGATTTTTAATTGTAATATCCGGATTTTCGGGTTCCGGAAAAGGAACGATCATGAAAGAACTGATTGCACGTTATCCGGAGGAATACGCATTGTCCATTTCGGCAACAACCCGCGGACCGCGCGAAGGTGAGCAGGATGGAAGAGAATATTTCTTCAAGACAAAAGAAGAATTTCTCGCTATGATTGAACAGGGTGAGCTTTTGGAGCATGCACAGTATGTGGAAAATTATTACGGGACACCAAAAGCTTATGTCGAAGAACAGCTTCAGGCAAACAAAAACGTAATTCTTGAAATTGAAATTCAGGGTGCGTTAAAGATCAAGGCACAGTTTCCGCAGACATTGCTGCTGTTTGTTACACCGCCTTCTGCTGAGATCTTAAAAGAACGTCTGATCGGACGTGGCACAGAGACGGAAGAAGTCATCAATTCCAGGCTGGCCAGAGCCATTGATGAAGCAGACGGCTGTGAGGTGTACGATTATCTGGTTATTAACGATGAACTGGATGAGGCGGTAGAGCATGTACATCAGATCATTCGAAGCGAACATCAGCGTATGCAGCATAACCTGAATACCATTGAGACAATAAAAAATGATTTAAAACAGTTTGTGAAAGGAGATTTATAAATGATACATCCATCTTATAATGAATTAATGAAAGTCGTAAATAATAACGCAGAGTACGGTGAGGAGCCGGTTGTAAACAGCCGTTATTCTATCGTAATTGCATCTGCAAAACGTGCCCGTCAGATCATCGGCGGAGCAGAGCCGACGGTTCCGAACGCAGCAGGAAAGAAACCGTTATCTATCGCTGTTGAGGAATTATACACAGGAAATGTAAAAATCCTCGGTGAAGATGATGATGTAAAAGAAGAGGGCGACCGCTAGGTCATGTCCCCTGATTCACATGCTGCCTTCCAAAAGGCAGCATTGTTGTTTGTATGATAATTTTTAATGGAGGAACCAAATGAAAGTATTATTTATTTCACTTGGCTGTGATAAAAACCTTGTCGATTCCGAATTTATGCTTGGTAAACTGACCCAGCACAAATTTACGGTAACCGACGATGAGACAGAAGCAGATGTCATCGTAGTAAATACCTGCTGTTTCATTCATGATGCAAAAGAAGAAAGTATTCAGTCCATTCTTGATATGGCGCAGTACCGTACCAGCGGTTCCTGTAAGGCGCTGATTGTCTGCGGATGCTTAGCAGAACGCTACCGGGATGAGATTTTAAAAGAAATTCCGGAAGTTGACGCCGTACTTGGAACCAACTCCACAGAGCAGATCTGCGATGCCATTGAAAGAGTTCTGCTTGGAGATAAATACGAAGCCTATGAGCCGCTGACTGGCATTGAGACACATGAGGCAAAACGAAGTGTGTCCACCGGCGGACATTATGCGCATCTGAAGATTGCAGAGGGCTGCAGCAAGCATTGTACTTACTGCATTATTCCTTCCATCCGCGGTGATTTCCGTTCTGTTCCGATGGAAGAACTTTTAAGCCAGGCCAGAGATCTGGCAGAAGCAGGTGTCAAAGAACTGATTTTAGTTGCACAGGAGACAACTCTTTACGGAATTGATCTGTACGGAAAGAAATCCCTGCACATCCTGCTGAATGAGTTAAATAAAATTCCGGGTATTTACTGGATCCGTCTGATGTACTGTTATCCGGAAGAAATTTATGATGAACTGATCGAAGCAATCCGCGACAATGAGAAAGTCTGTCACTATATTGATATGCCGATCCAGCACATTAATTCAGAAATTCTGAGACGTATGGGCAGAAAAACGAACCGCGAGATGCTGGAAGAAAAAATTGCAGCATTGCGTGCGGCGATCCCGGACATTGCAATCCGTACCACGCTGATCTGCGGTTTTCCGGGTGAAACACCAGAGCAGCACGAAGAACTGATGGAATTCTTAAATGAGACAGAATTTGACCGTCTGGGTGCGTTTACTTACTCTCCGGAGGAAAATACACCGGCAGCTACGTTTGACAATCAGGTAGAAGAATCTGTCAAAGAAGACTGGCAGGCTGATGTCATGGAATTACAGGAAGAAATCATTCTGGATAAAAATGAGACCATGATCGGACAGGAGATTCTTGTCATGATCGAAGGTAAAGTTGCAGATGAGAATGCATATGTGGGCAGAAGCTACCGGGATGCGCCGGATATTGACGGTCTTGTCTTTGTAAATACGGATCAGGAACTGGTAAGCGGTGATTTTGCAAAAGTCCGCATTACAGGCGCCTATGAATATGATCTGATTGGTGAGCTGATTTAGCATTGACAGTTAGAAACAGGAGGGACTTATGAATTTACCTAATAAACTTACGATTTTTCGCGTGATCTTAATTCCGTTTTTTGTGTTTTTTCTGCTGACAGATGTACTTGGTGCAGGCGGAGATTATCTGGCTCTTGTTATTTTTATCGTAGCCAGCCTGACCGATATGCTGGATGGAAAAATTGCCAGAAAATACAATCTGGTCACAAACTTTGGAAAATTTATGGATCCGCTGGCAGATAAACTGCTGGTGTGTTCTGCAATGATCTGTCTGGTAGACCTGAAATTACTGCCGGCATGGATCGTAATTATTATCATTGCCCGTGAATTCATCATCAGCGGATTCCGTCTGATCGCGGCTGAGCATCAGATCGTTATCGCCGCAAGCATGTGGGGCAAATTTAAAACCACATTCCAGATGTCCATGATCATTTTACTGATCCTGAACATGAACTTTGACGTGTATGTGGCAGGCGCTGGTATCATTCATGTACTGGCACTGATCGCAACTTATGTGGCACTGGTTCTGACCATCGTATCTCTGATCGATTATCTCTGCAAAAACAAAGCGGTTTTAAAAGAGCAGGACTAGGAACATTTACATTTCATATTAGTTAGGAGGTCCGCTATGAGAATTATAGCCGGAACAGCCCGCAGTATGCCGTTAAAAACCATTGAAGGCAAAGATACGCGGCCTACAACCGATCGAATCAAAGAAACTTTATTTAATATTATACAGATGGAAGTGCCAGGCTCTGTTTTTCTGGATCTGTTCGCCGGAAGTGGCGCAATCGGTCTCGAAGCAGTCAGCCGTGGCGCAAAAAAAGCTGTATTTGTAGAAAACAGTAAGAAAGCAGCTGCATGCATTCAGGAAAACATCCGTTTTACAAAATTTACATCCAGCTGTGATCTGAAATGTATGGATGCGCTGTCCGCACTCCGTATGCTGGAACGCAGATATGTGTTTGATATTATTTTTATGGATCCGCCGTATGGACAGGGATTGGAATACGATGCACTGGCGCATTTGAAAGATTCCTCCATTTTGAACGAAGATACTCTGATCATTGTGGAAGAATCACTGGAAACAGATCCGTACGAAATGGAAAAATATGGTTTTGAAATTACACGTGTAAAGAAATACAAAACAAATCAGCACGTGTTCCTGAGAAGAATACAGTAAAGGGGTTTGCGATAAATAAATCGCTGATACGAAAATGAAAAAAGCAATCTATCCTGGCAGCTTTGATCCAATGACGCTGGGACATCTTGATATTATTGAACGTTCATCAAAAATCGTAGATGAACTGAATGTTGCTGTTTTAAAGAATAATGCGAAAAATCCGTTGTTTTCTGTGGATGAACGTGTTAGTATGATAAAGGAATTTACATCACATCTGCCAAATGTTACAGTAACAGCCTATGATGGTCTTCTGGCAGATTATGCCGATGCAATCGGAGCAAATATCATTGTGCGTGGCTTACGCGCGGTAACTGATTTTGAATATGAATTACAGATTGCGCAGACAAATCATGCAGTCAATCCCAAAATTGATACGATTTTTCTTACCACAAGCCTTCAATATGCATATTTAAGCTCCACGATCACAAAGGAAGTTGCTTCCTATGGTGGTGATATTTCCAAATTCGTTCCAAAGGAACTGGTTGAAAGAGTATACAGCAAATTTAACATAAAACGATAAAGGAGAGATTTAAATGACAAGCCGTATTGAACAGATTATTTCTGAAATCGAAGAATATATTGACGGTTGCAAGTTTCAGCCGCTGTCAAATTCTAAAATCATTGTAAATAAAGAGGAACTCGAGGAGTTACTGACAGAGCTTCGCATGAAAACTCCGGATGAGATCAAACGTTATCAGAAGATCATCAGCAATAAAGATGCGATTCTGGCAGATGCACAGGCCAAAGCGGAGGAAATCCTGGCGCAGGCACAGATCCAGACAAATGAGCTTGTCAGCGAGCACCAGATCATGCAGCAGGCTTATGCGCAGGCCAATGAGGTTGTCTCCATTGCTACAAATCAGGCACAGGAAATTCTGGACAAGGCAACGGAGGATGCAGACAATATCCGTACAGCTGCCATCGAGTATACCGATAATCTGCTTGGAAATCTGGAGAATATCGTGGTACATGCTATTGATACAAACAAAGCAAAATACGATGGTTTAATGTCTTCTCTTCAGAACTGCTATGATATCGTAAAAGCAAACCGTAACGAACTTACTCCATCTGAAGAGGAAGAAGAAACTGCTGAGAATACAGAGGAAGCTGCAGCTGAGCCGGAGCAGTTCGATGTTATCGGTGGTACAGACAACAAACCAGAACAGCTGTAAGCAAAACTGTAATGAACGTGTTGCAGATGCGGAATTTTACATAGGTTCCCATACCGGTATGTAATTCGGACAACATGGAAGCTGTCTGACAGATTCCACTGAGTCCGCCGAAGGCTGTAAATGCAGCGGCAAGCAGATATTGCCATGTCACGGACAGGTTTGTATCGGTAATGACATAAATTCCATTTGTAATTTCCAGAAATCCGGTAAAACAACAGGAAATGACTGGATTTTGAAATGGAATATGCTGTATCATATCTGCCGCAATCGAAAAAAACATAATATAACCGGCGAGTTTTATCATAGTCGTAAAACCGTTCATAATGCCGTCATCAATGATTTTTAAAGTTATTTCAGATCTGGATGCCGGCATTTTTTCTGGGCTTTTTTCCGAGAAGGCACAAGAGGTGTCCTTCAGTATAATCCTCCCCAGTAAAAGTGGAGGAAGATAGCAGAGCAGAAGAAATCCCCATCCGGGAATCCCCGTTTTCGGCAATGCTGAAAATACATAGTTGTACAGGAAGGCCGGTCCGAAATTATTGCTGATACAGCTGACAGTCATGGCCTCTTTTTTTGAAATTTTTCCAACATGATATAAATCTGCGCACAGTTTACTTCCCATAGGGAAGCCGAACAAAAAGCCTGCGATCAATGGAAAAAACAAAGGCGCACGCAGCGGATACATACGTTTCAATACCGGGCTGAGCCGTTCAAATACCGTGTCATAGATACCACTGCGGATTACAATGGCAGACAGGATACTGAAGGGCAGAAGCGTCGGCAGTACAGAATGATACCACAGGTATAATCCATTTGCAGCCGCGGAGGCAAACATTTTCGGAAATACAATGCCGTAGCAAATGCATAAGGCGATCAAACATGCTAAAAAATTCTTTTTCATATGACAGTTTATTTTTCATATGTTAAAATAATTCATAAATCGGGGCAAAAAGAGTGAAAAAGAAGAAACTTCGGCATCTGCTCATGATTTTTATTCTGCTCATTAGTTTTCTGGACAGTCTGATGATAAAAAATATATCCAATGGAACTCCCCTGTTTTTTGAGCGACATATAAGTCTGGCATCAGATCCGGCAATTTTATCCGAATTGGTTTATTTTCCGCTGGCGGCAGATTGTTCCAATGCAGAGATCTGCTCCTATGAAGATTCCTGGCAAAACGCGCGGACATTCGGCGGGGATCGTAAACATGAAGGTACAGACCTGATGACGCTCAAGGATACGCGTGGTATTTATCCGGTGGTCAGTATGACCGATGGCACGCTTGAGCAGCTTGGCTGGCTGAAACTTGGTGGATGGCGTATCGGCATCCGAAGTGCTTCCGGCATGTATTATTACTATGCACATCTGGAGTCCTATGCAGAGGATCTTGCAGAGGGAATGGCAGTCAGAGCCGGACAGTTCCTTGGATTTGTCGGAGATTCCGGGTACGGGGTACAAGGAACCACCGGGCAGTTTGCTGTGCATCTGCATGTCGGGATTTATGTGCCCGGAAATCATGGGGATGAGGCTGTGAACCCTTACCCTTATCTCAAAAAGTTAGAATACAGCAAAATTCGTGCTCAATATCTCAATTAATTACATTTTATACAAAGTATCCGCATCAACTCCAATCTGCAAAAGTAGCTCCACTGACTCTGTACAAAAGATCTGTATGAACTGATGCTTGCAGATTTGTATTCAGACCACTATAATAGGAATGATTGCAGAATGACAAAAGAGCATACTGCATCCATTTTTGAAACCTATTCAGAAAGTAGAAAACTATGATAAGAATCGATAAATTTCTCTCTCAGATGCAGATTGCTACCCGCTCTGAGAGTAAAAAACTGATAAAAAACAAACGCATCACAAAAAATGGTGTGATTGTTACGGATGGCGGTGAAAAATGCGATCCGGACAGCGACTGTATCTGTCTGGACGGCTCGCCAATTGTCTATCAGGAATACCATTATGTGATGCTTCATAAGCCGGCAGGCTGTGTCACTGCCACAGAGGACCGTTTCGACAAAACGGTCATGGATTTCCTGCCGGAAAACCTGCGTCGGGGTATGTCTCCGGTTGGACGGTTGGATAAGGATACCGAAGGGCTGCTTCTGATCACTGATGATGGCGCACTGAACCATCAGCTCCTTGCTCCGGGAAAACATGTACCAAAGACCTATTATGCCAGAATCGATGGCATTGTTACACCGGCCGATATTGCCGCTTTTCAAACCGGACTGGATATCGGGGAGAAAAAACTGACAGCACCAGCTTTTCTTGACATATTATGTACGGATGAGGAAGCCCATACTTCTGAAATCAAAGTAACGATCACAGAGGGAAAATTTCATCAGGTAAAACGGATGTTTCAGTCTGTAGATAAGAAAGTTATCTATCTGAAACGGCTGTCCATGGGAAGCCTGGCGCTGGATGAAACCCTTGCGCCTGGAACCTGGCGGGAACTGACAGAAGAAGAAATTTCGAACTTAAAGGATGATACAAAATGATAACAGAACAGATACAGGCTGTCATTTTTGATCTGGATGGCACAATGACAGACTCCATGTGGATCTGGGAGGAGATCGATCAGGATTTTTTCCGCCAGCAGGGGATTCCCATGCCGGACAATCTGCATGAAGAAATTGAAGGGATGAGTTTTACGGAAACTGCACAGTATTTTATTGACACCTATCATCTCCCCCAGACCGTGAATGAAGTGAAAGAGCTGTGGAATCAGCTTGCCATGGATAAATATGTACATGAGACAACTTTAAAACCAGGATTGTCTGCATTTTTGCAGTATCTGCGGGACAAACAGATAAAAATCGGCATTGCGACAAGTAATTCAAGGCTGCTTCTGGATGCATTTTTAGAAGCGAGAGCATTAAACGACACCATTGATGCCATAACCACAAGCTGTGATGTCAACAAAGGGAAACCAGAACCGGATGTTTATTTGAAAACAGCCGAAAAGCTTGGCATATCCCCCGAACATTGTCTGGTGTTTGAAGATATCCCGATGGGGATTTTAGCTGGAAAAAGAGCAGGCATGACTGTCTGTGCCGTAGAGGATGACTATTCTGCACCGCTGCGGACAGATAAACGGAAACTTGCAGATTATTATATTACTGATTACAGGCAGATCCTGAATCATACCTATGAGGATTTAAATAGATGAAACAATTTTTACCAATCAGCCGTGCCGATATGAAGGCACAGGGAATCGAACAGTTTGATTTTGTGTATGTCATAGGCGATGCCTATGTGGATCATCCGTCCTTTGGACATGCCATTATCAGCCGGCTTTTACAGGCCAATGGTTTTACTGTGGGGATTATCTCACAGCCGGACTGGAAAGATCCAGAAAGTATTAGTATTCTGGGGGAACCAAAACTTGGATTTATCGTAACCGGTGGAAATATGGATTCCATGGTAAATCATTATTCCGTGTCCAAAAAGCGCCGGCAAAAAGATGCATTTACACCAGGGGGCGTCATGGGAAAACGCCCGGATTATGCCACTGTGGTATATTGTAATCTGATCCGCAGAACATATAAGCATACACCGTTGATCATTGGCGGTCTCGAAGCCAGTCTGCGCCGCCTTGGACATTACGATTACTGGTCCAATAAAGTAAAACGTTCCATTTTAATGGACTCAGGCGCGGATCTTTTGATGTATGGAATGGGAGAACGCAGTATCATTGCTGTGGCAGAAGGACTACGCAGCGGCATTGACATCAAAGATCTGACCTACATTGACGGAACGGTATATAAAACAAAAGATCCGGACAGTGTGTATGACGGTATTATGCTGCCGTCCTTTGATGATATCTGCAGCAGCAAGGAAACTTACGCCCGCAGTTTTTATACACAGTACTGCAACACGGATCCATTTACTGCAAAACGGCTGATCGAGCCATATCCAAACAAATGTTATGTCGTGCAGAATCCACCTTCCAAACCGCTGAGCACCAGCGAAATGGACGCGGTATATGCACTGCCTTATATGAGGACTTATCATCCATCTTATGAGGAAGCTGGCGGTGTACCGGCCATCGAGGAAGTAAAATTCAGTCTGGTAAGTAACCGTGGCTGCTACGGCGGATGCAGCTTCTGTGCCCTGACGTTCCATCAGGGGCGAATCATCCAGACCAGGAGCCACGAATCCATCATTAATGAGGCAAAACAGATGGTATGGGAGCCTGACTTTAAAGGATATATTCATGATGTTGGCGGTCCGACTGCGAACTTCCGCGGTCCGTCCTGTGACAAACAGCTGACACGTGGCGTCTGCAAAAACCGGCAGTGTCTGTTCCCGACACCATGTCCGAATCTGAAAGTAGATCATTCGGATTATCTGGAATTGCTGCGGGAACTGCGCGTTCTTCCTAACGTGAAAAAAGTTTTTATCCGATCCGGTATCCGTTTCGATTATCTGATCTGCGACAAAGACAAGACCTTTTTCCGGGAATTATGCGAGCATCATGTCAGTGGACAGTTAAAAGTAGCGCCGGAACATATTTCTGATTCGGTACTTTCTCTGATGGGAAAACCGCCGGTGGCTGTGTACAATAAATTTAAAGATGAATATAAAAAAATCAATGAGCGCATTGGAAAGAAGCAGTATCTGGTTCCGTATCTGATGTCCTCACATCCGGGGTCTACCTTGAAAGAAGCCATTGAACTTGCGGAGTACCTTCGTGACCTTGGTTATATGCCGGAACAGGTACAGGATTTCTATCCGACACCTTCTACGATTTCTACCTGCATGTATTACACAGGACTGGATCCGCGGACGATGAAAAAGGTTTATGTCACCAATAATCCGCATGAAAAAGCAATGCAGCGTGCCCTGATTCAGTACCGTAATCCAAAAAACTATGATCTGGTTTATGAAGCACTGCACCTGGCACATCGAACCGACCTGATTGGATTTGGACCGAAATGCCTGATCCGCCCGAGACACAACGGACAGCAGAGCGGTGGAAATGGTCATTACGGCCAGGATTCCGGTCGAGGAACATCAAATCGAGGAAAAGGTTCCTACAAAGGACAAGGCAATGCAGCCAAAGGAAACGGCCGGGTACAGGATGGCAGAAGACCGGAAAACGGAGCTGGTGCTTCTCATCCGAAAAAACGAAAAGCCATCCGAAACGTGCATAAGAAAAAACAGAAATAAACGGATATATTTTTGCACAGGAAGATTATACTTATACCGTTTTAATAAATATACGATTCACAGAAAGAGAAAAATATGCTTTATGAAAGAATTTTCTATTTCATCCAAAGAAGCCGGACAGCGCATGGACAAATATCTCTTTAAGATATTAAACCAGGCATCCAAGGGCTTTGTTTATAAAATGCTGCGCAAGAAGAATATTGTGCTGAATGATAAAAAAGCAACCGGGCAGGAAGTGTTAAAGGCTTCGGATCAGGTAAAAATATATCTGTCCGATGAAACTTTTTCTAAATTTGCATCCGCGCTGGTGGATGAGGAAGTGTCGAAAGAAACACATACGCAAAAAGCTGAAACCGAACGCACGAAAGCTGCTGCAAAAACAACGGCCGTGCATCATCCGAAA
>Ga0129310_1003330_pt1 | contig 10539 bp, 18 predicted proteins | sample Go1ome_2_FD_94433 | JGI IMG/M metagenome (GOLD analysis project Ga0129310, IMG submission 94433) | Western lowland gorrila individual fecal microbial communities from Wisconsin, USA - Go1022A metagenome | ecosystem: Host-associated > Mammals > Digestive system > Large intestine > Fecal | place...
AAGCTCATCCAGCACATACTGATAGACGTCGTCATAGTTTGCCACAACATCCTGAAGTGTCAGCTCACTGCCGGTCTTCGTGTCGTAATTCTTTCCGGCAAAAAATGTGGACGGATGCGCTCCGCCAAGCTGGCTGTAGCTCTCACGAAGATAGCTGACCACCTTGTCATCCGCACGCTTTTTCAGAACCGTGCTTTCCAGCGCAAAGGGAACAGCCGCCGATTCATTTTCCTCCACCATATTCTTCAGATCCTCGGCATTGTACGAATACTCCTCTTTTGCAAGCTCCAGGCTGTCTGCATTGTCCTTGTCAAGGGCCTTTTGCAACGCGTCATAGCCGCTCTCGTCCACCTTGACATACTGGATTCTGGTAGAAAACGGAAGATCGGTGTTCTCACTTGCTTCTTCAAGCTCCTTGTCCGTGACAGACAGCTTCAGCTTCGTATCTGCACTCCTGCTGATGTTCTCCCAGCGTAATGTGCCGGAATCTCCGGCATTTTCTGCAGACTCTGTTGTTTCCGTTGTCCCCGCTTCCTCTGTTGTCACGTTGTCTTCCGTATTTGCAGAAGCATCCGCAGCTGCCTCTGTCACAGCTTCCGTGGATTCCTCTGCAGGCGCTGCCTCCGTCACGGCTTCCGTCGATCCTTCTGCAGGCGCTGCATTTGTTCCTGCAGAGCATGCAGTTGCCGCTGCCATCAGTGCTGCAGCAGTCATGACCGCCGCCAGTTTTCCTGTCAGAATCTTCTTTCTCATCATGGTACACTCCTTTCAAATCCTTCCCATTACCGGCCCGGGTTTTCACACCCATCTGCCGGAAAAGGGACTCGCATTCATCTGTATTATTTGTACTAGTACAGTATAGTACGTGTCTTTGAAAAAGAAAGAGACTTCACGGAAAATTCATATTTTTTATATGCTGCGATGCAGAAGCTGCATGCGCTTTATCACTGACCCATTATAGTCTGCAGCCAGGTGGGCTATATGTCCCTTTCGAGCTTCAACCGCCAGTTTCGCAAGCTGACCGGCGAAAGCTCCCGTGAAATGCGCAGCCGTATGCAGAAAAAACAGTAAATGGCAGATCCCCGGTACTGGGAGGGGGACGGTTCTCTTCTCCTGTACAAACGTCTTGAGGACGGTTCTTTTTCTTTTAGTCCTGTAAGATTTACAAGAAGCCTGCCCGTTCTTCCGTCAAGTTCACTCTTCATCCCCCTCGTCACCTACGCCGCTTTCCAGCGCAAGCTCTGTCAAGTCAGTACCACCAGCTCAGCTGGTGGTTTGCTGTCACCCCTCCGGGGTTAATTGTTCCGGTTCCGCCTAAAGGCGGCCTAGCAAACCATTCGAACTGTTACTGGTAGCCGCTTAAAAGCGGCTTATTACTTCATCCCTTCGAAGGATCTCCTTCAAGTCGATCCTTCGAGTACTGTTCCGCTATATACTTCTTGATCGTCTCTTCATTTACATTACCGATTGTTTCGCAGTAATACCCTCTGGCCCAAAAGTGGCGATCATATTTCTGCCTGTACTCTGGGTGGCGGTCGAAAAGCATTAGCGTACTTTTACCTTTTATTCTGCCAATAGTCTTTGCGACGCTCTCCTTGGGTGGTATCGATACATACATATGTACATGGTCTGGAAGTGTTGCTGCTTTGATGATTGTTACTCCTTCCATTCTGCATACTTCCCCGAGGATCCTGCCGATCTCAACTCTTAGCTCACCGAACATAACCTTACGCCGATACCTTGGTATGAACACTATGTGATATGTGCAATTATACCGGCTATGTGCTAAACTTTGATCATCCATGGATGCCTCCGCTGTTAATGTTGTGGTTTGCTAGACCTACTTCATTATACAGCGGAGGCTTTTTATGTTACTTCGCTAACCGCACCTCGCATCTGTTAGTCTCACCAGCTTCGCTGGTGGATTAAGACTGTTTCATTCACGCAGCTTGTTTTGCAGGAGTGTCTTGTCAGGAAGACAAAGCCTATAATCCGCAACGAGTGTGGGCGACATACTGCAGCTTAAAGCATATTCGACAACTGCGTCATCCTTGCTTACGCAAAGAATAACACCTACACTCGGATTTTCATTTGGCTTCTTCACATCGCGGTCAAGCACTTCGAGATAAAAATTGATCTGTCCAATGTGTTCCGGCTTGAATTTTCCGATTTTCAGTTCAATCGGGACAAGACAGGAAAGCGCACGGTTATAGAACAGCAGATCAATGAAGAAATCCGTATTACCGACCTAAACACGGTACTCCTCGCCAATAAATGTATAGTCTTTGCCGAACTCTAAAATGAATTGCTTCAGATTTTCAATGATTGCTTTTACGCACATCCTGAGGAACAGATTCAGGCAGCGGTTTCTTGGATGAGAGCATATAGCGTTCATAGTACGCACTGCTGATCTGTCGCTCCAACTCGCGCTTGGGATAATGTTCCTTTGCGCAGAGAGCCATGTAAAAATGCCGTTCCTCTGTCGTCTTGGAGCCGGACATAATAAGCAGATAATTTGTCCAACTGATTTGTGTCACCAGTGGTGTCACAAATTCATCGTCCTTGTAAGTTTCGTAGAATTGCTTTATACGATAGAGACCACGCCGATTAAAACCTTTGACGCCGGGGCTGAATCCTCCGTAGCAGCATCGGGAGAGAATGGCAACCTTTTCGCAATTTTCTATTTTCGCACCGATCGTTTGCAGATCGCGCTTTTACTGTCACGGCGTAGCTTCCGCTTTCAGCGATGTTCACGGTAAAATCCGTTGCGTTTTGTCCATTTCCGTTCATCCGTGATAATCGCCGGTTGCGGAATCCACCGCAACATAGGGAACGACTTTTCCGTCGATCTTTACATAGACCTGATAAACGCCGTCACCCAAATCCTCATAATGGTCCGGCGTGACACCATAGTTTTCCAACAGACTTTTCTCAAATTCCTTTTTCCACACCTCATCATTGGCAGAGGTGTCTGCATCCTCGATAGAGCTCTCATTAGCAGGTGCAGCTCCCTCATTCGACGGTTCAACTTGTGTACCAGCCGAAACTGATGACTCACTCTGGTCCGGTGCCGGTAATTCTCCGCAGGCCGGGAGGGAAAGCACCATTGCGGCCGCAAGGAATAGGATAAATGATTTATATTTCATTTTTATACTCTCCCTGTTTTTACATGTTTTTTCGTGTAATTATTGAAAAGCAATACAAATTTGAAGGTGTCCGTTTTCATATTCCGCCGTGATCGTGTCGCCCATCTTTTCTGTCAACAGCTTTACGATAGACAGTCCAAGACCAGTAGATCTGCGTGCGGACAGTGCATTTCCAACTCCTCCGCGCTCATCTCTTTTACCATATGTCCACCGTCTCGATGCCGTCGCCGCTGTCCCACATCCCAAGCTCACGCGTACCGGGCGTGTCGATGACAGTTCTTTCGCGGAAACAAACCCGTAATGACCGCATTGCTGTCGTCCTCCGGCCACATGGCAATGACATAATCCCCGACTGCGAGATGACTCTCGCCCGTAACTCATTCATGTCTGTGCCTCCGTACCTTATCTATTTGTTCAGCGACCCGATTTCGATTGGTGCCGCATCTGCCACAAAAGCCATGGCGTCATAGGCATCCTGCGGGATGCGCTGGACGCGATAGCTTCTCGGAACGAAATTCATTAGGATGCTGTAATATTCGCCCAATGACCCCATCGGAACGCTATTAGCAATATACTCCATAAGCGCCGACCCTTCCGGCACCTTGGAAAAATCCAAGAAGCTTCGCTGTTCCATATCGAAGCCGTAGAAGCGAAGGTCGTCTCCCTGTGCGGCGGACACGTTGTAATCGCGCATCCACTCCACCAAATTCTCCATTTCTTCGGTGCGATAGATAGCAAAGCCGGTGGCGGAGAGAGCCTCTGCGGCCGTGCCACCTTCGCCGTGGATATAGCGATTGATTGCCTCGCATCCGCCAAAGCGGGAGTAGATTCCCGCGATGACCGCAGCCATACACAGCGCAACGATCAAACCGGTATGTCTTTTTCGCTTTTTCATGGTTCATATACCTTTCTTAAGGGACTGTTAGAGACTTTGCACATTCTATCGCGTATTGTTTCTGCGCTGTTCTATGAATTTCCGTCTTGTCATTCTCAGATCGTGATCTCGATCTGATTCTGTTCCGCGTCAAGGATGCAGCTTTCGTAATAGCCGTCGCCGGTGGTTCGAGGGCCGCTGACGACCTCATAGCCATCCGCTTGCAGTTCTGCGGTCAATTCATCCACCTTTTCTCTGCTGCCCACGCGAAAGGCGATATGTACATATCCAGTGCGGGCAAGGCTTTTGGGCGGATCAGACATCTCCGGCTTGCTCATAAGCTCAAGACGAGAGCTGTCCTCGAAGGAAAGAAAATACGAGCGAAAGTTCGTTTTCGGATTGCAATATCCGTCATTGGATGTGGCACCAAAATATTTCACGAAGAAATTACGGGATGCTTCCAGGTCATTCACATACAGCGCAATATGTTCGATTTTCATGTTATTTTTGATCTCCTCTTTTCCGATTTTTTCACAGAAAAACATACGGTGCTTTTCGGAGCAGACGATATTCGGCTCTATAACCGTGTCCTCGGTGAGCGTGCCGATTGATTGAAAACATTGGTTATGAATCGAGTTCAAGCCTCATAAGGATAATCGCCTGCCAGCCGCTTCTTGCACGGAACCCTCTTGGATTGCGACCATATTCCTGAAATCCGACCGATTCATACAGTCGGACAGCAGATGCATTCTCCGCTACGACTTCCAACTCTATTTGCAGGTAGCCTGCTTGCTTCGCACATTCGATGCACGCAAGTGTCAGGGCTTTCCCGATGCCGCAGCCCCAGTAGGCTTTTTCAACAGCGATGCCAAAGTCTGCGCGGTGGCGAATCTTTTCCTTGTCACCAATCGGATCAATGCCCGCTGTTCCGACGATTCTGCCGTCAACGAACGCCGCAACTTCGATGGCATTTTTGCTTTCGCTGCGCGCTTTCAGAAATTCCGCTTCCTGCCCGACAGTAAACGAATTTTCCTCCGGATAGGTCAGAAGATAGTCCGTTTCTGCATGCGTGAGATTAAAAGTGCGGAGCACTTCGACGGCATCAGCTTCACCCGCTCCGCGAAGAAAGCATTTCGCGCCGTCCTTTAAGATAATTTCTTTTTCGTATTGCAATGGTTATTGCCTCCTGCTATCTTTTCGGCGGCATCGCATGACCGGTACCAGATCTAAATTCCCTTATTATATCCTGTTAATGGTTTCTTGAAGCCGCACAAGAAACTGCCCTGCATGTGCGCCGTCCATCTGAGTATGGTGGAATTGGAACGACAGCTTCAGCGTCGTTCTGAAAAGCCCCTTACGATATTTGCCCCAGATGATAAACGGATTGTTGAAAATGCCGCTGTTCATGCCCACGGCGCCGTCTATTTCGGTATCCACAACGGCGGATGTGCCTATGACCATGCTTTCGGTCAGATCGTGATTTTCGCAGCTTTCGGCTGTCTTGCGCGTCAGGCGCAGGTAGTCGGCGTTGAACCGCGCAAGATCGGTTGAAAACGGCACGTCGCAGGAGCTTACCTCGCCGGTCCTGTTTTTTACGATGGTGTTCACCGCGATGCTGTCATATTTCCAAAGCTCGCGCCCCACGGGGAGAAGGTAAAATTCCCCCGCCTCGCTTGCCGCTTTGCCGATACACCAGCACAGCAGCATGTTGAATTTATATCCGCGCCTGCGGCCGAACCTCAGAAGCGGCGTTACTTCCAGCGTTTTGAAAAATGTCACCATAGGGTTCGGGGCGCTCATCCAAAGCTTATACGCCTCGGCACGGGCGGTGGCCTCGGGGTCGATAACGATCGGTTTCACTTTGCACGCTCCAATGCTTCAATATCTCCCGACTGAATGACGGGGATATTGCGTTTTATTTTTTCACAGTCCCAGTCCCACCAGCGCAGGGCTTCCAGCTTTTCGATCTCCGCATCGTCAAAGCGGCGGCGTATGGGTCCGGCGGGAACACCGCCGACGATGGTATACGGCGGCACATCCTTTGTCACCACAGCCCGCGTGCCGATCACGGCGCCGTCGCCGATAGTCACACCGGACATGATGACCGCCTCATAGCCTATCCACACATCATTGCCGATGACGGTGTCGCCTTTGTTGTCCCATGCGTCGCGGATGTCTTTCGCGTCAAGACCCCACTCGTCAAAGAATATCGGGAAGGTATAGGTTGACAGCGACTTCATCGAATGGTTCCCGCTTGTGAACAGAAATTTCGCGCCGCAGGCGATGGAGCAGAATTTGCCGATCTTAAGCTTGTCGCCGTTGACGGGGTAGTGATAGAGCACGTTGTTCTTTTCAAAATCGCGGGGATCACGGACAAAATCGTTGTAGATAGTGTAGTCGCCGACTTCGATGTTCGCTCCCTTTATCACGCTTTTCAGATAGACCGTCTGCTTATCGTGCGCTCGGGGATAGATAATACTGTTCATCCTGCGTTCCTCCTTTCGGAAATGCGGCTTTATTTTACTGTTTTGTTCTTTCTCTTCGGCGACGGTAATTCATCGTACATCGCCTCAAACAGCTTTGCGAGAAACTCTTTGCTGTCAACTTCATCCACCGACAGCATTTCTTTTGCTCCTTCATACGGGAGCTCAGAAATTGCTGCAGGCATAAATTCCAGAGCGGATCTTGTTTTCTTTACAAGCAGCCGATCATCATAGATCCCGCCGACGATTTTACCTCGGTAATAGAGGATAAATTCTCCCATCATAGGACGGTAAGAAATATCGTCCAAATCGGATAGCTGTTCCAGAATAAAATGAAGATACTCTTTACTGGATGCCATTTTTTCCTCCTGTTCAAAACAGCTGCCCCGGCAGTTTCAGCTTTTCCTTCTTTGGGAAAGTCGCTTCAAACTGTTCAAACGCTTCCGGATTCTTCTCACAGGCAAAATACCCCTCTGGGTCCTTGTAGGTGCCGGAGATACCGTCCAAAAAGCCGGGCGTCAGCTCGCGGATCAGGAAATAATCTGCCTCCGGGTCGTCGGCATAGCGGACACCCTTTGTTTTGGCCGGGACGAAGCCAGACTTGCCGTAAAACAGGATGTTTCCGGTGATGGCAAGCGCCCCTGCGCCCATTTCCTTCGCTTTTTCCATGGAATAGTCGAGCAGCTTCTTTCCGTAGCCCTTCCGCTTGTATGCGGGCGCAATGCCGATGGGGCCGAAGGTCATGATCGGCACCTTTCTTCCGTCGTCGCAGTCGATTTCCGACCGCACATAGATGACCTGCCCGATCAGTTCGCCGTCCAATTCCATTACAAAGTCCAGCTCCGGCACAAATGCCGGGTCATCCCGATAGCAGTGCAGCACATAGTGCTCCATGCAGCCGGGACGGTAGACATTCCAAAAGGCCTCGCGGGTCAGGTTTTCAACATTGCGATAGTCATCTTTCGTTTCCAAACGAATGGTAATCTTCTTTTCTGACATGGTGTTTCTCCTTATCTCTTGTCAATAATTTTGTCAATCAGCCCATAAGCAAGGGCTTCCTGCGCCGACATGTAGTTGTCGCGCTCCGTATCAGCGGCAACCTGTGCAAAGGATTTTTCATTGTTCACGCCGTTAAGTATCATCAGCCGCAAACATCGTTCAAACTGCGTTCTCTGATCCAATGATCCAGAAACTGCATTTGCTCCGCCGTATGGAACCAGTGCTCGCCACCGGGCATGACGGTGAGTTTTGCGTGGTGACGCTTGGCAAACGCAGATACGGTTTCCATGGAGGTCAGGTTGTCGTGTTCGCCGTACAAAATTTGCGTCGGAACATTCCACGAAATCGGGTGCTCGCGCACATAACAAAGATAACGCCATGACAGCGTTTCTCCGAAATCTGTGGCAATTTCCTTTTTCTCCGCAAGCTCCTGCTCCGTCACATTCGCCCAACGCATCATGTTGCCGATGAGATTTTCCATATCTACCACCGGAGAGATCAGGTAAGCTCTGTCCACCAGCGTTTCATCCAGTGCGGACATGGAAAAGAACGCGCCAATGCTGCCCGCAATCAGTATAAGGCGATCACAGCGCTTCCGTTGCTGCGCAAAAAAGACCGGGAATTCCTCTTTGGCCTCCCACGGCGTCTGGGAGCGGTAGTCGAAGCCGATGACTTCGCAATTCGGGAAAAGGGGCTTGTAATGGTCGGCTTCTTCCGCTGAACCGCCCTTTCCGTGAACATAGATAATGGATTCTTTCATTTTTCATGTCTCTCTTTCTCAGAACAATGGAATCTCGCCGTCAAAATGCTTTGCCTTTTCCCAAAGCTGGCCTTTTGCGCCCATGGTAAAGGCAATATCGCTGCTGCGGATGGAGAGGAGCTGCATCCGTCCGTCAGAATGAACCTCTGATTCTCCGAAAACGAATTTTCCGCCCTTGTTCATTTGCGGCATAGGCTCTCATCTCCTTTAGAGAATGATTCGCGCGATCTCCATCGTCACGATCTTCAGAACTGCACCGCCGGACATCACATAGAACCAAACCTCGCGCATCTTTTGCGTTTTTGCAATCGGCGTGGCAATGGCGGCAACGATAATAATCAGCGCACCGATACAGCCGATAACGGTGGGCACGCTGACCAACGGAAAAATCCCCGGCACGCAGCTTCCGTCAATGGCGTGCTGAATGGTCTTGTCCAGTCCGTCCCGCGCCGCTGCAAAGCAGCAGACCACAAGTCCAAAAACAAGCAGAAGCACACTTCTGCGTCCCCAATACTGAATAGCTGCGCGGCCCCAAACCGACCAGCCGATAAAGCCCAGCAGGGCAAGGATCATCAAAGTTGTCGCCGTAGCAACGGCATTTCCAAAATAGAGTTTCATTCTCACTGCACCTCTCAATACTGGATCATGATCGTTCTGCACGCATCACAGCAGCAGGCTTCCACGCTGGTGCGACCGCCGACCTTTAATCCGGTGAGCTTTACGAATCCATTCGCGTTTTTGGCGTTTTCCAAGGCACCCGGCACTTCGTTTGCAAAACTGAACGCGCCATCCTTACTGCTGAACAGATAGCCGTTTCTCATTTCTTTTCCGCATTTCGGACACATCATGATATATTCCCTCCAATTCTCTTTTCAAAAAATTAAGGCGCAGTACATGATCGGCTTTGCGATCAGCACTGCGTCTTAGCGTCTGGCTGCTTGGTTTTCATGATAAAATTCTTGACATTGATAATGCTTTCGCGCCCGCATTTCGGGCAAAACAGCGGAAATGATTTCAGTTCCGTTTCGGGCAAGAGCTGCAAGCGCGTTTTCGCTCCGCATATTGGGCACAAGACCCACTTTCTTTCTTCTATTGCTTCTTTCATATGGATGTTCCTGACTTTCTGTAGCCGGATTCGATCTTGGCAATAAAGCGGTCAATATGAGCGCTCAGCATCGGCGCAATCCTTTCTTTGTCGCTTGCTCCGTCGTAAACGCTGTAAAGTAAGAACATCGGACCGTAAAATTCCAGTGCCAACTGCATAGCGGCGCCATCGGAGTCCGTCAGCTTTCGGAAAATTGCAGCCATATATTCGGTGGGGCCGGTTGCCAGATAATCGTGATAAAGCCCGGCGAGCTTTGGATCACGGTATTGCTCCAATGTCAGCATTTTCCGAAAATTTGAAGAAAAATGCTCCTTCGTCCAATGATCAAACTGTGCCATAGCGTAAGCGCGGATCTTTTGAATTGGGGTGCTCATATAAGCCTCTGCAAAACCATCCGGCTCTGTTTCCGGCATTTCGTATTCTTCGGCACGCTCATAGTCCATTTGATTCATCCGCTCTACGATGCTATCTAATATTTCCTGCTTATCGGTGTAGTGCTTGTACAAAGCTCCCTTGGTAATTCCCAACTGCTTTGCAATATCGCTCATAGAAGTACCCAAGTATCCGCTCTGTGCAAACAGTTCGAGCGCAACATCAATGATTCGCTCCTTTGTATCTCCTGCCATAACTTCACTCCTTAAGTCGCTGTAACCGTTCGGTCACTACCATTATAGCAACCGGTCGGTTACCTATCAAGAGGGATTTGGAAATATCCTGTTCCTGTCCCCGCATACGTTTTTCAGGCTTCCATACTCAGCGTACAGATGATCCTTTTCTTCGGACAATCTGGAACATTTCTCGCGCAGTTTGGCAAGGTCGGCGAGCTTGTCACCAATGCCCGTCGCTTTGAGAAGGGATTGTTTGCGCTTTTAGGCAAAGAAAAACCAGTTCACCAAAAATGATAAACTGGTTGATGCCATTGGCCTCCCCCATAAAACGGGTGGAGGCGATTATTACCACTCTTCAATTTTTTCGATAGAAACAATAAATCCGAACCTGTGACCAATCGGCACAAGGTTCGGATTATATTGCATTGATGGAATGGAGACGACGGGGATCGAACCCGCGACCTCCAGATTGCGAACCTGGCGCTCTCCCAGCTGAGCTACATCCCCTTATTTACGAACAATGATGAGTATAGCACCATTGTCCGCAAAATGTCTACACAAGAA
>Ga0129310_1003334_pt1 | contig 10522 bp, 12 predicted proteins | sample Go1ome_2_FD_94433 | JGI IMG/M metagenome (GOLD analysis project Ga0129310, IMG submission 94433) | Western lowland gorrila individual fecal microbial communities from Wisconsin, USA - Go1022A metagenome | ecosystem: Host-associated > Mammals > Digestive system > Large intestine > Fecal | place...
AATGTTCGTTCGCATCTGAAATCATTACAGCTGAATCCTTCTAAAATCGGTTCTTTCTTTAACGCACCCTATACGAATTATGCTGCTTGATTTCGGCAAGGTTTAATTGGGGGAACAATAGTAGGACTTGGAGACACCAAAAGACTCGTAGTTCAGAAATCAAGACCTTTACTGGATATTGTAAGGATCGGAATGTCAATAGAAGAGCTTAAACTGCTGGATACATATCTTGCAAGGATAAATTCTCATAAACCGGAGAATACAACTGTTGTTTTTCAAAAGAGAGAATACGAAAAAATGTTAGGTGTAAAAAGGATCCGAAAAGAAAAATTAGATAAATGCTTCGACGCATTGATACAGCATGTCATAACAATTGAAAAAAATATCGACGACGCAGAAGATGAATCGATCAAATTTACACTTTTTCAATCGGCTAAAATTAAAACAAACAAACAGACAAATACCGGAGAAATATCACTAACGTGCAGTGATTTAGCAAAGAAATACATCTTCAATATCGATGGAATGGGATATATTAATTACAATCTTGAAAGTATTGCAAAGTTAAACTCCCGATACAGTTATATACTGTTTCTTTATTTGAAAGATAATCTCGGTAGTGATCTCTGCAAAAAAACATGGTCTGTAAAACTAGATAAATTAAAATTCAAACTAGGGTGCAACGATGCAATGTATAACGAGTATAAATATTTTAATCGATATGTGCTCAATTCTTGCAAAAAAGAGATCGAAGAAAAAACAGTTGTCCGCTTCACTTACGAACCCATAAAAGAGGGTCGGTCTGTTGTGGCGATAAAATTCACCGCCATAGATACAAAGCGTCTCAAAGAAGCAAAGAACAAAACAGAAAAAATAATAGACATCAAACCAGGCGAAATATCTCAGGCTGAACCGGTCAAAGCGTTGCCGGCTGCACCTGCCGAAGTAAACGAAGAAAAAGACTGGGATAAGATATACGGTTCTTCCAGGCTTGCAGAGCTGGCTGAGGAATGCGACTATGAATTCACAAAAGCCGAGATGATGCTTATCAGCACCCTTCTCAGTAAGATATATATCCCGAAAAGCGAGCTGGACAAAAACACAAACAGATACGGAAGAAAAGATTATCTCCGTGAAAAGTATCTATACTTGTGTGCAGAGGCTGAAAGAAAAAAGAAAAACGGATATGATATCATGGATCGTTTCGCTTATCTGAGAGCAATGCTTGAAAGTGACGCAGAAGACAATCCGAAAAGATAGCATCATCCAACTTTGATCTGAAAGGAGAAATAACATTGGCAGCATCATACGATAACAGCAGCATCAGTTCTTTGAAGGGTGCTGACAGAGTAAGAAAAAGACCGGGAGTCATCTTTGGCTCTGACGGTCTGGAAGGCGCACAGCATGCTTATTTTGAGATCCTTTCAAATTCCATAGATGAAGCTAAGGACGGCTATGGTAAAAAGATAACCACCGTACTGTATGAAGACGGTTCTTTAAGCGTGAGAGATAACGGCAGAGGTATCCCATTGGAATACAACGAAGCCGAAAAGCGCTACAACTGGGAACTGGTCTACTGTGAACTATATGCCGGCGGAAAATACGACATAAACAGCGAGAACTACGAGTACAGTCTTGGACTTAACGGACTTGGAGCCTGCGCTACTCAGTACGCAAGTGAATATTTCGATGTAGAGGTCATCCGTGACGGTTATAAATACAACCTTCATTTTGAAAAAGGCGAAAATAAAGGCGGACTTGTAAAAGAGAAGCTGAGATCTCTTAAAGAAAATACCGGTACGTTCCAGAAATGGAAGCCTGACCTTGAAGTGTTTACTGATACAAATATCACATACGAGTATTTGCTTGATGTAAACAAAAAACAAGCAATGGTCAACAGAGGGATAACTTTCTGCATCATAAATCAGTCTTCCGATACAAAAACGGAATATTGTTACGAGAACGGAATACTCGACTATATAGAAGAAATTTCCAATGGTAAGAATATTTCTTCGCCTTACTATATCGAAGGTTCGGGAACCGGAAAGGACAGGGAAGACCTCAAGGAGTATAAGGTCAAAGCTGAGATCGCATTTGCATTCAACAACGATGTACCTGTACTTCAGTATTACCATAATTCAAGTTATCTTGAACATGGCGGCGCTCCCGATAAAGCAGTAAGGTCAGCTTTTGTGGCTGTTTTTGATAAAGTCCTGAAACAGAGAGGTAAGTATAATAAAGGCGAAACAAAAATAAACTTTGTGGATATTGAGGACAGCCTTATAGTCATCGTAAACAGCCTTTCGACAATGACGAGCTATGAAAATCAGACCAAAAAGGCGATAAACAATAAATTCATTCAGGATTTTCTTACCGACCTTCTCAAGGAAAGGCTTGAAATATGGTTTATTGAAAACACCGCCGACTCCAACAGAGTTATCGACCAGATACTTGCAAATAAGCGGAGCAGAGAGGCTTCCGAGAAACAAAGAGTCGCTCTGAAAAGAAAACTTGTCGGAAAAAGTGATTCATGGGACAGAGTAAAGAAATTCGTTGACTGTAAATCCAAAGATACTTCCATAAGAGAACTGTTCATCGTTGAGGGCGATTCCGCTCTCGGTTCTGTTAAGATGGGAAGAGATGCGGAATTTCAGGCTGTCATGCCGGTCAGAGGCAAGATACTGAATTGCCTGAAGTCAGATGTGTCAAAAATAGTCAGCAGTGACATCATTATGGACCTCATAAAAGTTCTGGGCTGCGGTATAGAAATACCTCTGAAAACTTCCAAAAAGGGCGTTCTATCCTTCGATATAAACAACCTCAGATGGAATAAGATAATCTGCTGTACTGATGCCGATGTTGACGGATTCCAGATAAGGACTCTTATCCTCACAATGATATACAGATTATGTCCTACGCTTATCGACGAGGGGTATGTTTATATTGCGGAAACACCTCTTTACGAAATGAGGTATAAAACAAGATCGGATGAGGAGACATTTTTTGCTTTTGATGAAAAAGAAAAGAACAGGATAATGAAAGGCAAAGATCCGTCAAGATTTTTCATTCAGCGCTCAAAGGGTCTGGGTGAAAACACGCCGGAATTTATGTGGCTGACAACAATGGATCCAAAAACCAGAAGACTTGTAAGAGTGACATCGGAAGATGCCCAAAAGATGCAGGAATATTTTGAACTGTATCTAGGAAATAACGTAGCTGCAAGAAAAAGCTACATTGAAGAAAACGGTCATCTTTATACGGACGACCTTGATCTTGATTAATAATATTTTGAAAGGAAAATAATTATGACAAACAGAGAAATTTTTCAGAACATGGAGACAAAGGATTTTACTGAAAAGCTGAGAGAAATATTCAGAAATCCATTTTCAGAGTATATTGATTACGAAAAGTATTTTGACGGAGAAGATCCGGACATAAACCGATATATAAAATGCGAATATGAGGGAATACTTCTTCCGTCTGAAGCAGAGCTTATCGCTGCCAATGCCGAAAATGGGATAACAGGTATTGATGGTCCTCTCGATAAAGATAAGTATATAGAGGAACACAGCAGAAAAGTGCTTGTTCTTGAATCCGCAGAATATTATTACGGCGTTAAGTATGCGACCATAGCGGATACACAGTATAACAGGATACTAAAAGTTCCGGTGACTTCTCTGAAAAAGAACTGAGTGTAAGCTGTCTTGTTATTCCTGTAAATTTTCTCGTATAATATTTTCAGATCAGATCACGGATAAATGGAGCTTATCAATATTGTCTGAAATATTAGTTAACAAGGAGAAGATATTATGACGCAATTCAAAGAAAATGATTTCATTATCTGCAAACCAAAGGAAGAAAAAAGATGCAAAGAAAACAAGGCGTTTGAGATCTACGCCCGCATCGTAAAGATCGATGAAAGCGAAAACACTGCTTTCCTTGACAAGTATCTCGATCAGGGGCAGACTCATTGTGACCCCGGAATAGATAGAGAAAGAAATCAGGTCTATATGAAATTTCCACTAAACGAACTTCCTACGTATTACCAGATGATGAATGAATATGAAAAACGTATATTCAGGGATAACCTGCAAAAGCTGAAAGATCGTACAATAAAAGACCCCTGGAAGAGCATACATCAGTATAGTATCAAGGTAAAAGCTACCTATGAGGCTCTCTGTGAAATCTTGGAGCACTAAAATGACGATGAGTACATGGGCGATGACGATATATACTTTGATGAGCACAATCAGGCAAGGGACGAGCAGGAACTTGAAGAACGTTATGAAGGAGAATAAAAATGCAGTATGGATTACATTTCAGCTATGATCACGATTTTCCTGTGAAGATCGGAGATGTTTTCTATTCTCTGGATTCGGAATTACAGATATTTCACGGTTACTGTCCTGTGTGTAAGGGCGAAAATAAACTTACTTTGAACGGAGTGACCTTTGAATGTCCTGTATGCAAAAAGGGAGAACATAATATCTGTAAAGTCGAACATTTTTACGTCAGAGCTTACAAGATAACTTCCGTAGAAATAAAAGACGACTATAATTCATGGAATTCTCCCGGAGGAAGAAATATAAAATTCACAATGCTGAAGCATCGCCAAAGAGGAGAATATGCTGACAGCTACATTGTAACGTATCTTGACAGGCTGCTCGATAAGGCAGAGATTTCCGAAAACAAAACGCCGGTCGATTATACAAATTTCTTTTTCAGGGATCATTCTTCACTGGTCAAGGCTGCAAGAAAACTCAATGAGAAAGAAGAAGCCTTGCTTCGGAAATTCAATGACAGTGAAGGAACTTCTTTTGAATTAAAACCGTGGAAAATGAAAAATGAAAACAAGCTGAAACATAAGTAAATATTTCAGGTCAAAACACTCTCGATGAACGGGAGTGTTTTTTTTATTATAACAAAAATTCTGCTATAATACCTTTGTAACAAAAAAACGGAATAATATCCGAGCAACATAATAACGATCAAGGAGGATCAACTATGAATAAGAGAATTTTTGCCACAGCCGTTATCTGTGCTGCCGTTATTGCAGCATCAAACATTGTTCCTGTAAGCGCTTCGCCTGTAACTGAAACAGCGCCTGTAACAAATGCCGTAAGCCTTTCGAGCGAATATAACAGAGTAGACATCGTTTTGATGCCTTACAATTATGATGGAGTCAGGTTTGTTCTTACAGATGAAAACAATGAGAATAATAAATTTTACGGCACAGTTGAAAACGACAGAGTAAGTATAACCAACATACCGGCAGGCGAGTATGAGCTGAGCGTGATCTTTGAGGAAACCGCCGAACAGTATCATTATAAAAACATCGTCATTGATGACAGCCGTTATAAGATACACTTCAACAAGGGTTTCGATATCGTGGACATAATATGCAAAGACAGAAACACTTATACTCTGGATGAACTCACTTACTATGATGACTGGACTGAATTTACTGATTATATCAGTAAAAATGCCCCCGACGGTCTTGTTATAAAGAAGTATTCCGCTTACGTCAACAAAGAAAAGAACACCATCGACAACAGTGTTGTTATAGATCCTGATAACATATATGCAAAAATACCACTTGCAACAGGTGAATACACTCTGCTTGATGGTAATGGAAAGATCCTTCCGGGTATGCCCAGCAGTTATACATTCAGCGTTGTATCTCCCGGCGGAAAAAATACCAAAGGAAACGTAAAGAACAGATTCTACTTTTCGCTTGACGGCGGTCCTCTCAGCGAAAACGGGGAAAAAGGTGATGTAAATAATGACAAAGCTATAAATGTCACTGACGTTACTCTTATAGCTGCACATGTAAAAGGCATAAGAGGCTTGCAGGACAGTAAGCAGATATACAGAGCAGACGTAAACAACGACGGGGAGGTAAATGTTACCGATGTCGTAAAAGTCGCTGCACATGTAAAAGGAATAAGAAGCCTGAACTGACCTATACGAAAAGGGAGCCTGAACAAGGCTCTCTTTTTTATACTATATAAAAATTTTTTTAGACTAAAATTTCTGCTATAATAATAATGTACAATATTTTCTATACATAAATATTTTTAAGGAGAATAAAAATGCCGAGAAAAAAAGCGGAAACTGAAATAGATCGTACCGGTTATGATGAACACATGAGGGATATACCGGTGTCCGATGTCCTGACTGAAAATTATATGCCTTATGCTATGAGCGTTATAAAATCAAGAGCGCTTCCTGAAATAGATGGTTTCAAGCCTGCTCACAGAAAGCTGCTGTACACCATGTACCAAATGAAACTCTTTGATAAAAAGATCAAATGCGCAAACATAGTCGGTCAGACCATGCAGTATAACCCGCATGGCGACTCCAGTATCTACGAGACCCTCGTAAGACTTACAGAAGATAATGAGTCTCTGCTCACTCCGCTTATTTCTTCCAAAGGAAACTTCGGTAAGCACTATTCGAGAGATATGGCTTATGCTGCATTCAGATACACGGAAGCGGGACTTGCAAAAATATCAGCCGAATTATTCGATGGAATAAACAAGAATGCAGTAGATATGACAGACAATTTCGATGCCACAAAGAAAGAGCCTGTACTTCTCCCTACGACTTTCCCGAATATTCTCGCTATGCCTACTCTGGGAATAGCTGTCGGTATGGCTTCTAATATTGCATCATTCAACCTCAAGGAACTGTGTGAAGCTACTATCGAGTATATAAAGGATCCTAAAACTGATCTTCTGGAAATAATGCCCGGTCCTGACTTTTCTACCGGCGGAGAGATTTTGTTCGACCGAAATGAAATGGATAAGATATACAGAACGGGGAAGGGAAGTATCGTTGTAAGAAGCAAATACACGGTCGATAAAAAGAACAGAAGAATAGAGATAAGAGAAATACCGTACAGTACTACCTCCGAAGCTGTCATCGAAAGCGTTATCAGTCTGTGTAAAAACAAAAAGATAATGGAAATAGATGATATAAGAGACGATACAGACAAAAACGGTCTTCTTATCACTATCGAGTATAAGAGATCAGCTGACCCTGACGAGATCATGAATAAGCTTTACAGTCTGACTCCGCTTCAGGACACCTTCAGCTGCAACTTCACAATGCTTGTAAATAATAATCCTGTTGTGCTTGGTGTTTACAGTATACTTGACGAATGGATAAAATTCCGTTCGGAATGCATCAAGAGGGAACTCTCGTATGATCTTGAGATCTTAAGAAAGAAACTTCATCTTCTTGAAGGTCTGAAAAAGATACTTCTGGATATAGATAAGGCTATAAAGATCATTCGGGGTACGAAACTTGATAAGGACGTTATCCCTAACCTGATGAAAGGCTTTGATATAGATAAAACACAAGCCGAATACATTACAGAAATAAGACTGAGAAACATAAATGAGGAATGGATCCTCGGCAGAATAAAAGAAACAGAGAAAATAAAAGAGGATATAAAGAAAAACGAAACGGTAATAAACAGTGATAAAGCACTGAAAAAACAGATCATAAAAAAGCTGAAAGAGATAGCAAACAGCGAGGAGTACACAAGACCCAGAAAAACAACTATCAATACGGAGGTCAGAGCCGAAAAGATAACTCTTACAGAAGAGGTAGAAAACTATGATGTAAAGATAATGATAAGCGAACATGGGTACATCAAGAAGATACCTGCAAACGCTTATAAGGAAGATGCTGAGTATAAACTGAAAGACGATGACCGGATCCAAAAGATCATTGATGCCGAAAACACAGGAGAGATACTTACTTTTACGGATAAAGGTGTAGTCTATAAAACAAAAATAAGTGATTTAGAGGTCTGCAAAGCAGGAGACTTCGGAACATTTATCCGTTCTGAGGCTGAGATACCCGATGATGAAAAAACTGTATTTATCACTGCTGTCGGAAATTTTTCAGGTAATATGATAATTGTCTTTGAAAACGGTAAGGTCGCTAAGTTCCCGATAAGTGTTTATAAAACAAAACAGAACAGAAAAAAACTTATAAATGCTTTTTATACCGAAGTAAAACCTGTCGCTTTCTATCATGTTCTTGATGAAGTAAACATAAAAATGAAGAGCGATCAAGGCAAGCAGCTCATTTTCGGTTCTGAACTTGTGAACATAAAGGGTTCAAAAATGACTCAGGGTGTCCAGGTAATGAAACTTCCCAAAGCCGCAGGAATACTCAAAGTCAGACTTGTAGAAGAAATTGATAAGAAAAGCAGCAAAATAACTATCAAAAAGATTCCTGCAAGCGGGTTTTCAAAAAGGGGATAACTATGGATGAGGTGAAGAAAATATGCTCGTGTTATGATAAGACAGGCAGTGTAACAAGTGTAGCTAAAAAGCTGGGGGTAAGCTGGTGCAGAGTCGTGAAGATCTTATCTTCCGAAGGTTATATCCTTAGTGATAACCACAGAAAGATCATCGAGTTACACAAACAAGGGCTGTCGGCGGATGAGATCGCAGCTAGAGTTAAAGTATCCGTCAAGACAGTCAGATGTTATTCGCCTGCTGTAAGACCGTACTACAAATACAAACGGTCAAAAAACGCCTTGAAGATCGCTCGGTGGAGACAAAATAATAAAGAACAATAAATACAAGGGGGGACCATTATGGTACTAGACGAAATAAAAACAATAAAACTTATAACATCAGTCATCTTGCTTACCATTGTAATGTTTTTCGGGGGATATTTTATAGGAAGTTCGGCTTATGGTAACAGGTTCAGGGAATACCCCGAACCTGTTACCGCAGCTGTAAACGGTGTAGAAATGCCTGTCATATCCACAGAGATCATAGATGATTGTGTTCTCATCACGACAGATGATAACAACACAATACTTGTGAATGGTTCATCTGTCATAATCTACGAAAACAAAAAATATTATGAAAAATAAACTAAGGAGGGAATATTCATGACCGACAAACAGTACGAAGAAATAATGAAGGAAAATAAAGAAATGATAAAAAAAGCTCTTCCGGATAAATATACACCTATAAAGGAGCTGGAAGAGCAAACGGAAAGTTATACAGTCATTATAGAAGATGACAACAGTAAGAAAATAAGGGAGCGATGATATGAACACTTCCGTAAAAGATAAAAGCCTTGTTTTTACAAAAAATGAAAAGGCATATGTAGTCTATAACAAAGATTTTTCTTCAGCAGTTATCGTTCCTGTTACTGCTATTTCCGTCAGCAAAAAATATGTAAAAGTAAACTTTGATGGTGAAATATTGAATTTTAGCGTTGAAGAAAGTAATTCGTTTTTTCTGACAGATAAAAATGACAGGCACCTTTTTTGCAGCGAACAAAAAGCGTCCGAATTTGCTGAAAGAAGAAATTTGCGAAGATGGATATGCAAACATTTTTTTTACTGTAATTCACTCTCGCTGGAGCAGCTAAGAAAGATCAAGGAAATAATGAGTGAGAAGTAAAAAAGTCCTGTTAAGCAGGGCTTTTTTTATTGTATGTAATTTTCCTGTATAATACATTCAAGACCTTTATTGATAACATGGAGTTATTAAGGTCTGAATATTTTACAACGGAGGAATCAATCATGGATTCAACTATCACAACAGATCTTCTCGAAAAGGAGATAGTCCGACTGAGAGAAGAAAACAAAAAACTCACAGAACAGCTTGAGTTTGTATGCAAAAACAGAGAAGTTATACAGAAGTCTTTTGCTGCTCTCGAAGAAAAGTACAACGAAACCGTAAATTCAGCAAAAGAAATGCATAAGGGGGTTCTCCACGTATACGAACGCAAACATAACCCGGGGATGTATATAACCTGTGATCTTCCTGACGGTGAAAGCGCTCATTTGCTGATCGTAGGTTACAATAAAGAAAAAGGTACTTTGGAAACGAACTTCTTTGAAGAAAACCAAAATATTGATCTTCGGGAGATCGCTAAGACTGCAAGAAGAACAGTTACTACCAATGAAGCTATTCTTGACGAGGCGTACAGATCCGAGTATCCCGAAGAAATAATCACCATAAGAGAAGAAGCGGAACTCAAAGGCGAGATCGAAACGGCAGAAAATTTTTATAATAAATTTGTAGAATTTACCGGAGAAGAAGTTTAAAGGAGGAACAAAAATGAATTATTCCTCTAACAATTGTCCCGTCTGCGGCAGTTCAGATTATCGCTATCAATCCTGGTCAGAATACGGTATAGGTAACGTTGAACAGCATGGCTACTGCGAAAAATGCGGCTATACAATAGAGCAGGCTTATTCACCTGTCTATGAATTCTTCAGCGACTTGCGCAAAGGATATAAGGATGTGGGCGGAATTTATCATGAAAAGAACGTGGTAAGACATAAAAGAGTTCGCAGGAAACATTGGGACAATGCCAAAAGAGTTCTTGCGAAAGAACCAAGGATAAACCATTATATTATATGGTTATCCCCTTAACACACCACAAGTAAGCTCACTGCACCAAAGCCGCCAAAAGCCTTAAATACGCGCTGTTTCCCAGCTTGCGTCGGTTGAATTTGTAACAGTATTCGGCAGCA
>Ga0129310_1003336_pt1 | contig 10521 bp, 10 predicted proteins | sample Go1ome_2_FD_94433 | JGI IMG/M metagenome (GOLD analysis project Ga0129310, IMG submission 94433) | Western lowland gorrila individual fecal microbial communities from Wisconsin, USA - Go1022A metagenome | ecosystem: Host-associated > Mammals > Digestive system > Large intestine > Fecal | place...
ATGGATGGAGCAAGGTCAAGACCGGTGATATTGTAGGATATGTCAAGACAGAATATGTCACAACTCAGCGGTAATGCGGTGTAACATGCAGTGTGCCGCATGACAAAAGAAGTAAAAAGAGGGGACAGGTTAACTGTTCCCTTTTGATATGTATATTTGTTCCTGTGATACAATGCAAAGAAATGGAATATTTTGCAGTGAGATGACAATACTAACTCTAAAAAAGAGGAGGTTTTGTCATGACACAGAAGGACGAGAATGACCTGCTTCACGAAATCTGCAGAAATTCCAGCATGGGTGTGGATGCCATCCATGAAGTGCTAAAAGATATTTACGATGAGGAATTTGCCTATGAACTGAATGTGCAGGCTGATAAAATGGAGCAGTTTGGTCGAAAAGCGGGATTGCGCCTGCGGGCAAATGGCAGTGAGCCTGCGGAACCGAAACCAATTACCACAGCAATGTTGAAAACTTCGATTAAAATGCGGAAAGCATTGCAAAACAAGACAGAAGATGTGGCTGATATGATCGGAAAAGGAAACGAGCGCGGTGTGAAGGAACTGAAACATGCAATCCACAAATATCGGGATGCAGGAATTTTTGCAACAGAGCTGGCAAAAGAAATGGTCGACTTTGAGGAAGACAATATGAGAAAGATGAAGGTATATCAGATGGGAGATGACCTGCGGCGGATATAGATTTTCCGACAGGCTTGTAGCGATTCACAGAGGGAGTCCTGATACAGGAACAGACAGATGGAAATGCAAATGAGAAAACAGAAAAGAGAAGGACAGATGGATACAGAAAAGAAAGAAGTGCAGGTGGGAATCCGCATAAACAAGTATCTGAGCGAAGCCGGGGTTTGCTCCCGGCGCGCGGCAGATCGGGAAATCGAAAACGGAAATGTATGGCTGGACGGCCGCAAAGCCGTGACCGGAGATCGTGTACTGCCGGGAATGCAGGTCACTTTTTGCGGAAAGGAAGTGCGTCCGGAGACGGAAGAGATCATGATCGCGTTTCACAAACCGGTGGGGATCGTCTGTACAGCAGAAAAACGGGAAAAGAATAATATCATTGACTTTATCAATTATCCGAAACGGATTTATCCGGTGGGACGCCTTGATAAAGATTCCGAAGGCTTGATTCTGCTGACGAATCAGGGTGATCTGGTCAATAAAATGATGCGGGCCGGAAATTATCATGAGAAAGAATATGTGGTTACCGTAAACCAGAAGATTACACCGGAATTCTTAGATCAGATGCGTGGCGGTCTGTATCTGGAAGAATTGAATGTACATACCAGACCGTGTAAAGTGACCAAAGTAAATGAACGGACATTTCGCATTATACTGACTCAGGGATATAACCGTCAGATCCGTAGAATGTGTGAGACATGCGGATATCGTGTCACCCGACTTGTGCGTACCAGAGTGATGAATATATTATTGGGGGATTTGCAGCCGGGCACATACCGGGAACTGACTTCAGAAGAAATAGATACGCTAAAGAAACTGACCGCAAAGTCATACAGTGCGCCAAAAGGGGCAAAACCGGGAAAGAGGAGTTAGAAAATGGAACAGACAATGGAACAGGTGCAGGCACAGATTGATGCCTTGCGTCAGAAAATCGAATATCACAGCAATCGCTATTATAACATGGATGATCCGGAAATCACCGATTATGAATATGATATGATGATGCAGGAACTCAAAAAACTGGAAAAAGAGCATCCGGAGCTTATCACACCGGATTCCCCGACACAGAAAGTTGGTGGAACGGCAAAACGTACTGCCGGTGTGCTGGTGCGGCATAATGTGCCGATGCTGAGCCTGCAGGATGTATTTTCCAAAGAAGAAGTTTACGCATTTGTGAAAGAAATGCAGCAGCAGTTAGATCATCCGGAATTTGTCGTTGAGTACAAAATTGATGGACTTTCCATGGCACTCCGCTATGAAGAGGGAGAATTGAAGCTGGCAGTGACCCGTGGTGACGGTATTATTCAGGGGGAGGATGTGACGGCCAATGCGAAAGTGATTCGTGATGTCAAGAAAAAAATGAAAGATCCTCTGCCATATATCGAAATCCGTGGTGAAGTGTATATGAAGAATGCGGATTTTGAAAAAGTGAATGAGATGCAGGAAATGCTTGGCAAGAAAACTTTTGCAAATCCGAGAAACTGCGCAGCAGGAACATTACGTCAGTTAGACAGCAATATTACAAAGCAGCGAAATCTGTCCATGTTTATTTTTAATGTCCAGGAAGTGCGTGGCCGTGTATTCAAGACCCATGTAGAGGGGTATGAATATTTGAAAAAACAGGGAGTTCCTGTTATTGATGACTATCGCGTCTGTCATACTGCAGATGAAGTCTGGGATGCTATCTGCAAGATTGGAGAAAACAGAGGAAATCTGTCCTATGATATCGATGGTGCGGTTGTAAAAATTAACTCTATTGCTGACCGTGAGATCCTGGGAGCAACTTCCAAAGTCCCGCGCTGGGCTATTGCCTACAAATATCCGCCGGAAGAGAAAGAATCGAAGTTATTGGATATTGAACTTTCCGTGGGAAGAACCGGCAGGATCACACCGACTGCTATTTTTGAGCCGGTGCGTCTGTGCGGCACCTCCGTTTCCCGTGCGACACTGCATAATCAGGATTTTATCAATGATCTGGATATTGGAATCGGTGATACAATTGTTGTGTACAAGTCCGGAGAAATCATTCCAAAGATCAAGGAAGTGCGGAAAGAAAAACGCCCGGAGGGATGGAAACGTTTCCAGATTCCGGATACCTGTCCGGTCTGCGGAGCAAAAACGGTTCGTGAAAAAGATACTGCGGACATCCGCTGCGTATCTCCTGACTGTCCGGCGCAGTTAGAGCGGCATATCATTAATTTTGTCGGTCGCGATGCCATGGATATTAAAGGATTTGGTGCAGTATATGTGACAGAACTGGTGAGACTTGGCTATATTCATGATATTGCAGATATTTACAGCCTGAAAGAGCATCGTGAAACTCTGATTGAACAGGGAATTATCGGAAAAGAGAAAAATACCGATAAACTGCTGGAGGCCATTGAAGGCAGTAAGAAAAACGAGCCATTTCGCCTGTTGACCGGATTTGGAATTCAGAACGTTGGAAAAGCGGCTGCAAAAGCTATTATGCGCCAGTTTGGCAGTATTGAGGCTCTGCAGAAAGCTGGAAAAGAAGATCTGTTGGCCGTCAATGATATCGGTGAGGTCAGTGCGGACTGTATTTTAACCTATTTTGCCAGTGAGAAAAATCAGGAGATCATTGCACGGCTGCAAAAGGCCGGTGTCAATATGGAGATGCCGGAATCAGAGGAAATGGGTGATCTGCTTGCCGGAATGACCATTGTTGTGACAGGTACACTGCCGACTCTTGGCAGAAAAGAAGCCCAGGAACTGATTGAGAAAAACGGTGGAAAGGCGGCCGGAAGTGTTTCGAAGAAAACAAGTTATGTGCTGGCAGGAGAGAATGCCGGAAGTAAACTGACCAAAGCACAGGATCTTGGAATTCCGGTGATCAGTGAGGCAGAATTTTTAGAGATGATCCAGAAAGCGTAAATTATAGCATGCAGTGATTCTGAAAAAATGGGAATTTATCATATGAAGAAAAAAGAGCGAAATAGTGAAAAAAATCTGAATATGAAAAAATTGTTGGTTACCATGTTTAAAATTGGCTGTATCGGTTTTGGCGGCGGATCGGCATTGGTTCCGGTGATCGAATCAGAAGTTGTTTATGAAAAAAAGCTGATTGACAGGGAGGAATACACAAAGGACGTTGTTGTGGCAAATATCACACCGGGGGCGCTCCCGGTGGAAGTGGCTGCCGGTGTGGGACGGAAAGTATGCGGTATACCGGGCATGATTTTATCGGCATTGCTCATGGGACTTCCAGGAACTTTCCTGACAGTATTGCTGCTGATGATGATCAACCGTTCCGGAAATCTGGTGTTGCGCCAGATTCTGTTCGCTTCAGCGGGGGTGACGGCATACATCATTTATATGCTGCTCATGTATGCAAAAGGAACTTTTCGGGAATGCAGGGAAAAGGGAACGGCAAAAAGTGGAATGAGCTTTATGATCCTGGTGTTTTTGCTGACCTGCGGAAAAGAAATGTTTCAGCTGTTTGGCTGCAGCAGGACACCGGTTTTTGATATTTCAACAATTGACGTATTGTGCGCGGCATTTTTTATTATTTTCTTTACCAGTGGAAAATTCCGCTGGAACAGAATACTGATCTCAGGAGCTGTTACAGTGCTGTACTGTCTCTGTGTCGGCAAGATGCATCTGATCAGCAGTCCGGAAGTTCTGTGGATGCTCCGAACCGCAATGATCGTGTTATCCATATATGGACTTGCCAGCAGTATTGAAGGAAAAATCCCGTTTTCATGGAAAAAACTGAAAAATCTGGTGAAAGAGGAAATCAGCTGGGGATTGTTTCTGGTGATTTTATCGTTCCCGGCCTTGATCTGCTTTGGCGATACCATTCGTTTTGCAATCCGTGGACTGATCTCTGCAATTATATCTTTTGGTGGCGGAGATGCGTATCTGGCGGTGGCCAATGGCCTTTTTGTCAATACAGGAATGATCAGTTATGACGATTTTTATTTTAAGATTGCATCGGTAGCCAATGGGCTTCCCGGATCGATTCTCTGTAAAATCCTGACGGGAGTCGGATACATACTTGGATATGAGAATGGTGGATCCTGGTGCGGGATTTTTGTGGCATTGTGTGGATTTGCATGCAGTATCGCAGCCTCCGGAGGCACGTTTTCCGCAGTGGTATATATTTATGAACGATTTGAAAATCTGAGAATTTTTCAGGTACTGCAAACCTATATGCGGCCGATCGTTGCGGGACTGCTTTTGACAGTAGGAGCTTCCATGCTGTATCAGAATATGAGCATTGCCGGATGGTATGCATGGCCGCCAAAGGCGATGATACTGCTGACGTTTGGCATTATTCTGCTGAATATTTTCTGGCGCAGGCGAGGTGTGGTGCGTCCTTTGCAGAGCGTTTTGTTTTCTGCGGCAGCATCACTGATCATGTGTAACGTGTTTGCATCAATCCCGTAAAAAAGAAGTTTTCAAACGGGAAATAATTTGGTATACTAGATAATAATAATAATGAAAAATGAATTATATTTTAGGAGGTTTTTCCATGGCTGAAGATAGAAAAGGATTAAAAATCAAAGAAGACGGACTTGGTGAAGTTCAGATCGCAGAGGAAGTCATCACAATTATTGCCGGACTTGCTGCTACAGAAGTAGAGGGTGTATGCTCTATGGGCGGAAATATCACAAAAGAGCTGGTAAGCCGTCTTGGTATGAAGAATCTGTCCAAAGGTGTTCGTGTGGAAGTGACAGAGGAAGGCAAGATCGAGGTATTCGTGACAATCAACATTGCTTACGGTTATGCAATTCCAGCGGTATCCGGCAATGTACAGGAAAAAGTAAAAGCAGCAATTGAGAATATGACAGGGCTTGAGGTATCCAGTGTAAATGTCAGAATTGCAGATGTTGACATGAAAAGTGCAGTCGAGTAGGGCAACCTACTCGATTTGTGAGTAAAAACTGTTACAGGCAGGAGTATGCTCAAGTGAGATAAAATATGGAGGATAACATGAGCCGAAGAGAAGTAAGAGAACAGATTTTTAAGATTCTGTTTGGAGTAGAATTTCACAGTGCGGAGGAACTGGATGAGCAGATCGCACTGCATATGGAAGAATTAGGTGAGGTACGTCAGAAAGATGCTGACTACATTACAAATAAAGTACGCAGCATTGTAGAGCATCTGGAGGATCTGGACGCTACATTAAATGAGGCATCCAAAAACTGGAAAACAACCCGTATGGCAAAGGCGGAGCTTTCTATTTTACGCTTGGCTGCCTACGAGATCAAATATGAGGAAGATATTCCGGTATCCGTATCCATCAATGAGGCTGTGGAACTGGCCAAATTATACGGATCAGATCAGGGACCGGCATTTGTAAACGGAATTTTATCCGGACTGGCATGAGACGGAACGTCTATTCTGTGGGGCAGGTAAATTCTTATATCCAGAATATGTTCGCACAGGATTTTATGATGAGCCATATTGCGGTGCGGGGAGAAATCTCAAACTGTAAATATCACAGTTCCGGACACATTTATTTTACTTTGAAGGATGAGACCGGCGTGCTCAAAGCTGTGATGTTTCGCGGCAATGCGGCCAAGGGACTGTCTTTTCATATGGATGTGGGTGACCGCGTTGTTGTTCTGGGAGAGATTCGTATTTATGAGCGTGACGGGCAGTATCAGCTGTATGCGCAGCAGGTGACCCGTGACGGTGTGGGAATTCTCTACCAGAAATTTATGGAGCGAAAAAAAGAACTCGAAGAGATGGGAATGTTTGCGCAGGAGTATAAGCGGGACATTCCCCGTTATGCGTTTCGTATTGGTGTGGTGACGGCACCGACCGGTGCGGCCATTCGGGATATTCAGAATATTTCCCATCGGAGAAACCCTTACGTGCAGCTGCTTTTATATCCTGCCCTGGTGCAGGGAGAAGGAGCAGCGGCATCCATTGTACAGGGAATTTATGCGATGGAGCAGAAAAATGTAGATGTGATCATCGTCGGACGAGGCGGTGGATCAATGGAAGACCTGTGGGCATTTAACGAAGAAATTGTCGCACGGGCTATTTTTGAATGTCCGATTCCAATCATATCTGCAGTCGGACATGAGACAGATTATACCATTGCAGATTATGTGGCAGATCTGCGTGCACCGACACCTTCTGCGGCAGCAGAGCTTGCTGTATTTGATTACAGACAGGTGCAGGAACGGCTGGATATGAGCGCACAGACACTGTTGTACAGGATGAATCAGCAAATGGAACTGGCCAGAGGCAAAGTGCGGGAATATCAGCTGCATCTGAAAGCGCTGCATCCGAAAAATCAGCTGATGCAGAAACGGCAGTATCTGACGGACCTGGAAGAAAATCTGGAGCGCAGCATACAGGAAGTTTTGCAGAAAAAGCGGCATCAGTTGGAAATGTATGCAGCAAGGCTGGACGGATGTTCTCCGTTGAAAAAATTGCAGGGACCGTATGCATTTTTAAGCAGATCAGATGGAAAACCAATCCGTTCCGTAGATGATGTGCAGGTGGAGGAACAGATTGAAGCACAGCTGCTGGATGGAAAAATCGTGGCAAGAGTCTGTGGAACAGAGAAAAACGGAGTAGTGAAATAGAATGGAAACAACGGAAGCAAAAGAATCCTTGGAGGAAATGTTTGAACAGCTGGATACAATTCTTGAAAACATGGAGGATCCGGAACTTTCCCTGGAAGATGCATTTTCCTTATATGAGCAGGGAATGAAAAAGATACAGAACTGCAATCAGAAGCTGGATGCGGTAGAGAAAAAAATGCTTCAGATCGCAGAGGACGGAACGGAAGTTCCTTTTGAATAAGAGAGGTGTGGATGATGGATATTAAGAAAGAGATTGCAGAGCATACCAGCCAGGTAGAGGAAATTATAAAAAAATATCTGCCAGAGGAAACAGGATATCAGAAAACCGTGATGGAGGCAATGAATTACAGCTTTCTGGCCGGTGGCAAAAGACTGCGCCCGATGCTGATGCAGGAGACGTACCGGTTGTTTGGCGGTACATCAGATATCATCGAGCCTTTTATGGCTGCAATTGAGATGATTCATACGTATTCTCTGATTCACGATGATCTTCCGGCGATGGATAATGATGATTATCGCCGTGGGAGAAAAACAACACATGTCGTTTATGGTGAAGCCATGGGAATCCTGGCAGGTGACGCATTGCTGAATTTTGCATTCGAGACAGCCTGCAAAGGACTGATGCAGGAGGTTGGAAATCCTGCAGTTGCCAGAGCGGTTCAGATTCTTGCACAGAAAGCAGGTATCTATGGAATGCTCGGCGGTCAGGTGGTAGATGTGGAATCTGAAGGACAGCCTTTGGAGCGGGAAAAACTGGACTTTATCTATGATTTGAAAACGGGCGCACTGATCGAGGCTTCCATGCTGATCGGAGCGGTACTTGCCGGAGCTTCTGAGAAAGAACAGCAGGTGATTTTGCAGGTGGCAAAAGATGTAGGACTTGCATTCCAGATTCAGGATGACATTCTGGATGTGACCAGTGACATTGAGACACTTGGCAAACCAATCGGCAGTGATGAGAAAAATCATAAGACAACATACGTAACCATCCGTGGCCTTGCACAGGCACAGAAGGATGTAGAGGAAATATCTGAGCGTGCATTAGAGGGAGTAGCATCGCTTTCAGAGGAAAATGTATTCCTGAATGAATTGATCAGATATTTAATTCACAGAAAAAAATAGGGGATAAAAATGGCAGTACTGGATCGAATCAATCAGGCAAATGATATAAAATATTTAAGTGAGGCGCAGTTAGAAGAACTGCCAGGGGAAATCCGCCAGTTCCTGATCGAGCATATTTCAAAAACAGGAGGTCATCTGGCGTCAAACCTGGGTGTGGTGGAACTGACCATGGCGCTGCATCTGGTGCTGAATTTCCCGGAGGACAAGCTGATCTGGGATGTGGGACATCAGTCTTATACGCACAAGATCCTGACAGGAAGGAAACGGGAATTTGAGCATCTGCGCCAGTTGGATGGCATGAGCGGTTTCCCGAAACGGTCAGAGAGCGATTGTGATGCCTTTGATACCGGACACAGTTCCACTTCCATTTCCGCAGGACTCGGTTATGCAAGAGCCAGAGATCTGCTGGGAGAGGACTATCATGTAGTGTCCGTGATCGGAGATGGCGCGCTCACCGGTGGACCGGCCTTTGAAGCGTTAAATAATGCGGCTGAACTTCGCACAAATATGATCATTGTGTTAAATGACAATAAAATGTCCATCTCGGAAAATGTAGGTGGATTGTCACAGCATCTGGCTTCCCTGCGTACGGCGGAAGCCTATCAGGAATTTAAATCCGGGGTACACAGTTCCTTGGAACGTTTGCCTTACGGCGAGCGTGTGGTCCGCAGAATCCGCAAAACAAAGAGTAGTTTGAAGCAGCTTCTGATTCCGGGCATGATTTTTGAGAATATGGGAATCACGTACCTTGGTCCGGTGGACGGACATAATCTGAACGATATGGTACGGATCTTACGGGAAGCAAAAAAAGTAAATGGAGCGGTGGTTGTCCATGTACAGACGGAAAAAGGACGTGGCTATGAACCGGCGGAGCAGCACCCGGATCGTTTCCATGGTACAGGACCTTTTGATATTCCAAGCGGACAGCCGCTGGTGAAAAAGGAGAAACCAAACTATACGGATGTATTTTCCACGGTAATCTGCAAGATTGCGGCAAAAGATGATACTGTAGTGGCTATTACAGCGGCTATGGCGGACGGAACCGGACTGAAACGATTTCGGGCAGAATATCCGGCCCGTTTCTTTGACGTGGGAATTGCGGAAGGACATGCGGTGACTTTTGCGGCAGGTCTGGCAGCAGCAGGACTGCATCCGGTGTTTGCAGTATATTCTTCTTTCCTGCAGCGAGGATTTGACCAGATCGTGCATGATGTCTGTATGCAGAATCTGCCGGTAGTATTTGCCATTGATCGTGCAGGGCTGGTTGGCGCAGACGGAGAGACTCATCAGGGTGTGTTTGATCTGTCTTTCCTTGGCATGATCCCAAATATGACAGTGCTGGCACCGAAAAACAAATGGGAGCTGGCTGACATGCTGCGGTTTGCGTTCCGTCAGGACGGACCGGTGGCATTGCGATATCCGCGTGGACAGGCATATGCTGGTTTAAAAGAACACCGTGCTCCGATCGTGTATGGAAAGAGTGAGTGGATTTATGAAGAGCGGCAGATTGCAATTTTTGCTGTTGGAAATATGATGGAGGAAGCGGTAAAAGTACATGAAATGCTGCATGAACAGGGCTATGACTGCTCCCTGGTCAATGTGCGTTTCGTGAAACCACTGGATAAAGAAGCACTGCGTAAAGCGGCCGAGGAGCATCTGCTGATCGTCACCATGGAAGAAAACATACTGCGTGGCGGCTTTGGCTATGCGGCAGCAGCTTATTTGAGTGCGGCAGATGAGACAGTGAAAGTACTTCATTTTGGTATTAATGATCAGTTTGTACAGCATGGAACGGTATCGCAGCTGCATGCACGCATCGGACTGGATGCAGCGAGCATGACAGATAAGATCATTGAGACTTACCAGAAGTTGTAGAGAAACCGATATATAAAACTACGATAGGTGAAATATAGGTAAAAAGCAGAAATCCCGAAAGCTGACCGACAGTTTTTGGTGGAAGAAAAAGGAAATAGATAGCAGATATGAAAGAAAGACTGGATGTATTACTTGTAAAACGAAATCTGGCTCCTTCCAGAGAGAAGGCGAAAGCCATGATCATGGAAGGAAATGTGTTTGTAAATAATCAGAGAGAAGACAAGGCAGGTTCTTCTTTTGATGAAAATGTACCGATTGAAATTCAC
>Ga0129310_1003337_pt1 | contig 10521 bp, 7 predicted proteins | sample Go1ome_2_FD_94433 | JGI IMG/M metagenome (GOLD analysis project Ga0129310, IMG submission 94433) | Western lowland gorrila individual fecal microbial communities from Wisconsin, USA - Go1022A metagenome | ecosystem: Host-associated > Mammals > Digestive system > Large intestine > Fecal | place...
CGAAGACCTGGTGAAGGTTGGCGATGAGCTGGACCTCATCGTCGAGAAGGTTATGGATCAGGATGGCGTCATCCAGCTCTCCCGCAAGAAGCTCGCATCTCGCAAGGGCATGGAAGAGATCGCCAAGGCAGCAGAATCCGGTGAAGTCGTCGAGGGCGATGTTACCGAGTTCAATAAGGGCGGCGTTGTCGTCAACGTCAAGGGCGTCAAGGTGTTCGTTCCCCGTTCTCAGGCCACTATGCGCCGCGACGAGGACTACACTGCTCTGGTCGGCCAGCACGTTCAGCTGGTCGTCACCGAGTGCTCCGGCCGCAAGATCGTGGGCAGCATCAACAAGGTGACCGCTGAGCAGAATAAGGCAAAGCGCGAGGAGTTCTGGGCAAACGTTGAGGTGGGCAAGAGCTACACCGGCGTTGTCAAGAGCCTGACCTCCTACGGTGCATTCGTTGACATCGGTGGTGTCGACGGCCTGTGCCACATCAGCGAGCTGAGCTGGAACCGCATCAAGCACCCCTCCGAGGTCGTCTCCGTTGGTGACACCATCGAAGTGTATGTCAAGGACATCGACACCGAGAACCACAAGGTCTCTCTGGGCTACAAGAAGTCCGAGGACAACCCCTGGGAGCAGCTGAAGAACAACTATCCCATCGGCAGCACCTTCCACGCTCCGGTCGTTTCTCTGACCAAGTTTGGTGCTTTCGTCCGCATCCTGCCGGGTGTTGACGGTCTGGTTCACATCAGCGAGATCAGCAATGACCGCGTTGAGAAGGTCTCTGACGCACTGAAGGTCGGCGATATGGTCGATGTGAAGCTGCTGGATGTTGACTTCGACAAGAAGCGCATCAGCCTGTCCATGAAGGCTCTGCTGAACGACGACGCTGAGTAATCAGCCCTTCGTGCAAAAGCATAGCTTCTGACACAATGCGATCTGCAGCCCCGTTGCCGGGAAAACGGCGGCGGGGCTGTTTTTGTTAAGGAGAGAACCCTCTCAGTCACCTGCGGTGACAGCTCTCCCGAAGGGGAGAGCTTTTGGCAAAAGAGGGCAGGCTCGCCGTGCCCGCAATAAAACCTCGCCCTTCGGGAGAGGTGGACGCGAGCAGCGCGAGCGGACGGAGAGGGTTTGACGAACCATGATAAAATTCTTCAAAAAGCACTGGGAAGTGCTCAGTTACCTGATCTTCGGCGTGCTGACCACCCTGCTGAATATCCTGCTGTACGCGCTGTTCAGCCAGCTGTTCGGCTACACCGCCGCCAACAGCTGGGGCAATGTGCTGGATAACGCTTTGTGCATCCTGTTTGCCTATGCCACCAACCGGGCGTTCGTGTTCCGCAGCAGGACCACCGGCAAAGCGATGGCCAAGGAGTTCGGCACCTTTGTTACCTGCCGTCTGGGTACCATGGTGCTGGACACTGCAATTATGCTGGTGCTGGGCAATCTGCTGGCGGCGCAGGGCGCAGCGCTGATGGACAACATGATGCAGGGCTTGTTGAGTGCAGTGGCCAACTGGTTTGGCCCGGATACGGCCATCCAGATGGCAGCATCCTATGCAGGCACACCGGCGGGGGTCACGGATGGCTCTGCCGCCATTGCCATCATTGGTGGTGCAGACGGCCCCACGGCGATCTTCGTTACAAGCCGCTACAATGCGCAGGTACTGTGGGGTCTGTGCGTCAAGGTATTCTCCAACGTGGTGGTCGTGGTGCTGAACTATGTGTTCAGCAAGCTGATCATCTTTAAGAAAAAGTAAGTAAGGACCCTCTCAGTCGCCTGACGGCGACAGCTCTCCCGAAGGGCGAGCTTTTTTGCAGGAGAAGGAAACGTTTTCCTCCAATGATAAAGCTCCCCCACTCGGGGGAGCTGGCGCGGCGTGAGCCGTGACTGAGAGGGTTTTACAAATCAACAACACTTTAGGAGGTACGGTATTATGAAACGTGGTCTGAAAGGGTTCGCATTCCTGGTCTCTGGTCTTGTGCTGGGCATCATTGGTGCAACGGCATCGGTGACTGCGATCGCACTCAGCGCTGTGGGCATGGCAAAGGTGCGCCGTGCCGGCAAGTAAAACAACGGAGGAACGAGCATGAACCGCGAAGAGATCCTGTCCCATGTCGATCATACCCTGCTGAAGCCGGAGGCTACCTGGCCTCAGATCCAGCAGCTGTGTGACGAAGCCATTGCAAACCACACCGCATCCGTCTGCATCAACACCTGCTACGTCAAGCAGGCGGTGGAGTATATGGCAGGCCGCATCCCCGTGTGCTGCGTGGTGGGCTTCCCTCTGGGTGCCATGGATACCGCCAGCAAGGCCTTTGAAGCCAAGACTGCCATCGAGAACGGCGCAGCCGAGGTGGATATGGTCATCAACATCGGCCGCCTGAAGAACAAGGAGTACGATGCTGTCCGCGAGGACATCCGTGCCGTGAAGCAGGCTGTGGGCGATAAGATTTTGAAGGTCATCATCGAGACCTGCCTGCTGACCGAGGAAGAGAAGGAAAAGATGTGCGACATCGTCTGCGAGGCCGGTGCCGACTACATCAAGACCAGCACCGGCTTTTCCACCGCAGGCGCCAACTTCCACGATGTGGAGCTGATGGTCAAGGGCGTGCATGGCCGCTGCAAGGTCAAGGCTGCCGGCGGCATTTCCACCGTGGAGGATATGGAGACCTTCCTTGCACTGGGCGCTGACCGTCTGGGCACCTCCCGCGCTGTCAAGATCCTGAACGGCGAGCAGGCAAAGGGCTATTAAGCTTTCTGTAAAAAAGTAGTTCAGCCAAGCCTGCGGCTTGGCTGAACTGCAAAGGATGATTTCCCCAAGGGCTGCTGCACAAATTGCTGTGCAGCGGCCTTTTTTGCGCCCAAGCCTTGCAAGCAGGGCGCGGCAGGGTGTATAATACAGATAGGTACTGTATAAAATAGGGTTGTCTGCCTTGTGGGGCAAGGCGGGCAGAGGAGGAAATGCAATGAATATACCCGAGATCCTTGTGGCCAATGGCACAGGGGCGGTGCTGGTAAGCTTTCTGCTTTTGCTGCGGGTGCGCGGCGAGAGTAAAAACAGCGTTGGAACAGCGCTGTTTTGCCGGATGCTGGTGGTGACGCTGCTGGCACAGGCCACAGAGACGCTCAGCTTTCTGCTGGACGGCGTGCCCGGCGCGGCAAGCCGGTACTGGCTGTACCTGACCAACACCGTCTGCACCGGCGCAACCGTGTGCGTGGGCTTTGCGTGGTGTTTGTATGTGGACTTCCGGGTCTACCGCAGCACCGGACGCCTGCGCAAAAAGCACCTGCTGCTGAGCGCGCCGCTGTTGGCCGTTCTGCTGATGCTGCTGGCAAACCTTTTCGGCATGGGATGGATCTTTACCATCTCCGCGGACAACGTTTACCATCGCGGCCCGCTGAACATTTTGCTGTATCTGCTGCTGTTCAGCTATTATGCCGAGAGCGTGTGGCAGGTGCATAAGGCAAGGCGCGACGGCATTACAGTAGAGTTTTTCCCGGTGTACTACTTTATCATCACCTGTGCGGTGGGCACGGTGCTGCAGGGCGTATTCTACGGCATGGCCTTCGGCTGGCTGTCGGTGGGCATTGCCTTTGTGTTCGTGGACAGCCAGACCCGCAGCCTGCGCGGCTATACCGACGAGCTGTCCGGCCTGTTTGGGCGCAAGTACATGAACTACTGTCTGGACCGCATCCACGCCACACAGGAGAAGGACGTTTACGGCATCATGATGGACGTGAACTGCTTCAAGGAGATCAACGACACCTACGGCCACGCCGAGGGCGACCGGGCCATTCAGGAGATCGGACACATCCTGTCCGGGGCGCTGGTGGCAAACTCGGTAGCCATCCGCATGAGTGGCGACGAGTTCATGGTGCTGATCCGGCACGGCTCGGAGGAGATACTGGATAAGACCTGCGCCGCCATCGAGCAGCGGGTGCAGCACTATAACGCCACCGCCCCGGCGGGCAGCTTTCAGCTGTCCTTTTCCACCGGTGTGGCAAAGTACGAGGGCGGCAGCGTGGAAAAGTTTTTGGTGGAGCTGGATCAGCGGATGTATGCGGAAAAGCGTGCGTTCCATGCCGCCCGGGACGGTCATGCCGCACCGGAGCAGGGGAATGCTCCATCAATTTAAAAGGAATGTCTAAAATAAGTGCGACTTATCTTGACAATCTGACGCTGCAATGATAGAATATGTGGCGTACCAATTGAATACCGACTTATCAAGAGCGGCTGAGGGGACAGGCCCTGTGAAGCCCGACAACCTGCGCGAGAGCGTAAGGTGCCAAATCCTGCGGGAAACCGGAAGATAAGAGTGCAACGCTCAGAGCTTTCGGCTCTGGGCGCTTTTATTTTTCAGAACAAACTTGATGGAATGGTAAATACACGCAACTGCAACATTTAGGAGGCAAAAAAATGGCTAGACACCTGTTTACTTCGGAGTCCGTCACCGAGGGACATCCCGACAAGATCTGCGACCAGATCTCGGATGCAATTCTGGACGAGATCCTGACCCACGACCCCGATGCCCGCGTGGCCTGCGAGACCTGCGCATCCACCGGCCTTGTGCACATTATGGGCGAGATCACAACCAGCTGCTATGTGGACTTCCAGAAGGTCGTCCGCGAGGTGGTGGCCGATATCGGCTACACCCGCGCAAAGTACGGCTTTGACGCCGACACCTGCGCCGTCATCTCCAACATTGACGGCCAGAGCCCCGATATTGCACTGGGCACCAACGATCAGGTGGGCGGTGCAGGCGATCAGGGCATGATGTTCGGTTATGCCTGCGATGAGACCCCCGAGCTGATGCCCATGCCCATCAGCCTTGCCCACAAGCTGGCAAAGCGCCTGACCGAGGTGCGCAAGAGCGGCGAGATGGACTACCTGCGCCCGGACGGCAAGAGCCAGGTGACCGTGGAGTACGACGAGAACAACAAGCCTGTGCGCGTGGATGCCGTGGTCATCTCCAGCCAGCACAGCGAGAGCGTGAGCATGGAGCAGCTGCGTGCAGACGTGATGGAAAAGGTCATCAAGGCCACCATCCCCGCCGAGCTGCTGGACGAGAACACCAAGTACTACATCAACCCCACCGGCCGCTTTGTTGTGGGCGGCCCGCAGGGCGATACCGGCCTGACCGGCCGTAAGATCATCGTGGACACCTACGGCGGCTATGCACGCCACGGCGGCGGTGCCTTCTCCGGCAAGGACCCCAGCAAGGTGGACCGCAGCGCAGCCTACGCTACCCGCTGGGTGGCCAAGAACATTGTGGCTGCGGGTCTGGCAAAGCAGTGCGAGGTGCAGGTAGCCTACGCCATCGGCGTGGCAAAGCCCGTGTCCATCATGGTAGATACCTTCGGCACCGGCACTGTGGCAGACGAGAAGATCGAGCAGGCAGTGGAAAAGGTATTTGACCTGACCCCCGCCGCCATCATCCGCGAGCTGGATCTGCGCAAGCCCATCTACCGCCAGCTGGCTGCCTACGGCCACATGGGCCGCGAGGATCTGGGCGTGAAGTGGGAGAACACCGACCGCGTGGATGCTTTGAAGGCTGCCGTGGCTGCCCTGTAAAAAGAAGCTCTGCCTGATAGAAGGTAAGTGAAGAGAAGAGCCGCTGCACCCGACCGTGCAGCGGCTCTTTTGCGTCACGGGGAAAGAAAAGGAAACAGTAAAAAAGTCCTACTTTTCCTCGAAAATCAGAGGAACTTTGCGAAACGGTAAAGATTTGGTCGGTTTTTTGTAAGAAACTCACATTCTCTTGAAGGAAAAAGAAAAACAGCTGTGCAAGGCGCAGAAAATCCACACATGAAACAAATTGATATGGAACAATCGACAAAATGTGATAAAATAAAACTAGATATGCGCACTTGTGTGCATGGTACGGATGGTAAACAGCAATAAGGAGTTATGTGACTATGTCTATTGAAATTTCCCCTAAGTCCTTCTTTGAGCAGCCCAGTGTGGCGGATATGCGGCTGATCGCCTGCCCCGGTGCCGAGGAGCTGACCGGCCTGATCGACAAGCACCTTGTCCGTTGGGCAAAGGCTGCCGGAATTGAAAAAGACACCTTCATTATTTCCTGCGACTGCCCCCGCTTCCAGAGCGGCGATGCCAAGGGTCTGGTCAAGGAGTCTGTCCGCGGCGACGATATCTTTATCGTGGTAGACCCGGGCAATTACAGCGTCACCTACAAGCTGTTCAACTACGAGAACCACATGTCCCCGGACGACCACTTTGCAAACCTGAAGCGTCTGATCCAGGCTGTGGCCGGTAAGGCACACCGTGTTTCCGTGATCATGCCCAGCCTGTACGGCGGCCGTCAGCACCGCCGCGTGGTGCGCGAGAGTCTGGACTGCGCTGTGGCGCTGCAGGAGCTGCAGACCATGGGCGTGCGCAACATCATCACCTTTGATGCACACGACCCCCGCGTGCAGAACGCAGTGCCCCTGATGAGCTTTGATAACGCCATGCCCACCTATCAGGTGCTCAAGAGCCTGCTGAAGAAGGACCCCAGCCTGTCCTTCGACAAGGAGAAGTTCACTGTGGTCAGCCCGGACGAGGGTGCTATGAACCGCAACATGTACTTCTCCAGCGTGCTGGGCTGCAACCTTGGTATGTTCTACAAGCGCCGCGACTACACCCGCGTGGTGAACGGCCGCAACCCCATCGTTGCCCATGAGTATCTGGGCGAGAGCGTAGAGGGCAAGACCGTCTTTATCGCAGACGATATCATTGCTTCCGGCGAGAGCATGCTGGAGGTCGCCAGCAACCTGAAGGAGCGCGGCGCTGCCAACATCATCGCCAACGCCACCTTCCCCCTGTTCACCAGCGGTCTGGAAAAGTTCGACAAGGCTGTGGCAGACGGCACCCTGACCTACGTTGTGGGTACCAACCTGACCTACCGTATGCCCGAGCTGCTGACCCGCGACTGGTATGTGGACGTGGATGTTTCCAAGTACGCTGCCTACTTTGTGGTGGCACTGAACCACGATATGTCCGTTTCCAGCATCATCGACCCCCTGAAGAAGATCGAGAACCTGCTGGCAAACCGCAAGTAAAAAGCTGTTCCAAAGCCCCTGCACCCTGTGTGCAGGGGCTTTTTGCGTGGGACGATTTAACTCCCTCAGTCAAAGCCTGACGGCTTTGCCAGCTCCCTCTGGGAGGGAGCCTCTGGCGAAACCGGAAGCTTTGCAATTGAGCCGGGAACTTTCCCGCTATGCCAAAGGCCCCATCCTAGAGGGGGCTGTCGCCGTAGGCGACTGGGGGAGTTCCCTCCCGGCGAACGCTGCCGCCACCTTTTTTACATTTTATGGCGTTGTCTGTTAAGTTTTTGAAAATTCGTGCCGGGGGCTTTGCAAAACCCGATGGGTTTATGCTATATTTAAGTTGAAATACTTTGCATTCTGACAGAAAGGAAAAACGCCATGGAGCATTTTGTGGAGTTTGAAGATGTCTGTAAATATTACCAGACCGGCAGTGTGAAGATCGCTGCTGCCGACCATTTGAATTTCTATGTGGACAAGGGCGAGTTCTGCATCATCGTGGGGCCCTCCGGCGCGGGCAAGACCACATTGCTGAACATTCTGGGCGGCATGGACAACTGCGACGAGGGCAACGTCTGGCTGGACGGCCGCAATGTGAGCCGCTTTTCGGCCCGGGAACTGACCACCTACCGCCGGTATGATGTGGGCTTTGTGTTCCAGTTCTACAATCTGGTGCAGAATCTGACCGCGCTGGAAAACGTGGAGCTTGCCAGCGAGATCTGCCGCGACCCGCTGGACCCTGCCGAGACGTTGCGCAGCGTGGGTCTGGGCGAGCGGCTGAACAACTTCCCGGCGCAGCTTTCCGGCGGCGAGCAGCAGCGGGTGTCCATTGCCCGCGCACTGGCCAAAAACCCCAAGCTGCTGCTCTGCGACGAGCCCACCGGTGCACTGGACTACCGCACCGGCAAGCAGGTGCTGGGTCTTTTGCAGGATACCTGCCGCAAGACCGGACGCACCGTCATTGTTATTACCCACAACACGGCACTGACCGGTATGGCTGACCGCATCATTCAGGTGCGCAGCGGCCGCATCGTGTCCAATCAGGTCAACGAGCACCCGGTGCCGGTGGAACAGATCGAGTGGTGAGAACTGTGCAGAAAAGTTACCGCAAAAATATCCTGCGCGAGATGAAAAGCAGCATCAGCCGGGTGGTGTCCCTGTTCGGCATCGTGGCGCTGGGGGTAATGATGCTTACCGGCCTGATGTGTATTGCCCCCGATATGCGCACCGCTGCCCAGAAGTACTATGTGCAGCAGAATGTGTTCGACCTGCGGGTGCTGTCCACCCTTGGCCTCAGCCAGAGCGATATCGACGCCATTGCCGCTGTGGACGGGGTGGACGCCGTGCAGGCGGTGAAGTATCAGGACGTGGAAGGCCACTGGACAGGGGACGAGCAGACCACCGTGGCGCGGCTGTATCAGCTGCCTGCCGACCCGCAGGCCGATACGCTGGAGAACATGAACCGTCCGGTGCTGCTGTCCGGCCGGATGCCGGAAGCGGCCGGGGAGTGCGTGGTGCATGTGATGGGCCACGGCAGCCCGGTGGAGCTGGGCACCCAATTGACCCTGCCGGAGGAGACCGAGGGGGTCAGTGGGCAGGTGTTCACGGTGGTGGGCACGGTGCAGGACCCGCTGCATTTTTCCACCGATTCCGAGAGCAGCACCGTGGGCGATGGCCAGCTGGACTGCATCCTGTTTGTGCCGGAGGGCACTTTGACCGTAGATTATTATACGGCGTGCTATATCAAGGCGGAAAACGCCGGGCTGTATGATAATTATTCGGATGAATATCAGGCCGCAGTGGATGCCGTAGCCGAGAAGCTCAAAGCCATCCAGAGCGTGCAGTGCACCGCCCGGCGGGAAGAGCTGATGGACACCGCCAACGACAAGCTGACCGAAGCGCGCGCGGAGTACGACAGCCAGAAGGCAGAAGCCGAGCGCCAGTTCGCCGAAGCCGAGGCAAAGCTGGCAGACGCGCAGCAGCAGCTGGACGCCGCCAAGGCGCAGCTGGAAGCCGGGGAAAAGGAGCTTGCCGCCCAGAAAGCCGCGCTGCCGGATACCATGCAGAGCGGTGCCGACAAGCTGGTGACCAGCGAAGCACAGGTGCTGGAATTTGAAGAACAGTTACAGCAGATAGAGCTGCTGGTCAACCTGAAAAAGGTGGCAGACCCTCTGCTGACCTACGCGGAAGCCGCCCTGCGCAACGCCGAAAAGGCGCTGGACGAAGCCGAGCCGGAGGACGAGGATTATATTGAACTGCGGGATGCGCTGGCCAAGGCGCAGGCCGCTTACGACAACATTTATAACCAGCTGCAGGGCTATCAGCAGCAGCTGGACGCAGGCAAGCGGCAGATGTACCAGCAGGGACTTATCTCCTCGCCCAGCCTCTCCAACGACCAGCTGGTAACCGAAGCCAAGGCCGCGCTGCGCAAGATGAAATTGCAGCTTTTGCAGGGGCAATTGCAGCTGACCACCGGCACAGCCAGCGCCTACACCCAGTTCGATGCCGCGCAAAAGCAGCTGGAAGAGGGCTGGGCAGAGTATAACGCCGGGCAGACCCAGCTGGAAGAATCCCGCACCGAGTTCGAGAGCCAGAAAGCCGAGGCAGAGCAGAAGCTGGCGGACGGCCTTGCCCAGCTGAACGACGCCGAGGAGCAGGTGAGCCAGATCAAAAAGGGCGAGTGGTATGTGCTGGACCGCACCTCCACCATGAGCTGCGTCACTTTTGCCCAGTACGCCGACCGCATGGACGCCATTGCCCGGGTGTTCCCGGTGTTCTTCTTCCTTGTGGCGGCGCTGGTGGCTACCACCACCATGGCCCGCATGGTGGACGAGAACCGCCTGCAGATGGGCACCTTAAAGGCGCTGGGCTACTCCAATTTCAGCATCGCGGGCAAGTATTTGTTTTACGCCCTGCTTGCCACCATTCTGGGCAGCATCGTCGGCATGGTGGTGGGCTTTGTGGTATTCCCCATCATTATCTGGAACGCCTATCAGATGGTGTTCAGCCTGCCCACCTTCACCCTGCATTTCTACCCGGGCATGGCAGCCGCCAGCGTGGGCATCAGCGCCGCCGTCATCGGCTTTGCCACATGGTTCGCCTGCCGTTCCAGTCTGGCCGAAAAGACCGCAGCCCTGCTGCTGCCCCGGGCCCCGGTGGCGGGCAAGCGCATCCTGATGGAGCGCATCACCCCGCTGTGGCAGCGGATGTCCTTCTCCCAAAAGACCACCGCCCGCAACCTGTTCCGGTATAAAAAGCGGTTCTTCATGACCGTGCTGGGCGTGGCGGGCTGCACCGCGCTGCTGCTCATCGGTTTCGGCATTCAGGATTCCCTGCTGCCCATCGTCACGAAGCAGTCTACGGAGCTGACCCACAACGATATGTCCATCACCCTCAGCGACCCCAAAGCCCTGACCATGGAGCAGGGGCTGGCAGAGGAACTGAACAGCAACAGCGCCGTGCAGAACTGGGGCGCGGTGTATACC
>Ga0129310_1003340_pt1 | contig 10511 bp, 8 predicted proteins | sample Go1ome_2_FD_94433 | JGI IMG/M metagenome (GOLD analysis project Ga0129310, IMG submission 94433) | Western lowland gorrila individual fecal microbial communities from Wisconsin, USA - Go1022A metagenome | ecosystem: Host-associated > Mammals > Digestive system > Large intestine > Fecal | place...
ACACTTCAACACTGTATATCGGTCTGAAGAGTATGGAAAATCTGCTGGAAGACCAGGAGAAAAATAAATAAAAGCATGTTGTGATGAAACAATGATTGCGCTTAAAATATAAGAAGTCTGTGGAACTTTAAGTAGTAAGTTCCATGGGCTTTCTTATTTGGGAAGGAAAATTGTTTATTTTCAGAGAAGTAATTGTTTTTTGTGTGAAAATCCGCTATACTATCACAGGCAATTCATAGTAAAACAGTAAACAATAAAGAATTCTATAAAAATATATGGATTCTGAAATGTTCGAAAAATATTAAAATACATTGGAGGAGAAACGAATGGAAGAAAATACTTCTTTGCATACAGAATGTGCGCATAAGCCACGTCCGGCTGTGCTCAACCAGTTTTCCAGAACGGAACTGCTTCTGGGAGAAGACAACATGCAGCGCCTGTTCAATGCCAGAGTGGCCGTATTCGGAATCGGCGGTGTCGGCGGATACACCGTGGAAGCACTGGCGCGCGTGGGCGTGGGAACACTGGATCTGATCGATGATGACCGGATCTGTCTGACAAACTTAAACCGTCAGATTTTTGCAACAAGAAAAACCATTGGAAAATATAAAGTAGATGTCGCGAAAGAGCGTATTCTGGAGATTAATCCGAAAGCAGTTGTCAACACATATAAGACGTTTTATATGCCGGATACGGCAGATCAGTTTGATTTTTCCCAGTACGACTATGTGGTAGATGCGATCGATACCGTAACCGGAAAACTGATGCTTGTGGAGCAGGCAAAAGCTGCAGGTGTGCCGATCATCAGTTCCATGGGAGCAGGTAATAAGATGGATGCGTCTGCATTTGAAGTGGCAGATATCTATGAAACTTCGGTCTGCCCATTGGCAAAAGTAATGCGTCGCGAACTGAAAAAACGTGGAATCGATCATTTGAAGGTTGTTTATTCCAAAGAAAAACCTCTGACACCGATCGAAGATACGGAAAACAGCTGCAAAAATAACTGCGTCTGCCCGCCGGGAACTGCAAGAAAATGTACCGTGCGTCGTCAGATTCCGGGAAGCATGGCGTTTGTACCGTCGGTAGTTGGACTGATCATTGCAGGTGAGATCACAAAAGATCTGACAGAGTTACCGCAGTAGAAAGTATTATTTTTTATAGTATAAATGCAAAACTTGAAGTAGAATAAATGTAATTACAAGTGAGAAAGAAGCATATAAGTGACATAGAAATGGAGAGCATATGGGAGAAATACAGTTATCCGTACAGGAACTGTTTGCAATGCCGGAAGACAGCTATCAGTTAGTGGATATTCGGGATGAGCGTGCACGTTCCTACGGTGTGATCCCGGGCAGTGTGGCTTTGAGCGCAGAGGAACTGCAGGAATCACAGGAAATTGATAAAAATAAAACAGTTGTTATTTATTGCCAGAAAGGTGAAATGAGTGTTCCGGCAGCGGAAGCACTGCAGGAAGCCGGTGTGGATGCCAGAAGTCTGAAGGGCGGATACTTAGCATGGCTGATGGAGTCCATGAAACAGAAAGAAGAAGCCAAAAAAGAGGAAGAAACTCCGGAGTATGTGGAAATCGAGCAGAGCATCCGCAAAAAGTTCCGGAAAACCATCTGGTGTCGTTTTACCCGTGCGGTACGTGAGTACGAGCTGGTAAAAGAGGGGGACAAGATCGCAGTCTGTATCTCCGGTGGAAAAGATTCCATGCTGATGGCAAAACTTTTCCAGGAATTGAAACGCCACAATAAATTTAACTTTGAAGTGGTATTTCTGGTAATGGATCCGGGCTACAGTCCTGCCAACAGACAGATCATTGAGGCAAACGCAAAGAGAATGAATATTCCGATCACCATTTTTGAGTCGGATATTTTCGATGCGGTATTTAATATAGAAAAGTCTCCGTGTTATCTGTGTGCCAGAATGCGCCGTGGACATCTTTACAGCAAAGCAAAAGAACTTGGCTGTAACAAGATTGCCTTAGGTCATCATTATGATGATGTTATTGAGACAATTCTGATGGGTATGCTCTACGGAGCCCAGATGCAGACCATGATGCCGAAGCTGCACAGCACAAACTTTGAAGGTATGGAGCTGATTCGTCCGTTGTATTTGATCCGTGAGGATGATATCAAAAAATGGCGTGACAGCAATGACCTGCACTTTATCCAGTGTGCATGTAAGTTTACCGATACCTGCAGCACCTGTGGGGGTGAAAATACTTCCAAGCGTGTGGAAGTGAAGAACCTGATCCGTCAGCTGAAAGAGACAAATCCTTTTGTGGAATCCAATATTTTCAAGAGCGTGGAGAATGTAAATTTAAGTACCGTCATTGCATACAAAAAAGATGGTGTGAAACATCATTTTTTAGATGACTATGATAAAGTGGAGAAAAAATAAGAAGAGTAATACAGAAAAACGGGAAATTTTAGAAGATGCAACTGCCAGTTGACGGATTTTCAAGGGAAATTGGTGGTTGTTAATCGGGATTTTTCGTATAATGAATCCATCAGGAGAAGTTTTGCTGAGGACGTCAAAGGCAGGACGGATGCTGATGGATTTTTATTTGATAGGAAATACATTTCCTTATATCAGATGGGAACAATATTTTATAGTAGGAAAGGTATCAAGGGTTATGAAACTTGCGGAAAAAATTATGACATTGAGAAAGCAGCGTGGCTGGTCACAGGAAGAACTGGCGCAGCAGCTTTCCGTATCCCGACAGTCCGTATCGAAATGGGAGAGTGGAGCGTCGGTGCCGGATCTGGATAAAATTTTAAAGATGAGTGAGATTTTTGACGTATCCACAGACACTCTTTTAAAAGAAGAAATGGACCTGAACACAAGAAATGCAGCATTTGAAGATGTGCAGAGTGAGCAGATGAAAATAGATACATTTGATATGGTAAATTTTGCGAATGATCAAAATGGCGGACAGCAGTTTGAAGAAGAGGCACAAAGTGAAGAAATCCAGGCACATTATGTTTCCATGCAGGAGGCGAAGGATTATCTTGAGTGGGCAAAGCATAAGGCACCATGGATTGCCCTTGGAACATTTCTGTGTGTCCTGTCACCGGTATGGCTTCTGATACTTGGAGGAATGGCAGAATGCAATGTGATTCCAATTACAGAGAATATGGCAGGCGGAATGGGCATTGCGATTCTTCTCTGCATGGTGGCTGTGGCCGTGGCGATTTTTATCATTAAGGGTGCGCATCAGGAACGCTTCCGCTTTTTTGAAACACAGCATCTTGTCGCGGATGAGGAAGTTCGAAGGATGGTTCTGGAAGAAACACAGGAATTTGCACCGCTGAGCAGGAAATGCGTTGTGACCGGAGTGCTTCTTTCCATTCTCAGTGTAGTTCCGATGATGCTGATGGTGGCATTTTCCATGCCGGATATTTATTATATCTACAGTCTTGCTGTTCTGCTGATTTTTGTGGCAATCGCAACTTTTTTCTTTGTATGGTCCGGAACCATTACAGGAAGTTACAGGATTTTGCTGGAGGAAGATGATTATAGCCTGAAAAATAAACAGAACAGTGGCAGAAGAACGGAGATTTCCAGAATTTACTGGTGCTCTGTGACGGCAATCTTTCTGGCAGTCAGCTTCCTGACAAACCGTTGGGATCTGACCTGGATCATCTGGGCCTGTGCGGGGGTGTTATGTGGCGCAGTTTCTGCTATAATGTCTTTATCGAGAAGATAATTTCCACAGAATAAAAAAGTGGAGATTGGGAAGGCGGTAAAGGGGGAAAATCCAGATGGAAATTACATTAGCATTATTGCTCTATTTTATCCGGGATCTGGAGCCGGTGACGGTAAAGAAACCGGCCAATGCCCGGTATTTTCTGGGGGCACAGCAGTACTGGAAAAATGAGATTTTTCAGGCAAATAAATTGAAAAAGAACGATGTGATATTTCAGAAAGACGAGGACTACCAGTATCTGTATGTTGCAAAGTTGTCAGAAATCCTGGAGGATGCAAAATTGCTGCATGCAGATATGGTGTTTCTTGCAGTAGAGGATTGCACTTGCAGAGAAGAGGAACTGGCGCAGATTCCGGGAGGTGTGATTCTGGTATCAGGAGAATATGGAGTGCCTTATGTATTAAACCGGATGATTAATATTTTCCGGTTTCTGACTGAGTGGGATAAAACCATGCATATCGCGGCGCTGGAAGGAAAAAATGTACAGGAAATGCTGGATCTGAGTGCGGAGATCCTGGAATATCCGATGACTGTTTTCGATTCAGGTTTTAATGTGCTGGCGCATACCACGGCACTTCCGGCGATTGAGACGCATTTTCAGGAGACAATCCGTAACGGATATACCAATGCCTATACCATGTCGCTGGTGCGGCAGCAGCGTATTTTTTCCAAATTGGAGAAACAGCCGCTTCTGGTTGCGCCTGCGGTGGAAAATCCGGAACTGCAAAATGTGTACATGGCTTTTTCCGTTGATGGAAATGTTCTGGGTTATGGATATATTTTCCCAAATCGGACGGAGATTGAAGAGGGATACCTGGATCTGCTGCGTATTTTTATAGCAAACCTGACGTTCTGCCTACAGCGGGAATATGAGCATCAACGGTTCGGTCAGATGCTGTATGAAACCCTGCTTCTGAATCTGATGAAGCCTTCCGGTATTTCTCCGGAACAGTTATCAGAGCAGCTGAAAAACATTGAAGGACTGGAAGCGGAGGGCTGCTTTGCTCTTGGCGTTCTGGAATTTGATGAGATGGAAAATGTGCCATTGCCGTTTCTTGCCCGGCAGATCGCCCAGGCCATGTGGGATGTGCGGCCGTTTTTATATGAAGATAAGATCTGTATGCTGAAGATCATGAAAACAGGCAGCAGATCATGGAACGGATTCAGCCGGCAGGAAGAAACGAATCTGAGCCATGTGTTGGACAATTACAGTTATCGGTTTGGTGTCAGCAATGAATTTTATCAGATCATGGAACTTCCGGCAGCTTTTCATCAGGCGCAGGCGGCACTGGACTTTGGCAAAAAAGAAGCGCGCAGCGTCTGCCGGTATGCGGAGTATTACTATTTTGACCTGTTTGCCAGCATGGAAGAGAAAATGCCGTTGGAACATCTGAAAATGGGACTGTACCGGAGACTGCAGGAGTATGACAGGCAGAATCAGACCAGATATTGCAGCCAGATCCTGATGTATCTGCAATGCGACTGTAATGCGACCCATGCGGCAGAGCAAATGTATCTGCATCGCAATACGATCCGCAAGGCGGTTCAGTTTGTGGAGGACACCTGGCAGGTGGATTTAAAGGATACAGAAATGAAGAAACAGATGGTCATGGGAGAATTGGTGGATCAGTATCTGGCATGGAAAAATTGTTAGTGTCCACTATGCACATTTAAAGAGAAAAAAACAGACAAAACAGTGCTTTTTTGGTGACGAAAAACATCCTGCAATTTGTTAGACTTTCAGTAACGAGAGGAAAACAGATCTGCAGGATGTTTGTCTGTACGACAGAAAATCTTCCCAAATGAAACGGACGGACAATAGTACCTCAGAATGTTTTCCTGATAAAAAATAGTTTCAGACGAGAGGAGAACTGGTATGAGTAAAACAGTAGAAGTGGATGTTGCTGTTATGGGTAGTGGTGTAGCCGGTATGGGGGCTGCCTACAAGCTGGCAAATGCAGGTGGGTTGAAAATTGCAGTATTTGAAAAATATCCGGCACAGGGAGGCGCAGTTTCCAACTGCCCAATGTGCTTCTGTTCCACACCGGACACACCGGAGGCACAGAAAAGCGCATATGAGGTGCTTGCAAGATTTTCCAATTACAATGCAAATATGGGACTGATTAGTAAAGTAGTAAAATACTCTTCTGAGTTTCCGAAAATCTTTCTTGAGGAGTTAAAAATTGAGGCTCCTATGGTTGTAAAACGTGATCCGGCAGAGTATGGAACACAGCGCGGCTATACCATGGGACATGCAAATGGCTTGGATGTCGGGGATATTTATTTCCTGAATGGACGTGGACAGGGACATGCCATGGCATTGGCGCTTTTGCGTATGCGTTTTGCATTGGAGAAAAAGGGCGTGGAGTTCTATTTCCAGACTCCAATCAAAGAGATCATCCGTGATGAGAGCGGAAAAGTAACCGGAGCAGTTGCTTATGACAAGGACGGAGAGAAGATTGAAATCAAGTGCAATGCTTTGGTTGTTGCTTCCGGCGGTATCAGTGCAGACCTGGAAATGATGAAAGAAGAAGGCATTGTTCATACAAAATTCGAGGAAGTATATAAAGAGGGCACACAGGTCATCAAGACATTCCCGGACAGCTGCCAGGACGGAGATGGACAGAAAGCAGTCTGGGCAATCGGTGGTAAAAAAGCTGGATTTGCCATCAGTGCCGATCCTGAGGTGCCGAATCCATGCATCCGTATCGGACCAAACACGCCGTGGTTTGCAGCAAATCAGATCAAGATCGTGGTAGAGCAGCCGTACCTTCGTGTCAATGAGAACGGAAAACGTTTCATTAATGAGGAAATGTCCAACCAGCATACCGCAATGTCAGCAGCATACAGCAATCAGCCGAATATGTGCGGCTATATGCTTATGGATGAGGATACTGCAAAGGCACTGGAAGATGGTGTAGACGAGAGATATGTATATTTCATTTTCAAGGGAATGAAGATTGAGAATATCCGTGCGCAGATGGATGCAGCAATCGCAGCCGGCAACAAACATATCTGTCATTTTGATACCGTTCATGAAGTAGCAGAGTACATGGGAATCAATGAGACAGAATTAAAGAAAACCATCGCAAAATATAATAGAGCAGTAGAACTTGGTTATGATGAGGAATTCAAGACAGATCCTTCCTGTATGAGAGCTGTGCGGGAGGAAAGCGGACACATTTACTGCTTCCGAATCTTTACTGGCGCTTACAACACCATGGGCGGACTTCTGATTGATGAAAATGCAAATATTATTGATAGTAACAATCAGCCAATCCCGGGTCTGTATGGCGCAGGTGATATGGTAACCGGAAGTCTGTATGGAAATCCACCGGTAAATGCAGGCGGAACCGTATTTGGTTCCATGCCGACCGGTTTACTGGCTGGTGACAGTGCAGCAGCGTATGTGAAAGGAGCGTGCTAAGTATGAGACTTGAGATTGCAGATTATTGTATTCGTTGTGGAATTTGTGAAGATCTGTATCCGGATATTTTTAAAAGAAATTATGATGAGCATTGTATCGATATCCTTCATGAGGAGATTCCGGCAGATTTGGAGGAGAGAGCGCAGAAGGCAGCAGATGATTGTGCTGTGGCAGCAATCCGCATAAAAAAATAGGAAAACTGATAGAAAGGCATAAAACATACCTGATAAGTTGGTAAAGCAAGAAAAGACCTTCTTTGGACAAAAAACGTCTGAAGAAGGTCCTTTTTTTGTGTACAGTTCACCCGCGCCATTCGCAAAACGCCCCTTACAGGGCTTCTCCGCTGCGTTGCCGCTATTTTTGCTCATAAAACGGCGCTCCCTTCGTCCCAATTCATAAAGCTAACTCCTTATGCGAGCATAATCGTTATCTTTATGAATGGTACGAGTGAACTGGGAAAATAAAAAAATATAAAATTTCTTCCAAAACCTAGTTGACAAATAGGAATAATGGGAATATAATACACTCAACAAGTAAAACATAGAAAACAGATATGATTTATAGGAGGACAAAACAATGGCTAACATTTATAAAGGAACACTTGGTTTAATCGGTAACACACCGTTGGTTGAGGTTGCAAACGTAGAAAAAGATTTAGACCTCAAAGCAAAAGTTCTTGTAAAGTTAGAATACTTCAATCCGGCAGGAAGTGTCAAGGACAGAATTGCAAAAGCAATGATCGAGGACGCGGAAGCAAAAGGATTATTAAAAGAAGGTTCTGTTATCATTGAGCCGACTTCAGGAAACACAGGTATCGGTCTTGCATCTATCGCAGCAGCAAAAGGATACAGAATCATCCTTACCATGCCGGAGACCATGAGTGTTGAGAGAAGAAACATCTTAAAAGCTTACGGTGCAGAAATCGTTTTAACAGAAGGTTCCAAAGGAATGAAAGGAGCCATTGAGAAAGCAGATGAACTTGCAAAAGAGATCGCAAACAGCTACATCCCAGGACAGTTTGTAAACCCGGCAAACCCGGCAGCACACAAAGCAACAACTGGTCCGGAGATCTGGAATGATACAGACGGAAATGTAGATGTATTTATCGCAGGTGTAGGTACAGGCGGAACATTAACAGGTACAGGCGAATATCTGAAATCCAAAAACCCGGATGTCAAGATCATCGCAGTAGAGCCTGCAACATCTCCGGTACTTTCCGAGGGCAAGAGCGGAGCTCACAAAATTCAGGGTATTGGCGCTGGTTTCGTACCGGACGTATTAAATACACAGGTATATGATGAAATTATCACAATTGAAAATGATGATGCATTTGAGAAAGCAAAACTTCTGGCAAAGAAAGAAGGCGTTTTAGTTGGAATTTCTTCCGGAGCAGCATTATCCGCAGCAATTCAGGTAGCAAAACGTCCGGAATTCGCAGGAAAAACAATTGTAGCATTATTACCGGATACAGGTGACAGATATTATTCAACACCATTATTCACAGAGGCATAAATTAAGAACATTTATCCGATCAGGATCTGTGAAACTAAGAGACAACAAACAGGAGCGGCATTTGCAGATCCTGCACACAACGAATTATTGAAAGGCAAAAGGTAGAGAACAATGGCAGAGAAAATCGCAAGAAAAGACAGAAATTTTAAATTTGAGACATTACAGTTACACGTAGGACAGGAGAATCCGGATCCGGTTACAGATGCAAGAGCAGTACCGATCTATCAGACATCCTCCTATGTATTCCGCAACTGCGATCATGCAGCAGCACGTTTCGGACTTTCCGATGCAGGTAACATTTACGGACGTCTGACAAACCCGACAGAGGACGTATTTGAGCAGAGAATGGCAGCACTGGAAGGCGGCGTTGCAGCATTAGCAGTAGCTTCCGGAGCAGCAGCTATCACATACACCATTGAGAACCTTGCGCAGGCAGGCGATCACATCGTAGCAGCAAAAAATATTTACGGTGGTTCTTTCAACTTACTGGAGCATACACTTCCACAGTACGGCATCGAGACTACATTCGTAGATCCGTTCAACATTGACGAAGTAAAAGCTGCAATCCAGGACAACACAAAAGCACTTTACATCGAGACACTTGGTAACCCGAACTCTGATGTCGTAGATATCGAGACACTGGCAAACATTGCTCATGCACATAAAATCCCGCTGGTAATCGACAATACATTTGCAACACCATACCTGGTTCGCCCAATCGAGTACGGCGCAGATATCGTTGTTCATTCCGCAACAAAATTCATCGGTGGACATGGAACAAGCATCGGTGGTGTGATCGTAGACAGCGGTAAATTTGACTGGGAAGCATCCGGAAAATTCGCTTCTTTAGTAGATCCGAACCCAAGCTACCATGGAATCAGCTTCACAAAAGCAGTTGGACCGGCAGCTTTCGTTACAAAGATTCGTGCAATCTTACTGCGTGATACAGGAGCAACCATTTCTCCGTTCAACTCCTTCCTGTTCTTACAGGGACTTGAGACACTGTCCTTACGTGTAGAGCGTCACGTAGAGAACGCACTGAAAGTCGTTCAGTACTTAAACAACCATCCACAGGTAGAGCGTGTACATCATCCGTCTGTATCTGAGGATCCAAGCCAGCAGGCATTATACAAAAAATACTTCCCGAACGGCGGTGGTTCTATCTTCACATTTGAAATCAAAGGTGATGAGCAGAAAGCAAAAGATTTCATCGACAATCTGGAGTTATTCTCCCTGCTTGCAAACGTTGCAGATGTAAAATCTCTGGTTATCCATCCGGCAACAACTACACACAGCCAGTGCACACCGGAAGAACTTGCTGATCAGGGAATCAAACCAAACACAATTCGTCTTTCTATCGGTACTGAGAATATTGACGATATCATTCAGGATCTGGATGAGGCTTTCAAAGCAATCCAGTAATTGAAACAATTTGTGAAGCCGTAGATTATAAAGATACGCGGACTTTAAAGTACGAAGAATTGTTGTAAAAAATATTTTGAAAAAAATATAGAAATTCAGGCGGGTTGTATCACTGCAATCCGCCTGTTAAGTTAAAATGGAAAATTAAATGTTACTGTTTTTGAACGGTGTTATGGAAAAACGGTAAGATTTTTGCATAAAGTTAAAATTTGGGAGAATGGGAGGGATATTAAAATGAAGTTTTCAAAAAAAAGCAGATATGGCCTGACCTCTCTGATCGATTTATCCGTAAATTCTAAAAACGGGCATGTGGCATTAAACAGCATCGCAGAGCGGAATGATATTTCCCCGCAGTATCTGGAACAGGTATTTGCTGCATTGCGCCGCGCAGGTATTGTAAAAAGTATCAAAGGCCCGCAGGGGGGCTATCTGTTG
>Ga0129310_1003341_pt1 | contig 10507 bp, 10 predicted proteins | sample Go1ome_2_FD_94433 | JGI IMG/M metagenome (GOLD analysis project Ga0129310, IMG submission 94433) | Western lowland gorrila individual fecal microbial communities from Wisconsin, USA - Go1022A metagenome | ecosystem: Host-associated > Mammals > Digestive system > Large intestine > Fecal | place...
GATGTTGCACAGTGCGTTCTGAGCAGTATCAGAAAGACGCTCTGTAACACCAGACTCACGAAGCAGGTTACCAAGCATCAGCATACCAAGCAGAGGAGCTACGGACGGAAGGAGCAGGGAGCAGAACAGTACTACGAATACCGGGAATACGATCTTCTCTACCTTGCTTACCTTACGGAGCTGCTTCATAACGATGGAACGCTCTTTCTTAGTAGTAAGAAGCTTCATGATCGGCGGCTGAATCAGCGGAATCAGCGCCATGTAGGAGTATGCGGCAACGGCGATAGGAGCTACCAGATCCGGTGCCAGGTTATTAGCTACATAGATAGCGGTCGGGCCGTCTGCACCACCGATGATACCGATAGCAGCTGCCTCGCCTACTGTAAACAGGCCAGTTGCGTTAGCCAGCATGAATGCGATATAAATACCAAACTGTGCAGCTGCACCAAGCAGTAAGCTGATCGGGTTAGCAATCAGCGGACCAAAGTCTGTCATGGCACCTACTGCCATGAAGATCAGACACGGGAACAAACTGGACTTAACACCGCTGTAAATGATACGCAGAACACCTGCTGTATACCACGGATCGCTTTCCTTCATCAGGTCAGCTAACGGCAGGTTTGCCAGGAACATACCAAATGCAATCGGAAGCAGAAGAAGCGGCTCGAACTGCTTTTTAATTGCCAGGTATAATAATACAAAAGCAATGAGAATCATTACACAGCTTCTCCAGGTCAATGCTGCGAAACCCGACTGTGCAAGAAGCTCTTTTAATATTTCAAAAAAGTTCATTACCTAACCTCCTAGTTCAGAGCAACCAGAGCAGCTCCTGTATCAACAGAATCGCCAGCCTTAACAAGGATCTTGCTGACTGTACCGTCTGCCGGAGCAACGATCTCAGTCTCCATCTTCATGGCTTCCATAATAACTACTACTTCGCCAAATTTAACTGCCTGTCCTTCAGATACTTTAATGTTCAGGATTTTACCTGGCATCGGAGCTTCTACGGTAGTTGCGCCCGCCGGTGCTGCTGGAGCCGGTGCCGGTGCTGCTGCCGGTGCCGGAGCTGGAGCCGGTGCCGGTGCTGCTGCTGCAACTGGAGCCGGTGCTGCCGGTCTCTGTACCGGTGCAGATGCCGGAAGAACCGGTGCTGCCGGAGCTGCTACACCATTACGATCCAGAGATTTGTATGCTTCTAATTTTTCTACTTCAACTTCGTATTTCTTTCCATTGATCGTAGCAACATATTTCATAATTCTTTACGTCCTTTCGAATAATTATCCCTGTATCGTTCTATTAGTTCAGGGTAACCAGTGCTGCACCTGTGTCAACGGCGTCGCCTGCCTTGACAAGAATCTGTGCTACTGTACCGTCTGCCGGAGCAACGATTTCAGTTTCCATCTTCATAGCTTCCATCACGATGACGGTCTCGCCAAACTTAACTGCCTGTCCTGCAGATACTTTGATGTTCAGGATCTTACCTGGCATCGGAGCTTCTACAGTGGTCTCGCCTGCTGCCGGTGCTGCTGCTGGAGCAGGAGCTGCTGCCAGAGCCGGAGTTGGTGCCGGTGCTGGAGCTGCTGCCGGAGCCGGTGCTGCTACTGGAGCTGCGATAGGTGCCGGTGCTGCTGCCGGAGCCTCACCGTAACGCGGCATTGGCTCGTATGCATCGATTCTTTCAAGTTCTACTTCGTACTGTTTTCCATTGAGGGTAGCCGTATACTTCATAACTGCTCTAACCTTCCTTTCGATTTCCTTCCATTCCTGTTTCTCATTACTTAACTTCTGTCACGCTCAAGATCTTAAACTTGTCTGTCGGCAATCCGAGGTCATCCCCGATCGTTGCCATCAGCACGGCAAGTAATTCCTTATCAGCTTCATCCGACACAGCCGGTGCTGCTTTCTGTGCTGCGGCCGGAGCCTTGGCACCATCAGAAACAACGGAGCGGAGAATCTTGGAAATTACCATAATTGCCAGAGCCAGACAGATCAGAGCCAGGAAAACTACCGAAAGACCCAGCAGAGAAACGATAACTGACTGCCCGAAAGGCATAGTTGGTTCAGTCCACATTGTGCATTGCACCTCCTTATTTATTTTAGGTTCTGCTTTCTTTGTGAAAAATTATACTTATAAAATTCCACCAGTAAGATTCCGTATTGTGGAATGCATTCCATTTTTGAAAGCAATTTATAAGGGGCTTTTCCCCTTAACTGTAACAAGTGAAGCCACAGATTGACATGATCAGCTCACTTTACTTAAATTATAACAGTAACCCCCCTGATTGTCAACCAAGCCTTTCATAAATTATGCACAAAAAGCAGGGTGTTTTATTAGCAAAAACAACCTGCTTTTTATAGGTTATTACTACATTTTTCTACATTTTTCTTAATAACCCCCGGAAGAATCGCCAAGACCTCTCAAGCATTTTGCTCATATTCTAAAATGTAATCTGAAAGTCCCGTCCTCTCCCTTTTTTATCAGAGCAAAACCGGTTTTTTCTGTATTTTTTTATACATTTTCAAGATTTGTCCTCGATTTATTTCGGAAGCTTGAAAGAGCTCTTCAGCGAAACAATCCGGTTGAAGACCGGTTTGCCCGGCTCGCTGTCGCGGCAGTCCACGCAGAAGTATCCATTGCGGACGAACTGGAAGCTCTCAAATGCTTTTGCCTCTTTCAGACTCGGCTCTAAGTAGCACTCTTTCAGAACGCGCAGGGAGTTCGGATTTAAGTTCAGGGTTCCATCTGCATTGAGTTTGCCCTTTTCCTCATCTACAAGGTTCTCATAGAGACGCACTTCTGCTTTCAGTGCAGTCTGTGCTGCTACCCAGTGAATCGTACCTTTTACCTTTCTCGCATTGAAGCCAGAACCACTCTTCGTCTCCGGATCGTAGGTACAGTGGACAACCGTTACATTGCCGTCTGCATCTTTCTCGCATCCGGTGCAGGTAACAAAGTATGCGTTCATCAGGCGGACCTCATTGCCTGGGAAGAGACGGAAGTATTTCTTCGGCGGTTCTTCCATAAAATCCTCGCGTTCGATGTAAAGCTCTCTGCCAAATGGAATCTTTCTGGAACCAAGTTCCTCGTTCTCCATATTGTTCGGTGCATCCAGCTCCTCGATCTGTCCTTCCGGATAGTTGTCGATAACAAGCTTGACCGGGTCAAGAATTGCCATCACACGGGACTTCTTTAATTTCAAATCCTCGCGCAGGCAGTACTCTAACATCGCACTGTCGATGGAATTATCTGCTTTGGAGACGCCTGCAAGCTCTACAAAGCGACGGATGGATTCCGGCGTGTAACCTCTGCGGCGCAGCGCTGCGATGGTTACCAGGCGCGGGTCATCCCAGCCATCTACAATCTTATCTTCTACCAGTTTCTTGATATAACGTTTTCCGGTAATGACGTTGGTCAGATACATCTTCGCAAACTCAATCTGGCGCGGCGGGTTCTCAAACTCGCACTCTCTTACGACCCAGTCATAGAGCGGTCTGTGATCCTCGAATTCCAGCGTACAAATCGAATGCGTGATATGCTCAATCGCATCCTCAATCGGATGAGCAAAATCGTACATCGGGTAAATGCACCATTTGTCGCCGGTGTTGTGGTGATGCATATGAGCTACACGGTAAATAACCGGATCTCGCATATTGATGTTCGGGGACGCCATATCAATTTTCGCACGCAGTACCTTCTCACCGTCCGCATATTTGCCCTCTTTCATCTCCTCGAAGAGCTGTAAGTTCTCCTCGATGCTGCGGTTGCGGTACGGGCTTTCCTTACCAGGATTGTTAAAATCACCGCGGTACTCGCGGATCTGATCAGCCGTCAAATCGCAGACGAATGCTTTTCCCTTTTTAATAAGAAGAACTGCACACTCATACATCTGCTGGAAATAGTTGGATGCGAAGAACAGGCGGTCCTCAAAGTCAGCACCCAGCCATTTTACATCCTCGATGATCGACTCAACGAACTCTGTCTTCTCTTTCGTCGGGTTGGTGTCATCAAAACGAAGATTGAATTTTCCGTTGTATTCTTTTGCCAGTCCGGAGTTCAGGATAATCGATTTAGCGTGTCCAGTATGAAGATATCCGTTCGGTTCCGGAGGAAATCTCGTCTGGACATGATCGTAAACGCCTTCTGCCAGATCTTTGTCAATCTCGCGCTCGATAAAGTTCTTGGAGACAGACTCTTCCTTCTCCTCTCCCTCTGCCAATGGTTTTTTATTTTCTTCCATATACATTCCCTCCGTTGTTTCTTTTCGTAAATTGATGCTGTTGTTTGGATTAAATCAAACAGTTTTATTTTTTATCATATCACATTTTAGGGCTTTCGAAAAGGGGATATGAAAATCAAAATTAAATCCAAACAAAAATACATCCATATCATCAAATAAAGGCTGAATCCGTATGAATTTTACATACGTAAAAAAGGAAGCGCCGCGGGAGGACACTTCCTTTTCTGATTTTCAATTTTTAAGCATCTTTATTATGGCAATTTAAGATGTCCTGCGTTCGCAGGTGATTGTACTTCTTCTTATTATATATGTGTTTTTATGCAGTTCTAATTATGCGTTTGCAAGAGCCTCGCCCAGTGCCTCGCACTCAGCACCTGCTGCTTCGTCCGGCGTTGCGTTGCAGATAACCGGCTCGCAAGCCATGGTTACGCCCAGAGTCATGCAGTCACTCTCCCAGGTACGCATCCACTCGCCGTCGCCCCATCCGTAAGAACCGAATAATGCAATCTTTTTGCCGGAGAGAACCGGGCTAACCTCGTCGAACATCGGCTGGAACTCAGACTCCTCTAACTGCTCAGCTCCCATGGACGGGCAGCCAAATGCGATTCTGTCATACTCGCCTGCTTTGTCAGCGCCAAACTCTGCGGAAGTAAATAAATCAGCCTCGCCGCCCGCTTTCTTAACGCCCTCTGCTACGTAGTTTGCCATAGCCTCTGTGTTTCCTGTTCCGCTCCAGTATACAATTGCTACCTTGCTCATTTTTATTTCCTCCTTGTGAATAATTTACTTGCTTAGATTTATTATGCGGCTTTTACAAGCTGAATAATCGGTGTCCCCTGACGGTATTTCTCCCGGCACACTTCCGTGCATTCCCGGTATGAATCAAACCGCTGTTTTGCTTCCTGCGGGTCGCCATACGTCTTCCAGTAACCGCTGCAGGTATAATTTTTACCCTGATTTTCAATAAAACCAACGACATCCTCAAGCGGATAACCCAGGAAAATGCCAATCTCATGTGGAAAATCGCGTTCCAGACAAAGCCGGTTGGAAAGCTGGCTCAAAAAACCATCAACCGTCTTCTTCATCTGGTAACCAGACTTTTTTAAAAAGTGCTGTACAGATGTTTTACCCAGAATGGAGTGAAGCCATTCCTCGCGATACACCAGAATCAGAAACGCGCCCGTCCGGCTGCACTCTTTAAGTGCCCGCACCTGAAGTCCCGATGGTTCCAGTTCCCGGTTCCAGAAATCAAGCCTTTCCAAGAGTTTGTCACGGTTCTGCGGCTGATAGCGGAACAAGTTCGACGGTTTGATGCCACGAAGAGTCGGTGCACATACTTCTACAAACACTTCTTCAAACAACCGTTCCATCTTCCCGCCTCCTGACTTTTCCTGTGATTTCGATTAAAAGCTCTTTCTTTTGAAAATCCTTCGATGTCCTGTTTTTTCAATTTTCCGAATCCCAATTTCCAAATTGAATCTTCCAGGCATTTCAAAATCCAGTTTTTTTGACTCCGCATCTCCATTTGCAGTTAGTCAAAACTATCTCAAGTTAGATTTAGCTAACTATCATTTAAAAAATAAAAGGCTTTTTCCGCCTTCTATTTTTCTTTTCGGAAGTTAGTCTCATCTAACTTCGATAAGACTATATCATGAATCATTTACCACGTCAAGCAAATTTTATCCATTTTTTCTTGCTGAGTTTTTTTATCATTTATGAGATATTTTGGGACGATAAATAATCTCATTCACCGCATACACCGTCACAAATGCCTTCGGGTCTGTTTTTAATATATACGGCATGAGCTGCGCGTATTCGTTTTTATCCACGATCGTGATAATCTCGGTCTTCGGCTGATTGTCAAAGGCGCCAAATCCCTGGTAGATCGTCGCTCCGCTGTGAAGCGTATGCAGGATAAACTGGCGTATCTCATCTTCTTTTTCTGAGATAATGCAAACTCTCTTTTTCAGGTTCAGACCGAAAATAAAATGATCAAGCACAATTCCGTTTAAGTAGGTTCCCAGAATACCCAGCACCACCAGTTTTTTATCACTGAAAAACACGGACGAGAGCGCCACGCACATTCCCGGAAGCGCCATCGCTTTTCCCAGCTCCATATGGAAATATTTGTTTAAAAGCTTTGCCACGATGTCCAGACCGCCCGACGAGGCATTCACCCAGAATAAAAGCGCCAGACCAATACTGACAACAAAGATATAGCAGACCGTGTCCATCATCGCATCCTGGTTGATCGACACAAAATCCGGAAAAACCTGCTCAAATATCCACAGAAAAACCGGCAGAATCAGCGACGTATACACCGTCTTGACACCGAACTCGCGCCCAATAAAGAGAAAGCCCACCACCAGAAGCGCCGCATTTAAAATAAAGGTCAGCACCGAAATCGGCAGCGGTATCACATTTCCCAAAAGCATCGCCAGACCAGAAATACTTCCCACCGACACACCACTCGGAATCAGAAAGAAATAAACGGCTGCCGCCACGATAAAGGTCGCCGCTGTGATCAGCGCGTACTCCCCGATTACGCGCATAGACTTTTTTGCCATAACTTAAAACCTCCTCATATTACAATCAACATTTAAACAAATGGTAAATTTTCTCCGCCGCTTCCTGTAATCCAACAAGCGCCTTTATGGCAGCGTAACGAATCCAGCAGACTTTCCCTCGAAACAAAAAGACACATCGCATCCGCAATGTGTCTTCGTAATGAGGCATCGGGGATTCGAACCCCGGACAACTTGATTAAAAGTCAAGTGCTCTACCGACTGAGCTAATACCCCATATTTAACTGGGCTAGTTGGATTCGGACCAACGAATGCAGGAGTCAAAGTCCTGTGCCTTACCGCTTGGCGATAGCCCATCAGCAAAAGATCCTTTTAAAAGGAAGGTGGATATAGGGATTCGAACCCTAGGCCTCCAGAGCCACAATCTGGCGCGCTAACCAACTGCGCTATATCCACCATAGGAATCTGTCGAAACAGATTCGACGAGCCTGAAGGGATTCGAACCCCCGACCCACGGCTTAGAAGGCCGTTGCTCTATCCAGCTGAGCTACAGACTCATATTCATTTTGCGATTCTGACCGTTTCATCCGGCACTGTAACCATTCCCACACCTGACCTTTCAGCCAACTGCTTGTCTGTCTCATCGACAGCAAAGATAGTATATAACATTTGAAAAAGAATGTCAACAGGAAATTTCATATTTTTTAAAATAATTTCAAAAATTCATTTCTTTCGACTTTCCCCCTATTTTTCCACATCTTCCTTCTCGTATGGCAGGAAGTCCGCCAGAAATCCCTTTTCCCGCAGCGCTGCCTCAATCTCGTCGAGAATCTCCTCCTGGTCGGCAGCCACGTGATGGAAATGATAGCCTGATGTCACGTTTAAAAGCGGCGTGGAACGCCCAGTCCGGATATTTTCCACAAATGCTTCGACATCGCGGCGGCTGCGGATATTTAACGGTGCCGATACCTTTCCATAGATGCGGTGGTTGACCATGACATCCAGCACCTCGCCGCCCAGATCAACGATCGTATTCAGCTCTTCGCGTGTCTGCTCGGTCGTATGGCACATTTTAAAAAGGCGCTCCGTCTGGTGCGGCACCTCCAGCACATAACCGCGGGCAGTTGCAAGGACAGGGTGTCCCTCGGTACGCAGGAGCGCGATATCCTGTACCACCACCTGACGGCTCACGCCGACTGCCCGCCCCAGTGCCCCGCCGGAAAGCGGTGTGGATGACTGTCCCAGCATTTCCAGTATTTTCTTTCTCCGCTGTACTCCTGTCATCGTTGTTTCCATCCTGTTTTCCCTGTCCTTTCTTATTTTTAAATTTTTATAATGCCCGCAGATGTTTGAGGCTCAGATCCAGAATTGGGGCCGAGTGCGTCAGCGCGCCGCTGGACACATAATCTACGCCCAATTTCGTGATCGTCGCGATATTTTCCTTCGTCATATTTCCGGAACACTCCGTCTCGGCGCGTCCGTCGATGATGCGGATCGCCTCCGCCATCTCGTCCGGGGTCATATTATCCAGCATGATAATATCAGCGCCCGCTTCCACTGCCTCGCGCACCATATCGAGATTTTCCGTCTCCACCTCGATCTTGCGGACAAATGGGGCATATTTCTTCGCCGCCTCAACCGCCGCCTTAACTCCGCCGGCTGCGTCGATATGGTTATCCTTGAGCATCACGCCGTCCGATAAGTTGTAACGGTGGTTGCTGCCGCCGCCGACCTTGACCGCATATTTTTCAAATACACGCATACACGGGGTCGTCTTGCGCGTATCTAAAAGTGTCGTCTTCGTTCCTTCTAAAAGCTTCGCCACCTGGTTCGTATAGGTTGCGATGCCGCTCATCCGCTGTAAATAGTTGAGCGCCGTCCGCTCGCCGGAAAGAAGCACCCGGATGTCGCCGGTGATCACGCCTAAAAACTGCCCTTTTGTGACGGTATCCCCGTCTTTTACCTCAAATTTTGTCTCGGTCGTCTCGTCCAGAAGTTTAAACACGCGCTCAAACACCTGTAAACCGGCGATAATACCGTCTGCCTTGGCTAAGAGCTGTACCTCGCCCTTGCGGTATTCCGGCATGACCGCGTTCGTCGAAACGTCCTCACTGTTGATATCTTCCTTTAACGCCATGCGGATATACTCATCCGCAACAAGCTGCATCGTAATTGGATTCATACTCTTCGTCCTCCCGTCCGGCGATCTTGCCTGCCGCTCTCTCTGCAAATACAAGGCTTTCCAGCAGACTGTTGCTGGCAAGCCGGTTCTTTCCGTGTACGCCGTTGCAGCTTGTCTCACCGACCGCATACAGGTGGTCCATCGTCGTCTCGGAGAAATGATCGACATAGATACCGCCCATAAAATAATGCTGCGCCGGTACGACCGGAGCCGGTTCCTTCGTGATATCGTAGCCCTCTTTTAAGCACTCCTCATAAATGTGCGGAAAATGGTTCCGGATCGTCTCCTCCGGAACTGCCTTAAACGACAGCCATACATGATCGCTGCCCTCTTTTTCCATCTCCTTCTCGATCGCCTGCGTCACCACATCACGCGGCAGAAGCTCATCGACAAAGCGCTCGCCCTTTCCATTTAACAGAACTGCGCCCTCGCCGCGGGTCGATTCCGAAATCAGGAAGCTGCGTCCCGGCTTCTTGCTGTACAGGCTGGTCGGATGAATCTGGACATAATCGAGATGCTCCAGACGCACGCCGTGTTTCTTTGCCACATCCAGTCCATCGCCCGTCAGGCTCGGGAAGTTCGTCGAATGCTTGTAAAGTCCGCCGATGCCGCCGGTCGCCAGAACCGTATCTTTCGCATAGAGCTTTAAAATATCGCCGTCCGCATTCTTTGCCAAAATGCCGGTGCAGATACCATTTTCAACCAAAATATCCGTCATAACGGTATATTCCCGGATTTCTACATTCGGAAGTTCTTTTACACGCGTCTGCAGGGTTGTCGTGATCTCTTTTCCCGTGATATCCTTATGGAAACAGATACGCGGCTGCGAATGCGCGCCCTCCTTTGTATATTTTAAACTGCCATCTGGATTTTTGTCAAACCCTACGCCTAATTTCAGCAGATTATTTATCACATCCCGGCTGGAGCGGATCATGATATCCACACTCTCCTTGCGGTTCTCGTAGTGTCCCGCGCGCATCGTGTCCTCAAAATACGCATCATAATCCGTCTCATCCCGCAGCACACAGATACCTCCCTGCGCCAGCATGGAATCACAGCTCTCCATATCTTCCTTGCAAATCATTAAGATCCGGTCTTCCGACGGCAGGTTTAAAGCGGTGTACAGACCGCCCACGCCACACCCGACGATGACCACATCATAATTTTCCTCCCGGACCATTTTGTTGCCTTCCTTTCTATACCATAAGTTTGCACTTATCTTTTTATCCTGCAGATAGTTCAGCCTCCAAATCGTGGAAAACCATCTGCAACTCTATGCCCCTGTCGCAAACAGAGTTCTCTTTCAATCCAAAACTTCATTTGTGCATCCGCACCAGTATAGCACATATTATTTCATGTGACAAGACATATGTAATGATATTTTGGGTGATTCTGCAAATTTCTGCTGCCACCACGTTTTCTTACGGCACTTTCGGTTCCAAAAGTGTTACTGTACACGCATACGTGTCCAGTAACGGAATTTGCCGTGGCTTCGCATTTAAATACGGCAAATTCCTGCTACCACCACGTTTTCTTACGGCACTTTCGGTTCCAAAAGTGCC
>Ga0129310_1003342_pt1 | contig 10503 bp, 8 predicted proteins | sample Go1ome_2_FD_94433 | JGI IMG/M metagenome (GOLD analysis project Ga0129310, IMG submission 94433) | Western lowland gorrila individual fecal microbial communities from Wisconsin, USA - Go1022A metagenome | ecosystem: Host-associated > Mammals > Digestive system > Large intestine > Fecal | place...
CCTGGCTGACGAACTGACAAGCGGTGCGGAGTACTCCGTATCCAAGGAATGGAACATCAACGGCGAGAACGCAGTGATCACTGTGGAGAGAGTATAATAACCGTATAACAAAATACCGAGTACAAAGGAGTACAGGCTCTGCCCGCGGGATGCGGGCGGAGCCTGTTTGCCTGTAAGGAGAAAAGGGGAATTTTCTATGAACGTTACTTGCAAAAATATATTGTCGCTGCCGTATGCCAATCAGCTAAAGCTTCTGGCCGGAAAAGAAGGAATGAACCATGTGATCTCCTGGGTCTATTATATGGAGGATTATCATTATGTGGACTGGCTCAAAGGCGGTGAACTGGTCATTGTCACGGGACTTGTGACCAGAGAAGAAGAGGGGATGCTGTTAGACCTGATCAATGCATTGTATGAGAAAAATGTTGCCGGAGTCGTGATCAACTTAAGCTTCTACATCCGGGAGATCCCGCAGGCGGTGATCGACAGGGGCAATTTCCTGGGGCTGCCGATCTTCGAGATGCCGGCGATGCTCCGGATCGTGGATGTCAGTCAGAGCATCTGTTTTGCTATTTTCAAAGAGGAGACCTCCCAGTATGATGTGAATGTGACATTGTTCGGCATCCTGTCAGGGAGCCGGATTACCGCCAAACGCCTGAAACGGCTGGAAGCGGCAGGATACCGTCAGGGAAGTGCTTACCGGGCAGTAGTGATCCGGATCCGGGAGAATGGGACAGACCTGCGGGAAGCGGAGGAGAGTGCGGACGGCATGTATCAGGAGGCACAGTGGGACAGAGAATTTCATCGCCTGGATCAGGTGATCCGGGAGTATCTCAGAACGGAAAATATTCTGACAACATCCGATGAAGATGCGTATATCTGGATCGCACCTATGGGAGAGGAGAAAAGTGTACAGGAATTCAAGGAAGCATTCCGGGAAGTATTCCTTGCACATCTGCATGCCAAGACAGCAGGAGAGTCTTATACACTGGGAATCGGAAATGTATTCCGGGATCTGAAAGATATGAAAGCCAGCGTGGATAACGCTGAGGAAGCGATCAGGCTGGGACAGAGCGAGAATCCGGAGGAAGAATGCTTCTTCTACGACAATATGATCGTGCTGCGGTTGTTTGAGAAATTTGAGGACAAGAAGGAGCTTACGGATATCGCGGCACAGATCCTTCAGGATCTCATGCTGCCGGAGAATGAAGAACTTCTGAGGACACTGATCCGGTATGTGAAATGTGGCTTTCAGGCCAAAAAGGCTGCGGAAGAACTTTTCATTCATGAGAACACCATGCATTACCGGCTGCATAAGATCGAAGAGATGCTGAAAGTGAATTTTAAGGACGCTCACGATACCTTCAGCCTTACATTGGCAGTGGAAATTGTGAGAGCCACACAAAAATAGAAAAAATAATTGTGACCGGACGACAAAATCCGAAAAAGCCAAGGAAGAATAAATTGACAGAATAAACGACAAAAACAGATAAAATATCTAAATAATTCACAGAAAAGAGTGTAAACAAACGGTTTTTCAGAGGAAAACCAAAGAAAAAATAGAAATGTTTATTTTGAAATGTGATGTTGCGCTTTTCCCGCAAGAAAGTATAATCGGTTACAAGCAAAGGAGCTGACAGAAGATGTCGGTTCCTTTTTTGTTTCTCTGAATGTGGAACAGACGGAAGCGGAGGGAAGAATATGGCAGTTGAAAAGTTGAAGAAATACGATATCAGCGGATCCAGAGCATTGCACGAAGAGCTTATGAAATATCTGCCGGGCGGTGTCGGAAGTTCTTTTCATAAACCGCAATACAGAGACTATCCTGTGGCGATGGACCATGGCAAGGGATCAAAGCTCTACGATGTGGACGGAAATGAATATATCGATTATATCGCAGGCTTCGGACCAATGTTGCTGGGATATGCACCGGAGTGCATTAACCGGGCAGTGGAGGATCAATTGAAACGTGGATCCCATTTTTCGGCACCGACCGAGCAGCTGTTAAAGCTGTGCAGGGAGCTGACCGAGATCATCCCTTCCGCGGAGATGGTAAGCTTCCAGAATTCCGGGACGGAAGTCGTGATGCATGCACTGCGGCTGGCCAGGGCTTACACCGGGAAATACAAGGTCATCAAATTCGAAGGTCAGTATCACGGATGGTCCGATGAGGAAAAGGTGACGATCTCGGCATCGAAAGTAGAGGATCTGGGAGACAGAGAGCATCCCAATAAGATCCTTCCCACTAAGGGTATGAAACCGAACAGCGCGGATTACCTGATTATTGCTCCCTGGAACGATCTGGATTATCTGGAGAAGATCATGAAGGAGCAGGGAGAGGAAATAGCAGCGGTAATCACCGAACCGATCATGTGTGATTCCGGACCGATCCTGCCGAAGGAAGGCTTTTTACAGGGGCTGAGAGAGCTTACCGAAAAATACGGTATCGTGTTGATCTTCGATGAAGTGATCACAGGCTTCCGGGTGTCTCTCGGAGGAGCACAGAAATATTACGGAGTGACGCCGGATATTTCCACTTTTGCCAAAGCGTCCACCGGAGGTTATCCTTTCGGAATCGTCGCCGGAAAACGTGAGATCTTAAGCTGTGGGGTACCTTCCTCCGGAACCTTTAATGCCAATCCCATCGGAGTGGCCGCAGCACTGGCTACCATCGAAGAGCTGAAGAAACCGGGAACCTACGAACATTTACAGGAACTGGGAGATGCCCTGGTGGATGGGTTCCGCAAGCTCGCACTGAAACATCATCTGAAGATATACACCAGAGCCATCGGAGGAATCTTCGTTTTATACTTTGGTTTTGAGGAAGACACGGAAGACTTCCGGGACTGGCTTAGCAAAGCGGATACTGCATTTTACGGAGAGTTCGTGAAACGATGCGAGGAATACGGCGTGCGTTTCACTTATGACAGAGGCAGAGAATACATCTCGGTCACCCATACCATGGATGATGTCTACCGCACTTTACAGGTGGCGGATGTAGTACTCGGAGAAATGCTGGGAGACTGATGGGAGCGTGAGAGCTTATGAAGGAATTCTGTTTTTATAATCCCGTAAAAATATATTTCGGAGCCGGTGCATTGCAGAACCTTACGAAAGAACTGCCGACCATGGGAAAAAGGATATTGCTCACCTACGGTGGGGGAAGTATCCGGCGAAACGGTATCTATGATGATATCTGCCGCCTGTTAACCGCTGCCGGAAAAGAGGTCTATGAACTGTCGGGGATCCTGGCAAATCCTCGTACCGCAAAAGTGGACGAAGGCGTGAAAATCTGTCGGGATAAGGGAATTGATTTCATCCTGGCAGCCGGTGGAGGCAGCGTGATCGATTGTTCCAAGGCAATCGCCACCGTGGCAAAGCTCCCGGAGGGAACCGATTACTGGGAGAAGCTTTTCGTGAGAAAAGAGGAGACAACGGAAGCGATTCCCTTAGGATGCATCCTGACGATACCGGCCACCGGCAGTGAAATGAATACGGACTGTGTCATTACCAATTGGGAAAAGCAGTTGAAATATTCCTATTCTTCCGTACATCAGTATCCGAGATTTTCTATTCTGGATCCGGAATACACGTACACCCTTCCGAGAGAACAGATGATATACGGAGCGATAGATACCCTTTCACATATTTTTGAGATTTATTTTTCCACACCGGATGAGAACAATGTCAGTGATGATGTGGCAGAAGCATTGATGAAAAATGTCATTGTCAATCTGAACCGGGCACTGGAGGATCCGGAAGATCCTGTGGCGAGATCCAACCTGATGTGGGATTCCACCATGGCACTGAACGGGATCATCGAAGTGGGCAAAGACGAAGACTGGATGGCGCATAAGATAGAGCATGCTTTATCCGCTTTTTATGATATTCCCCACGGCGCGGGACTGGCGGTATGCCAGGTACCGTATCTGGATTACATCTGTGAGGAAGCTCCGGAAAAGTTCGCTAGATATGCGGTGCGGATCATGGAATGTGACCCGGCCGGGAAAACAGACACAGAGCTGGCTCATGAGGGACTGGCAAAGACGAAAGAGTATTTTCGGAGGATCGGAGCACCGGTTACCCTGGGGGAGGTGGAGATCCCACAGGAAGCCATACCGGACATCGCAGCGAAGACATTGCTGATCCCCGGAAGCTACAAACGATTACAGACAGCGGATGTGGAACAGATCCTTAGAAATTGTAGATAACATACCGGAAAGAGAGGGAAAACGTATGAGTCACAAGAGATTTGCAGTAACGATCACAAGAGATTTCGGAAGCATGGGAAGACCCATTGCCAAGAAGACAGCAGAGATTCTGGGGATCGAATGCTATGACAGGGATATCGTGGAGGAGACGGCAAAGCGTATGAATATGCCGTTGTCTTCGGTATCGGATCTGGAGGAGAGTGCGAAGAATACCTTCTTCGGTATGAAATATCCTCTCGGTATGGGAACTACCGATGTGCAGGACAACATTTTCATCGCACAGCAGAAGATCATCAATCAGCTGGTGGAGAAGGAATCCTGCATTATCGTCGGAAGATGTTCCGATTATATTCTGAAAAATATGGAAAATGCATTCCATGTATATATTTATGCATCGTATGAGGATAAACTCGATAACTGTATCAACCTGTTGGGGATGAAAGAAGCCGAGGCACGCAAAATGATCAATGACGTGGACAAGGCGAGAATGCAGTATCACAAACATTATGCGGGATACGCCATGAATGACCCCCGATACAAGGATCTGATGATCAATTCTCATTTCCTCGGAGTGGACGGTACGGCGGAACTTCTCGCAGATATTGTCCGCAAGAAGTTCATGACAGAAGAGTAGGAGGGATGGCTATGGCTTTATTGGAGATCAAGAACCTGTCCAAGTCCTTCGGAGACCTGCAGGTATTACGCGATATCAACATTGAAGTACAGAAGGGCGAAGTGACCGTCATTATCGGACCGTCCGGTTCCGGCAAAAGTACGATGCTTCGGTGCTGCAACCTGTTAGAAAAGCCGTCCGGCGGTGAAATCATTTACCAGGGAGAGGACATTACAAAGCTGGGTAAGAAAGTCAAAAACTACAGAAAAAATGTGGGAATGGTATTCCAGAGATTCAATCTGTTCACCATGAAGACTGTACTGGAGAACATCACGATCGCCCCGATGCAGTTGAATAAGCTGTCCAAGGAACAGGCAGAGGAAAAGGCACTGGAGCTGTTGGACAAGGTGGGATTGAAAGCCAAGGCAAATGTGTATCCGGAGACTTTATCCGGAGGACAGCAGCAGAGAGTTGCGATCGCGAGGGCTCTCGCAATGGATCCCGAAGTCCTTCTGTTCGATGAACCTACATCCGCACTGGATCCGGAACTGGTGGGAGGCGTACTGGAAGTAATGAAGGATCTGGCCAAAGAAGGAATGACGATGCTGGTAGTTACCCATGAGATGGGATTTGCCAGAGATGTGGCAGACAGAGTTATTTTCATGGACGGCGGCTACATCGTAGAGGAAGGCACACCGGAAGAGATCTTCACCGCACCCAAGAATCCCAGAACACAGGCATTCTTGTCACGTGTATTAAATAAATAGAAAGGAGGAAGGCCATATGAACCTACATTGGAAAAGAGCATTTGATCAATTATTACCAAGCCTCGGACAGGGAATCGGCGTTGTATTATATGTGACAGTACTGGGCTTTTTGGGAGCGCTGGTGATTGCATTACTGTTAGCGATCGGAAGAGTCAGCAAGAATAAGGTATTAAACCGTATCTTGGTACTTTTCATTGAATTTATCCGCGGTACACCGTTGCTGGTGCAGTTTTTCTATATTTATTATGTAGTGCCCATGTTGATCGACGGTCTGGCAGCTATGTTCGGAGCAGATACCAATGTCCAGATCTCCGCAACCTTGTCCGGTATCATCGGATTCTCCATCAACTATGGATGCTACATGTCGGAGGTGATCCGATCCGCCATTCTCGCCGTGGATCCCGGACAACGGGAAGCCGGTCTGGCCCTTGGATTCTCCGAGACACAGGTATTATTCAAGTTCATCATCCCGCCGGCTATCCGGAATTCCATTCCCGTATTCGGCAACTATCTGGTCATGATGATCAAGGATACTTCACTTCTGGCAATGATCTCTGTACAGGAACTGTTGCTTCGTGCGAAGACTTTCGCATCCCAGACATTCCTGACAGTAGAAGCTTATACCATTGTAGCAGTAGTTTATCTGCTGCTGTCCGTACCCCTCTCCAGACTCTCGGTAACATTGGAGCGTCACCTTAAGAGAGCAAGGATGAAACGGAAATAAGATAAGCAAAACAGTAGAAAGAGAGGAGAATGATTATGAAGAAATTAATGGCAATGATACTGATGGGAGCTATGACAGCAACACTTCTGACCGGATGCGGATCCACCGGAGAGACAGCGGCAACATCCGGGACAACAGCAGCGGAAAGCACAGGTGCAGAGGGCACGGCAGCCGCGGCAGCGTCTGCCGACGGAGAATCCGCACTGCTAAAAGAGATCAAGGAGAGGGGATATATCAATATCGCCACATCCAACGATGCTCCTTTCTGCTACTATGATGTGGATACCAATGAATTAAAAGGACTGGATGTGGATATCCTGAAGGAGATCTGCAACCGTCTGGGAATTCCCGAAGTAAGAGCGCAGGTAACCGATTTCTCCAATATGCTGCTGGAGTTAAATAACAAAAACGTAGATATGGTGGCAGATGCCATGTACATCAAGGATGAGCGCCTGGAGGTCGCGCTGTTTACCGATGTATGGTATACCGAGAGTGAAGCGGTGACCGTCAAGGAGGATTCCCCGATCACAACCAAGGAGGATCTGAAGGATGCAGTGATGGGAGCCCAGACCGGCGCAGCTATGTATGAGATGGCCCAGAAGTGGAAAGACGAAGGCAAGATCAAGGATCTGGTAGGATATGAGAACCAGGCCACACTGATGACTGCCGTGAATACCGGCAAGGTGGATGCCGTAGTTACGGATGGTATCCTTTCCGCATATGCAATCGAGCAGGACTCCAATCTGAAGCTGCGGCTGCTCACTCCTTATGAAGCCGAAGCAGTAGGCCGTATCGGTGCAGCGATCCGTTTTGAAGACAAAGACTTCCTGGAAGAGGTCAACGGCGCACTGAACAGTATGAAAGAAGACGGTACCCTGATGGATATCCTTGCTTCTTACGGACTGAATGATGACTACTTCATCGGTGTGGAAGAAGGCAAGACGGAAAATATTCAGTAAAAAATAAGTAAGAGGTGAGAAAAAGAGTTTTATCTGCCTGTGCGGATAGGGCTCTTTTTTTACGAAACTAGTTGGAATGAGCGTTCAGATTTGTTATAATGTTACCTGTATTTGGTTAAGAATATTGGATGAAATCATAATACTATCCTTTTTGGAATATCATAAACATAGTTTGCGGGATAGGTGATGGAGAGGAGAACACAGGTGAAAAAATCAGTAGCAGTCAGCAAAGAGCCTGCAAAGGCAAAAGAGTTCGACAAGGAACTCTTCAAGAGAAGTGTGGAATATAATGTACGCACTCTGTATCGTAAGACACTGGAAGAGGCAGATGCGCAGCAGATCTTCCAGGCAGTATCTTATGCAATCAAGGATCGTATTGTAGAGAACTGGATGGAGACCCAGAAGGCTTATGAGAAGGAAGATCCCAAGATGGTTTACTACATGTCTATGGAATTCCTTATGGGAAGAGCACTGGGCAATAACCTGATCAACTTAAAGGCTTACAAACCCGTGGCAGAGGCTCTGGATGAGCTGGGACTGGATCTGAACCTGATAGAGGATCAGGAGCCGGATGCAGCACTGGGCAACGGCGGTCTGGGACGTCTGGCAGCATGTTTCCTGGATTCCCTGGCAACGTTGGGATATCCTGCATATGGCTGCGGTATCCGTTATCGTTACGGTATGTTCAAGCAGGAGATCCGCGACGGTTATCAGGTAGAAGTTCCCGATAACTGGTTGATGAACGGCAATCCTTTTGAATTGCGCAGACCCGAATATGCGAAGATCGTTAAGTTTGGCGGATATGTAAGTGTGCATACCGATGAGAACGGCAGAAATGTATTTACCCAGGAAGGTTATCAGTCCGTTAAGGCGGTTCCTTTTGATTTCCCTATTGTAGGATACGGCAACGGCATCGTAAATACCCTGCGTATCTGGGATGCGGAGCCGGTAGAGTGCTTCCAACTGGATTCCTTTGACAAGGGGGATTATCAGAAGGCTGTTGAACAGGAGAACCTGGCCCGTAATATTGTAGAGGTGCTGTATCCCAACGATAACCATTATGCAGGTAAAGAGCTGCGCCTGAAGCAGCAGTATTTCTTCATCTCCGCATCCGTACAGGAAGCTGTGGAGAAGTACATGAGAAAACATGACGATATTCACAAGTTCTATGAGAAGGTTACCTTCCAGTTAAACGATACCCATCCTACCGTAGCAATCGCAGAGCTGATGCGTGTACTGATGGATGACTATTATCTGACCTGGGAGGAAGCATGGGACATCACGACCAAGACCTGTGCTTACACCAACCATACCATCATGGCAGAAGCTTTGGAGAAATGGCCCATCGAACTGTTCTCCAGACTACTTCCCAGAATCTACCAGATCGTAGAAGAGATTAACCGCCGATTTATCCTTGATATCCAGCAGAAGTACAGCAATGTACCCGGTGTGGATGTACAGGAGAAGATCCGCAAGATGGCAATCATCTATGACGGACAGGTGAAGATGGCGCATATGGCAATCGTTGCAGGCTATTCTGTAAATGGTGTTGCAAGACTGCATACCGAGATCCTGAAGAAACAGGAACTGAAGGACTTCTATGAGATGTTCCCGGAGCGTTTCAATAATAAGACCAACGGTATCACCCAGAGACGTTTCCTGCTGCATGCGAATCCGCTGCTGGCTGACTGGGTAACTGCTCACGTAGGTGATGACTGGATCACCGACCTGCCTCAGATCTCCCGCCTGAAGGTATATGCGGATGACAAGAAGGCACAGCAGGAGTTCATGAACATCAAGTACCAGAACAAAGTACGTCTGGCAAAATATATTTTAGAACACAACGGTATTGAAGTAGATCCCAGATCCATCTTCGATGTACAGGTAAAGCGTCTGCATGAGTACAAGAGACAGTTGTTAAACATTCTGCATGTAATGTATCTGTACAATGAGTTGAAGGAGCATCCGGAACTGGATTTCTATCCCAGAACCTTTATCTTCGGAGCAAAGGCAGCAGCCGGTTACCGCAACGCAAAGCTGACGATCAAGCTGATCAACTCCGTAGCAGATGTGGTCAACAACGATCCCGCTATCAACGGCAAGATCAAGGTTGTATTTATTGAGAACTACAACGTATCCAACGCAGAGATCATCTTCGCAGCAGCAGATGTATCCGAACAGATCTCTACCGCAAGTAAAGAAGCATCCGGTACCGGTAACATGAAGTTCATGCTGAACGGTGCTCTGACACTGGGAACCATGGATGGTGCCAATGTGGAGATCGTAGAAGAAGTGGGCGAGGAGAATGCATTTATCTTTGGTCTGTCCGCACAGGAAGTTATCAACTACGAGAACAACGGTGGATACGATCCCATGGAGATCTTCAACAATGATCAGGATATCCGCAAGGTACTGATGCAGCTGATCAACGGAACCTTTGCACCGGGAGATCCCGAACTGTTCCGCCCGCTGTACAACTCTCTGCTGAACACCCAGTGCACTGCGAAGGCAGACACCTACTTCATCCTCAAGGACTTCAAGTCCTATGCAGAAGCACAGAAGAGAGTGGAAGCCGCTTACCGCAATGAGGACAATTGGGCCAAGAGTGCCATCCTGAATGTGGCATGCTCCGGTAAGTTTACATCTGATAGAACGATACAGCAGTATGTGGATGAAATCTGGCACCTGGATAAAGTGGTACTGAAATAAATAAAGAGTTAGTTGAATACCGCCCGGATGACTTTGTTGTCTTCCCGGGTGGTATTTTGGTTTTAATGTTCCGGTCTATACCGCCTAAAATTCATTTTGCGCTGCATAAGCAGTAATTTTGAAGCTATTTCCTTTTACAGTGACTGATATTTACTGCCGGAATGGAAGCATCCTATGCCGAAGCAGTAATTTTTAGAACGTTTTCATGGATTCTTCGATAATAATACCGCTAGGATTTCTAAAAGCACTTTCCGGGCAGTAATATGCTTGTCCTACAAAATTGAGAGTTAGTTGAATGCCGCCCGGATGACTTTGTTGTCTTCCCGGGTGGTATTTTGGTTTTAATGTTCCGATCTTTACCGCTTGAAAATCCATTTTGTGCTGTATAAACAGTAAATTGAAAGTTAAGCGAGGCTCATTGCGGATGACAGCTGAAAAATAGAGTAGAGAGACAGGAGTGGGCACTTGCACACAAGTCCCGGCCTCTATTTTAATCCATGGGGCGCAATCATCATTTTTA
>Ga0129310_1003345_pt1 | contig 10492 bp, 11 predicted proteins | sample Go1ome_2_FD_94433 | JGI IMG/M metagenome (GOLD analysis project Ga0129310, IMG submission 94433) | Western lowland gorrila individual fecal microbial communities from Wisconsin, USA - Go1022A metagenome | ecosystem: Host-associated > Mammals > Digestive system > Large intestine > Fecal | place...
ATCTTCATCTAAATTTGAAGATGTTTTTGCGTATTTATCGAAAAATGTTTGACCATAACCAGCACGCTTATTTTGTACAACTTCGCTTTGGTCTGCTGGTCTTTCAAATTTAAGGAGCATCACATTAGATGCCTCTAATACAGACTTTGCGTTTTTACAAGTATTCCAAACAGTTGAATAATTTTCACTCAACTGTTTACATAAAAATTCAAGCTGCATTTCTAAATCGCCAATAGATTTACCAGTTGATTTTGCGTAATTATAAAGTCCTTGTTTAAGACTCCAATAATGAAGTTGTATCAATTCCGAGTGTTGCAAGAATCTCAGCATCCATTCCAGAAATTTCTGTAAGTAAACCGTCACACGCAGTTTGTGCTTCGGTTGTATCAGCACCAATAGCTGTTTGGACTTCGAGATTATTATAAGATAATTTGAATTCTTGTAACTTGGAAATAATATTAGTAATATCACTATCTGCCGTAGAAGTATCAACTTTTAAAATAGCAGCATCATCAAGTGATTGCTTACGATAAATTAATCTTTCAATAACAGCAATAGCGTTTTCAACATCATCTTCATTGTATTTAACATTTAATTCGCCGTCATCATTATATAAACTATTAAGCAAATCTTTAGATTGCTCAATTTGTTCGTTTAAATAATCAATATCATCTGTTCCAAAATTAAATGTAATATCTGTTGCACCAATATCAATAAGTGCCTGGTTTGCTTCTTCTGCACGACTTTGTAAATTATCTAATTGACTAAAAATAGAGTCAAGGTTAATATCAAAACCATAATCAGATAATTTACGCATAATAGCTTGTACAGCTTCTACATTAATACCAAGAGCATCAGCAACATCTTGGTCATCGCCGACTCCGAAGTTAATATCCCATGAGCCATCTTCATTCATATGAACCCATTCAGAGTTTAATTTTTGAACATCATTTAAGAAATTCAAACAACCGTCTGAACTATCTGTAAAATACTTTGTCATTACAGAATATCCAGATTCATATGCTGCGAGTAATTCATCAATACTTGCTGTTGATAAATCTTGGTTACTCATTAATTGGACGGCAGTTCTAAACTGATTTGTTCCAATTAAACCATCATCGTATAACTGCTTAATATCTTCCAGAGAACCAGCAAGGCTATCATACATATCGCCTTCTTCGCCAATACTTTGGGCTTCTTCCCACTTATGGAAGCAGAAGTTAATCCGTCATATTGTGCTGCGAGAGTAGCAGTATCATTAATTTGGTCGAGAATATCTTGCCTTTTTGCATATAATTCAGAAGTAGAAGCAGCATCTCCGGCATTATTAATTTGTTCAGTTAAATCATTATACTGTTCAATTAATCCATCAAGAGTGTCTTTGATATTTGCTTTTTCTTGTTTCTCATATGCAGATTCAAGCTCTCTCAAAGCCTTAGTATTCAGATGAATACCGTTAGCAGTCTTTTCAAACAAACGAGCCGCATCATAATTTTCAAGGTCTTGATAGCGAGATTGCAGATTCTTAATTGATTCAGATGTCAAACCAGTAGAAGATACAGATTCTTTCATTGCAGTAAAGAGCTTATCCATACCATCAATTTCAGTATCAATATCTATGGCAAACTCCGTATTACCAACAACTTTGCCAAGTTCAAGAACTGCATCCTGGAAGTTTCTTAAAGCTGCTACATCTTCATCAGTGTCCATATTACCAAACTGCGCTGCAAATTCATGCGCCATGCTGGTATTCATACTTGCAAGCAAAGTTGTAATAGCTTCGTCTAAATTATCTGCATTATCAGCTAATTCAGGGAACTGCTTAATAAGGTCAACAAAATCTTCGTTACTAAAATCTCCTTTTTGGAAATCAGATAAAGCCTCTTTTAAAGTAGTGACTTTTTCAATATAGTCATCAACTCTTTCAGTAAAACTTGAATCATCACCAATTAAATCTGAGAATGAGATTTTAGGAACTTCTGTTGTAGTATCTCCTTCTAAACTACTTTTCCATTCATTATAATAATCGGAAAATTGACTTAATGTAGATAAGTAACTTGTTACACGGCTTTCAATATCACTTTCTGTAATATCTCCGTTTGTTAATGCTTCTGATAAATCTGGACTATTCTTTACAATTTCAATTAGCTTATCTCTATATGTACCAAATGTCTCTGCTGAATTAACACTAATTTTTGCTAATTCACTATCATAAGTAGATGCCGTAATAACTGCATCGGCTAATGTTTGTGCAGCTTTATTCATATCATTTACATATTCTAAATAAGCATCTCTTTGCTTAATCAAAGAATTATAAATATCACTCGAAGCATAATCAGAATAATTATCTTTAATTGTGTCTATCATTCCTTGTAAGTATTCTGCTTTTGCCGCAGCACCTACAATCTGGTTATAATCCTCATCCATTGAATCCATTATAAATGTATGAGAATTAAAAACACCACCTTTTTGAACACTATTCTTATATCCATTATCCTGTAATATTTTTATTACATCATCTTCATTAGCCCACCAGTCATCACTTACATAAGCATATCCATCAATCCATAAAGCAGAGTCTTGTCCGATAGCTTTATTTGCAGAATCTTTTGCGTTATGATATGAAGATGTGGCTGTTTCAACTGCCTTATTAGCTGTTTGCTGTTGGATTTGTAATAGCTTATTATATTCTTCATCTAACTTACCATTAACTAAATCAAGATTATTAGCTTGTTGTCCAACTAAATCAACAATTTGGCTTTGAACATCTCGAATTTCATTTCTCGTTGAGCTATCTTGCGTATCACTGGTAGCAAGTTTCTTATACTTTTCAATAAGTTCATCTAACTGAGCAACTTCTTCCTGGGCTGCCTGTGCTTCTTCCATTGACTTTGATTTTAATTCATCAGCAGCTTCGGAAGCATTTTTAGCAGAATGGATAAAGTTATTTAATCCAGTTATAAGTGCTTGTAAAGCAACGGATATACCCATTGTTAGAGCCATATTTAAAGCAATGGTTGCTGCTTGTAAAGCGATAGTTGCAACTTTAGAACTAACTAACGATGCGATATAGCCACCCAATGAGCCTTTAGCCCCATTAAGTCCGGACAAATATTTAGCAAGTGCTGGATTTGATTTGCCAACAGCAGCAGCAAATTGTTCTTGTGATAAACCACAATTTTTGCATCCGTTACTATATTCATTAATTAGAGTTTTACAATTCGCAAAAGATTTATTTTGAGCCATCATTTCAACGGCAGATACTTTTTGTGCTTTTGTAAAATTCTGAATACCTAATATATTAACTTCATTATTTTTTGCAAACTCTTGTGCCGCAACAGAAGCACCCGTCATTGTTTGCTCAAAGGCTTCGGTTGCAGGAACATTATTATTGATAGCTTCTCTATATGCTAATAATGCAGCCCTGTCTTGCTCTAACGAAGTTGAAAATGTATTTGTAAAAGAGAAATCTTGTGTTTTAAGTGAAGCAAAAATTCCATTAAAACCATTTAAGAATATTGATTTTAAGTTTTGAACAAAAGTATTTCCTTCTGTTTCAATATTTTTGAATATCAAACTGTAATAATGATTGCTTGTTATCATTATAAAAATAAAACAGAAAAACTATTGACAAAACAACAAAAATAAATTATACTATATTTAGTGGAGGTGTATCTATATGAAAAATAAAAACATAATTTTATTGATTTTGATAATGATAATCAGCTTAGTTGGATGCGGTAAGCAAAAATCTGATAATACAATCAAACTTGCATTTTCAAAATACGATATAAATGAAGTCTTTTTATTTAATGAAGAAATCGAAGAATATACCAATACTTATTGTGAATTTTATAGAAATGTTATAGCGTTATATAACCATGAAATTACTGATGAATATAGTAAACCTTTAGATTTCTATGATGAATATGAAATGTCATTTAGTATATATAATGAAATGCAAAATCTAATTGATAATATGGAATACGATGATAGTAAAGAACTTGCAACAAAAATGCAAGTAAATGCTGCATCAACTAATTATCTATTAACAAAACTTAATGCCAGTATACAAGAGGATTCCGCAAAAGAATTGTATACAGACATTGTTAATAATTATGAATATATTTTTGATGGTAAATAATACTTTTTCCATTCAAGCAATGAAAGGGAGTAGTCCCTGCTATTTTCTATACACCAGTTAGCCACTGGCTTGATTTTTACCTCGGCTTACACCATTGCCGAGTACAGTTTGCAACATACATTCACGATTTTCACCGTGTAGGTTTATGTCCTCTGAACCTACCCAATCTCGTATTTGGGTAATGGCTGCTGATAGATAATATGTATTATTTTATATGGCTTTACACATATTTCGTCCCAGTCTATTGATATAAGAATCATTACTTATATCAGTTTATCCTATTTTTCTAAGTCCCTCTTTATTATGCAACGAGTTTAAGCATAATATCGTTCATGTTACCATTAGTAAAGACTTCGTGAGCATATTCAATTCGTAGTATAATCCGAAATTGGAACTGATTAATTAGTTCACCCACGTTTTTAAATGACATTGCTCCTGCTGCAATAGTAAGCAATGTGGGTAATGTTCCAAAAGTATCAATTATTTTGGTTAATGTACTTAAAACTGTTGTTCCGGCATCAACAAGTCCTTTTAAGAAAGAATCATTCATAAATGCTTGTGATAATTCTTCCCAAGCTGCCCTTAATTGTAAAACTTTGGCTTCAAGAGATTCCATCCATTTTTCATGTTCTGCCATTGCAGAACCTTCAGAATCTAAAGAAGTTTGAAGTGCTTCACGAGCAATATCAAAATTCTCCATAAGAGAAGATACGATATTGCCCTGACGTTTACCAGCGATTAATTCAGTAATAGATGCCTGTTGAATGTCAGTAAGGTCTTGCCACTTCTGTGCAAGTTCATCCATAATATCGTAAGTAGATTTGAAGGTAGTTTCATCCTCCATAATATCTACACCCGATAATGCCATTATTTCTTCTCTTAGCTTGGCGGTAGACTCTACCATACCATCTGTTTCAAGACCGGCTTCTTCGAGTTCTGTTTTTGCTCCACGAATTCTCATGGAAATAGTCTTAAATGCAGTACCAACAGAATCAGGGTCTTGAACGACAGTGTTAGCCGCTGTAATTAATGCGATTGTTTCATCCAATGTATTATTAGCAGCCGCCATTGATGAAGCAGAACGCTCCAAAGCATCGCCAATACCGCCCGATGAAATAGCATAGTTATTGCCGACTTCATTGAATTTATCTATAATAGACATTGCAAATTCGCCCTGGCTCATAGTTGAGTCCATTTGCGAACTAAATGCTGTCATCGTAGAAATAAGACTTTTAGTAGCGGTATCAATACTATCAACTTCATCGCCAACAACAGAATATATATTTGCAACCTTTGCTAATTCTTGGGAATCAGCAAAAGTATAACCCAATCTTGCAAAATCCGCCGTTGAACTTACAAGGTCGCTTATAGTTGTACCGATTTCTTTTGCGGAACTACCAGCATTTTTTAAGAATTTACTATAAGACTCGCTTGATTCATCTGTTACTTTTCTTAATTCAGTCATTTGTGTATCTATGTTATACACATTTTGATACATTTCTTTAAAAGCATTGATAGACTGATAAATAACAGTTGAAAGTTCAATCAATTTAGCACTATCATCAGCAGGAGTAATACCAAGTAAAGCATATCCAGAGTGAATAAACTCAGTAGGTATTCTTCCTAAATCCTTATAACCGTATTTATAGATGATTTCATTATTATTTTCTGTGTGCATTATTTCGATACTGCCACTTGGATAAATGCCATTCGCTGCATTTGCCTCTAATTTAGTAACAAAATTGTGATAACATTGAGCATCAATTTCGCCTTCTCCAATACAGGCAGTTATAACACCATCTTCTGTTTCAATATCTTCAATATAGCCTTTTGTGAAAGTACCGATAACAACAGCATCTTCATAGATTGGTTCTCCGTCAGCAATACCAGTATCGCCATGACCTAAAAGTTCGGTTCTTTCCTCATCTGTAAACTCACAACGGAGGCTCATTCCATTGATGCTTGGCAGTGCCTTTTCACAATATTCTCTAAGCCATGTAATACCATTTTTGTTATACATAGTGCCTACTTGATTGGCTTCATCCACACAAGAATCAGGAAAGATTGTGTATAAAATAGCCTTGAATTTTCGTCTGCCGTTTTTATTTTTCTTACTCGAAATTTCAAACATTTTCATACTTTTTTCACCGCCTTTCGTGTGTGTCTATATATAAAAAGAGAACCACCAAAAGATGGTTCTCTAATTAACAGTTATTGCTTACTTCTTATCACTTGGAGATGGCATTGCATTTCCATTATTAGAACGGGAAGCTACCGTATTTTCTGTTGGGTCATCTGTTATTGGTCTGCCAGAAGATTTATCATTTCCAGATAAAGTATAAGATGTTTGATGAACTGGATATTTATTCTCAATATCTTCTTCAAGTTCTTGGTCAAGTAATGCAAAAAATACATCTGGTGAAATACCACAAGCACTTGCCCATAATGATAAACTACCTTTACCTTGAAGATATAATTCTTTCATATATCCAACCATTTTTCCTTTATTAACGTGTGTCATTGGCAAATATCTAACTTCAACCCAATTTTTACTATCTTGTATAGGGGAAGAAGCAACGCTTTTTGCAACCATTTTTTTTGATTATTTTAAAAGTTTGTAGAGTTTGCACAAAATCCTCTTTCTTTTCTTGCTGACAGCTTGGTGAGTAATACCAAGATATTTTCCGCATTCTTCAATTGTTAAGTTTTTAAAATATATAAGTTCAATTAATTTTCGCTCGTCATCCGATAACAATGCTAAACAACTATGCAGTCTGTCATATTCCGCATGCAGCATAACATTTCGTTCAGTAACATCTTTGTCAGTCACAAATTCGTGAAAGTTCTCAAATGCTCCGTCAATGCCTCCGATAAGGGCTGAGAACTGAATCTCATGTTGATAGAACGACTTGTCATTATCGTCAATATTCCACTGACTTCTATTGTATCCGTTAAAAATTTTTTCGCTGACTTCAACATCAACATATTTTTTGACTATCGTGTCATAAGCACGAACCGTCTTTTTACTCATTTTTATACCTCCGTTTTGATTTTTGTTGTTTTGAATCAAAACGAAGGCTACGGATATTTAGCGGTTGCAGGCAACCATTTTCGCCTTAAATACATAAAAAACTCCGCTTCTACTTTTAAAGCAAAAACGGAGCTTAACAAAAAAAGGTAGAAACCGACGATAGCTCTAAAAGCTACTTGTCATGCTTCTACCTTTTTATCTCATTTTATTATGGGTGGGTGATGCTTGTACTAAGTAATATTTGATTTTATCTTTAATCCTACTAGCAAGCCACACTTATGACATTTGATCAATAAATCTAAACTGGATTCTTTTTCAGAAGTAATTATTTTGGCTTGGTGGGTTTCTAATATCGTATCACATAGTCTAGCACGGCATACAGGACAGCGAATATGTAACTGACGAAATTTTGTATCTTTTGCTATTTTACTTACAATAACCATTATAATCTCTCCTCTGTACGCTATCAGCGTACAATATAATCCAAAAAATAAGCTAGAAAATCAGCTTATTTTTCATTAAGATCAAGTATGAAATTTAACCAGTCATTCTCTGTAGCTGGTTTGTTTTTTGCAACACGCAGAGCTACTTGTACAAATTTGTTTTCTTTTACATATTCTGAAATATCAGGACTGATTTTATCTGTTTCTATTGCGTATAAATCTAAAATGTTTATAATTTCATTTGATGTTAGTGATAACCCATTTATTATTTTATATAGTATTTCTTCACTTGGATTATTTTTTTTCCCGCTTTCAATTTCAGAAAGATATATAGGAGAAATACCAACTAACTGTGAAAATTCTCGTAAAGTCAACTTTTTCTTTTGCCTAAAAAGTTTTATGGTTTCTCCAAGCGACAATTTAGTTATCATAATAATCTCCTAAAAAAGTAGGAAGCTTCAAAGATGATGCTTCCTACTTAGGCACAAAAGATAATTGTTTATTTGAGTTTGATCTTTTTTAAGCTTTTGGGTGCTTTGGGCTGATAAGACCAACAAAAACAAGCGGAATTATTTGCTGCTTTAATACCTTCTCTACTTATTTTAGCAATCAAGTTTAAACAAGCTTTTTTCATTATGCGTCACCTCCTAATTTTGCCTTAATCATCAATAAAGATATAACAACCATGCTATAACTCATTATTAATGCATAATCACGAAAATTAAAAACAAGTAATAATATAAAACCTATAGAATCACATATAATAAAAAGAAATGTTCTCTTTTTTAGTTTTTCTGTTTCAGACGAAGTAAGTGGATTGTTTGGATGTTCTAAAGGTGCATTTTTTAGTATATATACACATGAAATAATTACAACCGATGACATAATGAATGTATGTAAATGGACATTAAAATATAATAATGTATTGAGTATACACCAAAAGCTTAAAGAAAGCAGAAAACATGAGGAGAATTTCTCACAATGGTATCCACCTACTATCGCTCTTAATGGACAAAAACACAATGCAAAAAATATGCATTCTATTATTTGACCGCTAATTGTTGCTAAAATCATCATTGCAATAAAAATCAAAAACGATGAAGCTATTAATTGTAACCCATATACATAACATTCTATTATATCATTGTCATTTGGAATGATTTCTAGGGCAATCATTTCCTCGACTATAGTTTGTGGGATTTTTTCCATATATACTCATCTCGTAATTTCGTTTTTTTCATAGTATAACATTTTTGTCTTTTTATCAAGTGATTTCAATCCAGTGGTATCAAATATTACTCGAATGGTCATTTGAGTAGTTTGGCAGTATTATTGTCGCTTTAAATAAATTGTTGTCATAATCAAATGATATATTGCCGTTGTTGTTGGTTACCAAATCACTAATTATCTTAACCCCATAGCCATGAACACTTGAATCTTTTTTATCGGAATCAAAGAAATGACGTTTCCTTTGATTTTGAATATATTTATTTTCTGAATAAACAACCAGATTCTGTCCGTAATTATACATTTTCAATGTAACAGTTTTTCTTTCATCAGGTATTTTAACTACGGCTTCAATGGCATTATCTATCAAGTTAGACAAGATTAAAATAATGTCATTAGAATTTATATTGCATTCGATGCAGGGAGCTATTGATAGTTTTAATTGTATATTTTTATTTTCACATTCGAATGATTTTAAATTCAAGATAGCATCAATAATTTGATTTCCGCAAAAAATTGTAGATGAATTAGGTGTTTTATCTATAGTTATGGTGCTTAAAAAGTCGGTGAGGCTTTCATATTGCTTTTGAGAATTAAAATAACTGATGGTGTGAATTATTTTCTTTATGTCATGTCTTACTTTTCTTGTTTCATCAACGTATTTTTTTTGTAGATCCATCTGATTTTTTAATGACTCATATTTGATATCATTAACAGCCCAAATTTGCTCTTTTTGCAGGTAAGCACAAAGCTTGGCGAACAAACATAAAATTAAGTAGCTTGCTGTGAAAAACATACAGGATAAGAACAGGAAAAGTGTCATTTCATTAGGGTTATACGTCATAATAGGATATAGATTCACAAAGGTTATAGCTATGCATAAGAAACAACCAATGATTATATCAAAATATAGCCAATAGTATTGTTTATAGTTCGTTTTAATTTTCTTGAAGATGTGAATGGAAACAGAAAACAAGATAAAATTAAAAAGTTTCGCAACAAGCGAAAAGACAACTTTACTTGCATTTGAGGACGATATTGTATTATAGATACTTATTTTTTGAATAATAGACATTATATCGGCAATTAGGACATCGGACATTACAAAAATATAATAAGCATAAATTACACATCCTATTTTTACGAGTATATGGTCTTTGTAGTTGATTATGCACAGGAACAAAAATGCAATAATGGAAACGGACATTTTTATTATCAGTAAGGACGTATTTATAAAATATGAAAGTGCGATATATAGTATTAATGAACTGCTTAGGACGATTTTATTTTTGAATTTACATTCCAGTATATGGTTGAAGAAAAATACAAGTGCTATACCTTCTAACAGGCATAAAAGCATTTCGAAATTTATAATTTTGCTCATTTTATTACCTTTTCCTTTACATGCTGAAAAAATGCTTGATTGACCGCACTTCTTTTTCGTCTGCTTAGAGGTAATTTAGTATTGTTTCGTAAAACTACGCAATCCTGTAGTACAGCTGATAAGCATGAAACATTAACAAGGCAAGTCCTATGAATATCGACAAAACCGTATTTAATAAATTGAGATTTGACTTTTTCAAATTTGTAATTAAGCAATTTATACTGTTTATCTTGAGTATGCAGAAATATTTCTCCATTCATTGA
>Ga0129310_1003346_pt1 | contig 10490 bp, 9 predicted proteins | sample Go1ome_2_FD_94433 | JGI IMG/M metagenome (GOLD analysis project Ga0129310, IMG submission 94433) | Western lowland gorrila individual fecal microbial communities from Wisconsin, USA - Go1022A metagenome | ecosystem: Host-associated > Mammals > Digestive system > Large intestine > Fecal | place...
TCAGACCGCAGTCTGAGATGAACGACCCGTCCATCATGTGGATACCCAAGACTATCCGTATGGAGAACTTCGTAGAGGTATGGAACGCTATCAACTACCCCAGCACACTCTGGAACACGCTGATACTCAACATCGTGTCCTCAGTGCTCCAGGTAGGTACCTGCGCACTCACCGGTTACGGTTTTGCACGTTTCAAGTTCAAGGGCAAGAACTTCTTCTTCGCTCTGGTTCTGTTACAGATCATCGTTCCGGTACAGATCATACTGATCCCGCAGTATTCTCAGTTCAGATATTTCGATATCTTCGGACTGTTCAACGCGCTGTTGGGCGACTCCATCAACCTGGTAGGCACGAACTTCTCGATGTATATTCCGGCACTCATGTGTAACGGTATCAGAGCGGGTCTGTTCATCTACCTGTTCAGACAGTTCTTCCGCGGACTGCCTAAGGAACTTGAGGACGCTGCGTACCTTGACGGCTGCGGTCCGTTCAAGACCTTCATCAGCGTAATGATCCCGAATGCTGCAAGCTCCTTCCTGACTGTATTCATCTTCTCCATCGTTTGGTACTGGAACGACTACTATGTATCCTCCATGTACTTCAACGACCCGAACACCATCGCGCTGAAGATAAACAGTATTTCAGTCATCATTTCAATGTACCTCGATAATCAGGTCGGCATCGCTACTGATTACGTCGTATGGATGGAAGCAGCCTGCCTGCTTGCGATCGCACCTATCGTCATCATGTACATCTTCTTACAGAAGTACTTCACCGAAGGTATCGCAAGAGCCGGTCTTGCAAACTGATTTTTCGCAGATCAACAATACAGCCCCGGGTTTACTCGGGGCTGTTGCTGTGGCATGGAGGAAATATGAGATTTGTTGAGATATACACTGACGGCGCGTGCAGCGGAAATCCCGGACCCGGCGGCTGGGGCGCGATACTCCGCTGCGACGGTCGCGAAAAGGAGATGTCCGGCGGGGAAGCGCACACGACGAACAACCGTATGGAGCTTTCCGGTGTAATAAACGCGCTTTCCGCGCTGAAATTCCCGTGCAAGGTGAAGCTCACCACCGACAGCAAGTATGTTGTGGACGGGATAACAAAGGGATGGGCGCAGGGCTGGAAGAAGCGCGGCTGGAAGAAATCCGACGGTAAGCCGGCGCTCAATCCCGACCTCTGGGAGAAGCTGCTGGAGCTGCTGGCAGTACACGACGTGGAATTCTGCTGGATAAAGGGACACGCCGGACATGAGGAAAACGAGCGCTGCGACAGACTCGCAGTAGCACAGCGGGACATCTATTCGGCTAAGTAATGAAAAAACGGTGGCTGTGAAACAGCCACCGCTTTGTGTTACATAAGCTCTTTAAGCTTGCCGAGCGTGACTACGCTGCCGTCCGGAGAATACGGTATACCCTGTACATAATAGGTGTTGCCGTAGTAACTGCCGTCGATGTTCTTCATAAGAAGGATGAAATCCCCGTGCATTGTTGTATCCGCAAATTCGGTGCACAGCGGGAGGACATACGCATTTCCCTCGGCGAAGCTGAAATACCGTCCGTCGTCGGTGGGAGCAAGCAGGAACTGACCGTCTGCATACTCAGCGGGTTCATCGCCTTTCATCACCTCAAGTGTACGGAATGTGAATCCCTCGCCGGATCTCCCGGTGCATTCCGCAAGCACAACGCTGTCAGCGGATTTGAAAGTATCCGAGAGCCTGTCGGTTAGCGAGCTGCTCCACTTCGGGGAATCTTCGCCGAAATATGCCAGGAACAGCGCTTCGTCCTGTGCTCCGCGGCAGGTCGCGTAGATATCTCCGGTGGTGGAGCCGTCTTTTGCGCTGGTTGTCGTCAGTACCAGCAGTCCGGCCTCGTGCACGCCGAATGCAAGCGGCTCGGGATACACAGAAACCGGCTCGGCGGTGATGTATCGCCCGTCCATAAGGTCGCGAAGCTCGGAGTCCGGCTCGGGGTATTCCGCGCTGTGTATCGTCCGTTCGTATTTGTAGAGGACAGCTTCCGCAGAGCGTATCAGCGGCAGTTCGTTGAAGTTAGTGTACGCGGTTTCACCAGTGTGCTCATCGAATAATTTCATGTCGTTTCCGGCAAGCGATTCAAGCTCCTGGACGTAATAGAGCGGAGCGCCGGAAATTCTCGTGCGTCCGCCGGAAATTCTGCCGCCGGAGTACGCAAGCGGAGCGGCGGAGTACGCGAAAGTCCCGCGGCTGTAGTTTTTCAGCGTTCCCTTTACGGCGGTGCGCCCGGAGGACTGGAGATAACCGTAATTGCGCAGCTTGCCGCCGCGGCTTATGGCGATTTCGCCGTTAGCCACGGTGATGGAATTACGCCCTAGTAGCAGCGTACCTCCCTTGCGGACGTTGATTTTCGCGCCGTCATGTACCGCAAGTGTACCCTTGACGGTGAGCTTTCCGGAGATTTTCAGAGCTGCGCCGTCCGTAACGACAAGCATTGAATCCTCCGGCACTGTGACGTCCGTCGTGATACTGGTATTCCTGGTGACAAAACAGCAGTTACCATCGCTGATTGAGGAGTTGCCCTGCCATTCTGCGACGCTGAACGGAGCTGCTCCGGTGCTGTCAGCCGCCACGGCGGGAATGCACATCAGCAGTCCGAGGGCAAGCGCCGTTAGTAACGAGATGAGTTTTTTCATAAAAATACCGCCTTTCCAGTTAAAAGGCGGTAAAGCTATGTTCCGCCTTCTTACTAATAAAACAATGTAAGGGCGGGAAACGTTGCAAGTAATTTATGGTCACCTCTAAAAACCGGGAAACGAGCAGATTTCGTTCATGACTTATATCAGATGCTAGGCGTTATACTAATTCCAATTACACACAATATGCACAACCGAAACGTGTTTCTGGAATTAGTATCAACCGCAGCGTTTTCCGCCGCAGGCGGATAATGCGTTTACTTGATGTATTTCAAGGTTTGGTAACGACGCAGATGATGAATAAGGAGCGAAGCGACGTTTCTTGGAATAAGGAGCGAAGCGACGTTTCTTGGTAAGTCATAGAAATCTGCCGTGAAGGAGGGTTTTAAAGGTGACCTTATGTGTTTTTCGCGGCTTCGCGGCGCTCGGCTTCCTGCTTTGAGAATACGCAGCCGCAGTAGTTCTGGCGGTACAGCCCGTATTCCCGGGAAAGTTCGATGGAACGCAGGTAGCCGCCCTTTTTCTTGAAATCCGACGGCAGGAGCTTCACGGGGTAGATCTCGGACAGCTCCGCGCCTATTTCGTTGAGCTTCGCGGCGTTCTTCATCGGGCTTATCGACAGGGTGGAGCAGAAGTAGTCAAATCCGTGCTCCGCCGCGTACTGCGCGGATTTTTCAAGCCGCAGGCGGTAGCAGACGAAGCAGCGCTCGCCGCCCTCCGGGAGATCCTCCATTCCCTTGACGGCGCTGTAGAATTCCTCCGGGTGGTATTCCGGGACTACGACCTCCGCCGTGTACTTCATCGGTAGCTGGGACACTAGCCGGCGCAGCTCCGCGGTGCGCTTGTCGAATTCCTCTTTCGGGGAGATGTTCGGATTGTAATAGAGCAGCGTTATCCGGAAGTACTGCGCGAGGTATTCCAGACAGTAGCTGGAGCAGGGGGCGCAGCAGCTGTGCAGCAGGAGCCGCGGGGCTTCGCCCTCCGGAATAGACGCTATGAGCTGTTCAAGCATGCGCTGGTAATTCTGTTTCTGCATGGTTTCTCCTTATTCTGCGGGGGACGTTCCGGGCTTCTTTTTCTCGTAATTGACGATGAATATTCCAAGGCACACCAGTAATAGAGCGGCGAGGGAACGCAGGCTGAACGCCTGTCCCGCCTCGTCGAGCAGAAGCGCGGAGAGCAGCACGCCGCATACCGGGTTCAGAAATCCGAAAACCGCGACGCGGCTCACCGGGTTGTATTTAAGCAGTATCGCCCATAGACTGTAGGCGGCTGCGGACACGAACGCCAGCCACAGCAGCGTCCATATACCAGCGCCGGAAACTACCCAGCCCGGCTCCGAAGCGCCGCCCATGAAAAGCCCCAGCACTGACAGTATAATACCGCCCATGACGAATTGCAGCGACGAGTACATCACCGGGTCAGCGCCCTCGCCGGTGAAGCGTTTGATGAGCATTGTAGAGCCTGCGTAGCTGAGTACGGTCAGGAATATGAATCCCTCGCCGTTCCATGCGAATCCGCTCATATCGCCGCCGAGGTTTATCACGATTATCCCCGCGAAGCCGAGAATGCAGCCGATGAGCTTGCGGGCGGTCATTTTCTCCATTCGGAACACCAGGGTAGACAGGATTATCACCACGAACGCGCCGCTTCCGTTGATTATCGAGGATTTCACGCCGGTGCAGTTCGAAAGCCCGAGGTAGAAGAAAAAGTACTGTAGAACGGTCTGGAACACGCACAGTGCGAGAATGCGCTTCCAGTCGCCGCGGCGGGGAAGCATGGGACTGCGCTTCACGGCGCTTCCGGCAAGCCACGCGAGTACGCCCGCCAGGACGAACCGCACTCCCGCGAAGAGTATCTTGGCTCCGGGGCCGCTTTCGGTTATCCCGAACTGTACGTAGCCTATCTTTATCATCGGGAATGCGCTTCCCCACAGGGCGCAGCTGACGAACGCCAGAAGCACCACCGCCCATATTCTGTTAAGATATTTCGTCATTAAAATCTCCTGTTGACAGTTGCATTTTCTGCGTTTCTGGTATATAATATTCCTGTAATAACTCTACAGGAGGTACATATGAAAGTATTATTAGTAAACGGAAGCCCGCACCAGCACGGCTGTACTGACATGGCGCTCCAGCAGACCGCAGAAGCGTTTGAGAAGCTCGGCGTTTCCACCGAGATATTCTGGGTAGGCAACAAGCCTATTTCCGGCTGTATCGGCTGCGGCGCATGTAAGAAAGGTCTTGGCAAGTGCGCCATCGACGACGTTGTGAATGAATTCGTGCTCAGGGCTGCCGAGGCTGACGGCTATGTATTCGGTTCTCCGGTACACTATGCGGCTATAAGCGGTGCAATGGGTTCGTTCATGGACAGAGCGTTCTACTCCGGCGGAAAGAGCATGGCGTTCAAGCCGGCTGCCGGCGTCGTAAGCTGCCGCAGAGGCGGTGCTTCCGCAGCGTTCGACCAGCTGAACAAGTACTTCACCATCAACAATATGCCGGTCGTAGGCTCACAGTACTGGAACCAGGTGCACGGAAACACTCCAGAACAGGTTCTCCAGGATCTCGAGGGAATACAGACCCTCAACACCCTCGCGAAGAACATGACCTGGCTGCTTAACTGTATCGAAGCAGGCAAGGCGGCAGGAATCGCCTGTCCCGTTGCGGAGAAGCCTATCCGCACAAACTTCATCAGATAAATTTTGATTTTCTTTGTCCTGTTTAACAGTGCAGTTTAAGCATAATCGGGCGACCGATGATCGCCCCTACATTTTTTTCGTGGTGTAGGGGCGAGCATTGCTCGCCCGATTTTATTTCGGATTGTAATGCTCACACTTCTGCCGGGACTTCCTCGGTGACATGCTCGTCCGGGTGTCCGCTTTCGGGGGAGTCGCCCTTGAACAGGAGCTTCAGCAGTATCGGTACGGAGATGGAGGATACGACGATAAGCAGAATTACCGCCAGGAAGTATCGCTGTTCCACCATGCCGACGGCAAGTCCCTTGTTTGCGACGATAAGCGCGACCTCGCCGCGGGTCATCATTCCGACGCCGATTTTGAGGGAATCCTTCCAGCTGTTTTTGAATACCTTTGCAACAAGACCGCAGCCGATTATCTTGCCTATCAGCGCAACTATCACGAACGCGATGGAGAACCAGAGCAGGTCAAGCGTGAAGCCGTCGAACGAGATGTTAAGTCCGATACTTGCGAAGAACACAGGCCCGAACAGCATGTAGGAGCTTATGTCCATCTTTCCGGCGATATATTCAGCGTCGCGCAGGTTGCACAGGATTATTCCGGCAACGTAAGCGCCGGTGATATCCGCGATACCGAAGAACGTTTCAGCGCAGTACGCCATAAGGAAGCACAGCACCAGACCGAAAATCGGAATGCGACGCTGATGATAGAACTTCTTGTCCAGGAACTTGAACAGATAGTACATTAAGAAGCCAACGCCGAACGCGAACACGATGAAAAGTCCGGTCTTGATGAATACATCGGCGATAGGGGAGCCGGTCATTGTGGAAGCGGTCTCGGCCTTTCCGCCCTCGATACCGATGACGACGGTCAGTACGATGATTCCGATAACGTCGTCGATTATCGCGGCGCTGACTATCGTCGTACCTATGCGGCTCTTGAGATGCCCGAGTTCACGCAGCGCCTGCACCGTTATGCTGACGGAGGTCGCGGTCATTATCGTACCGATGAACAGCGCCTGGTTTATCACATTTCCGCCCATCGCCGCGTCCGGGACGATGTTGCAGTAGATCGTGTACATCAGGAATCCGCCGCCGAGCGGTACGAACACGCCGGCAAGCGCGATACAGAACGCCACGGGGCCTGTTTTCAGCAGGTCGCGGAGGTTCGTTTCAAGTCCGGCGGAGAACATCAGGATTACAACGCCTATTTCGGCGAGGGTCTTAATGAAGCTGTCGGCTTCCACCCAGCCCAGGACAGCCTGACCGATGATAAGTCCGGCGAGTATCTGTCCGACTACCTGCGGAGCTTTCAGTTTTTTTGCGACAAGTCCCATCAGCTTGGCTGAGATTAGGATTATTGCCAGATTTTTAAAGCAGTCTACCATAACCGTTTCCCTTCTTTTTATGACTTTTTTCGTCCGGAATATATTATATAGTATTGCGGCGGCTAATTCAAGAATAATTGTAAACAATAATTACGCCATGGCAAATTGAATTTTTGGAGGTTTTCAGCAATAAATATCGTAATGGAGGGAACACAGTGCCAGAAAGGGAATTGCGCCGTCTTTACAGTCCGGCGGCAGGGGTAGTGCGCTCGCTCAGCGAGCTTAATTCCGGGGAATTCAAGCAGGGCGGCGAGGGATTTGCGGTCTGTGTGGAGGGCATTATCATGCGGACTTACTACAGATTAGTCCCGGCGGTGGAGGTCTGCTCGCCGGTAGATGGCGCGCTGATTGAAGCGTCGCCCGGGGGATTCCGTCTGCGCACCGGCGACGGACTGGAGATCGCCGTCAGACTCCCTGGCGACGCTGAGTACTTCCTGGAAACGGGGTACATGGCTCCCGCCGGTGAGCCGGTCTGCCGGATATCCCGGGAGGATTTCTGCCGGGAGTCGGCGGGCGTTATAGTGGATTTCTGCGACATCGGGCGCATAACGGAGCTGCATGTGCTGTCCGGCGTAAAGCGCTCCGGAGACCAGGCGGCGGAGTATTTTCCGAGAAGTCCGGAAATATAAAAAGTCATCACGCTGTTTATGTAGGGGAGTGGCATGCCACTCCCCTACATAAGCGATGAATATTTTGACAGCCAGCCGATAAACGTATTACGAAATCGCAAAATAATCCCTGTACTCCAGCCGCGTTACGCGGTGGTCATGTGAGAGAAGCGTGTTGTCGATATCGAAGTACTGCATGTCCTGGCTGCTGGTGAAGTAGTTCGATTTTTCGTATGTGTTCGAGGAATCCCACACGGTGTCCACCCATATCAGCCTGCCGTCCAGGTCAACTAGATTCCATGAGTGGGAGCGCTCGTCGCTGGTTTCGGTCTGCAGGAAGCAGCGGCTTCCCGTCACTACGCTGCCGGAGGCGTTGTAGCATTTTATTCCCTGCGCCTGGCAGAGCGCGGAGTAAAGATTGCTCCACCCGAAGCACACGGAACGGTGGTTCTCAAGCACGAAGTCAAGGGTTATCTCCTCGTCGGTCACGCCGTTTTTCTGGGCGTCCTTGTCGTAGTACATGTTCAGCGACACCCACTGCGCCAGCGCCCGCACCTTGTCATAATCGGACGTGAGCCCGGCGCATATACGGTCGGAGAGCGTCTGTATCTCAGAGAGTATCCGGGCGGCGCGCTCCCTGTCCCCGGTGGCGGTGACGTGCTGTAACACGCCCTCTTCGGTCAGCATGAGCGGCGCTTCCATAAACGCCAGATTTGAAGCGGCTGGAAGACTGTCCGCAGGAACAGCCGCCGCGCCGTCGCCAGTCATTTCAACTACGTAGTACATTCCCGCGCCGGATTCCAGCCTTGCCACGATGATGTAAAATCCCGGCGTAAGCGAGGAAACGTCGATGCTTCCGGAAAAGCTGTCCCCGGAAGCAGACGGCTCAGAAATGATTTTCGGACGGAATATCCGGAGGTCGGTTATTTTGTCACCGGAATAAACGCCGCTGTAGTCCACGCGGTCCTTTTGGAATTCAAACCGGATATAATGCAGAGGATCGCCGGAGGTAACAAGAACGTTGTCCGGTATGTGCTCCGGCTCGGACGGCGTATCAACGGCGGCCGCGGAGTTTGTGGAAGTCGCTGGACTTGTGGAAGTCACGGCAGTCCCGGCTGATGTGACGTCGGATTTTGCTGCGGACGCGGTGTCAACAGGCGTATCTGCGGTACTCCGCGAGGTCGCGGGAGCTGCGGACGTTGTGATCTCCGGCTCGGAAACTTCATCCGGAGCGGAGCGAGTTACGGCGCTCCCGGTGGAAGCACCGGAGCTTGCAGCAGTCCCGGAGTTTATGGAAGTCCCGGCGCTCTGCACGGTCGATGTACTTTCCGGCGGCGTGGACTGGGAGCTTTCCGGCATGACGAATTCCGGCGTGCTGCTCTGCCCGGCGCTTCCCGCGGAGTTACTGAGGATTATTGCAAAAACAGCTCCCGCAGCGAGTAACGTCGCAGAAGCCGCAGTGAGGATCATGTATTTTTTCGGCACGTTAGTCCCCTCCTTTGGACGTAACTATATTTTACATCAAACGGGAGGGTTTGTCAATGCGTTATTCCGCGATGGCAAGGGCGCCGGTCATTCCGCCCGCCTGCGCCGAGGTTATGTCGGCGCCGATGATAACGCCGTTTTCCACCAGCAGATGAGCCAGCAGCGGCACGGGATCGTCGTCGGTGCGGCTTATATCATATGTATACTGCTTGACGGAGTGCGCACGGTACTTCCGCAGGTCGAAGCCCTGGCTGCGCTGGATATCGTTGTACTCCTCGTACACCTCGTCAAATTCCACCGGGATCCGTATCTCCTTTAAGTCGCTGTGCGTGGAGCCGGTGTTCCAGCCGTAGCTTTCTATATAGTCTATGCGCTGCTGGTTGGTTTCCCCGGGAATACCGGGACTTCCGCTCCACATAAGCCGGAACGCAAGCCAGGCGGCAGCCGCGCCGAGCAGCAGGAATCCTATGACCATCGGCGCCCGCGAACGGCGCGTTTTTTCTTTCATATCATTTACCCCCATTGACATATTCAAACGTATAGTTTATAATAATGTGGTACATGTGCACAAAAAAAGCCCCCGGTTTCCGGCGCTCTTTCATCAGTGCATGTCCCTCAAAACAATATATGTGTATTGTGTGAAAATTATCTCGCAGATTTTGTGGTGTAATGCACAAAATACACGCGGATCTTTTAGCACTATCTCCAAAAATTGTGCCGCTGTCAGCCGTCTGTGACTGCTTTCAGGCGGTTTTTTGTGCAATACCACTAGCATAAACGCCCAATTATTGTTACTGTTTTGTAGGTGTTGGTCAATATACATAAACCAATCAAAAAATATTTGTTGACTTAGGCTCTTTTATTTTTCGCCGTATTTTGGTATTATATTAGTAGCGACAATAGCTATAGATCCCTATGGGTTCTGAAATATTTTAAGTAATATCAGGAGGTCATTTCAAATGGCAAGCTTATCACTCAGAGGCATATACAAGCGCTATCCGGGCGGCGTTGTAGCCGTTTCCGATTTCACCATGAATATCAAGGACAAGGAGTTCATCGTACTCGTAGGCCCTTCCGGCTGCGGTAAGTCCACGACCCTGCGTATGATCGCAGGTCTGGAGGAGATCTCCGAGGGCGAAATGTTCATCGGCGACCGTCTGGTAAACGACGTTGCTCCTAAGGACAGAGATATCGCAATGGTATTCCAGAACTACGCTCTGTATCCTCATATGACAGTATTCGACAACATGGCTTTCGGTCTGAAGCTCCGTAAGGTTCCGAAGGACGAGATCAAGAAGCTCGTTGAAGAAGCTGCCAAGATCCTTGATATCTCCCACCTGCTCGACAGAAAGCCGAAGGCTCTGTCCGGTGGTCAGAGACAGCGTGTAGCGCTCGGTCGTGCTATCGTACGTGATCCTCAGGTCTTCCTGCTTGACGAGCCGCTGTCCAACCTGGATGCAAAGCTCCGTGCACAGATGAGAACCGAGCTTTCCAAGCTCCACAAGAAGCTGGGAACTACATTCATCTACGTAACACATGACCAGACAGAGGCTATGACCATGGGTGACCGTATCGTTGTTATGAAGGACGGCTACATCCAGCAGATCGACTCTCCTATCAACCTCTATGAGAACCCTGTAAA
>Ga0129310_1003348_pt1 | contig 10483 bp, 11 predicted proteins | sample Go1ome_2_FD_94433 | JGI IMG/M metagenome (GOLD analysis project Ga0129310, IMG submission 94433) | Western lowland gorrila individual fecal microbial communities from Wisconsin, USA - Go1022A metagenome | ecosystem: Host-associated > Mammals > Digestive system > Large intestine > Fecal | place...
CGGCAAGCTGCTGGAAGTGCCGGTGGGAACAGGGATTCTGACCATGCCGGTTTATCAGACTATGCCGGAGGCGGACATTACCTGTCTGGATTACTCGGCGGATATGATGGGGCAGGCATGGGAAAAGGCGGAGCACCTGCACCTGAAAAATGTAACCTTCCGGCAGGGAGATGTGGGATCACTCCCCTATGCAGACGACACCTTCGACATCGTTTTGTCGCTGAACGGCTTTCACGCTTTCCCGGACAAGGAAGCTGCGTATCGGGAAGTGTTTCGGGTCTTGAGACCCGGCGGGACATTCTGCGGTTGCTTCTATGTGAAGGGCGGGCATAGGCGGACGGATTGGTTTGTCCGGCATGTTTATGAAAAGGCAGGTTTTTTCACACCGCCCTATGAGACGGTTTCCAGTCTGAATAATCGGCTGGAGCGCATGTATGCAGCCGTAACGCTGGGAAATGTGAAGAGCATGGCATGGTTTATCTGCCAGAAAGCAGGCTAAACCGAAATCACTCTCGCGCAAGCAAACAGAAACCAAGGAGGGTGCAAATAGATGAAGGACAATGATTTGCAATTTGACCGCAGCTGCCACGTGCTGTATTCCAAGCCCTGCAAGAAAGAGATACAGGCAAAAATCGCTCTGCACTATCCGGAAACGGAGCGGGAGACAGTATGGGAAAAGGTGCAGCGGCAGTACGCGGATTTTCTCTCCGACTGGCGCACCGATTTAGGTGGTAAAAAGAACTTCCACAACGGCGTAGGCGGCACTTACGACTGCATCGCCATTATGAGCTATTATGTGGTCTGCAAAGCCGTCACATCATTTCGTGAAATCGAAGAAATGGAGGAAAATCTAATCCTGCCGACTTTCCGCAAGCTGAAATTCGTGGACTGCAACAAGCCGTTTTGGAGGAAGCTGATGTACAAGGCGTTTGTTTGTGCGAAAAGCGGCTGCGACAAATGGCACGATTACGATATGTCGGTTGCGCCTTATGAAACCGACAAGCCTATTTATTATGAATTTACATCGTGTCCGGCAGCGGAGTTTGCTATCCGGCACGGTCTTACGGATATCATGCCCGCCCTGTGTAATGTGGACTTTGCGTCCATGGAGCTGCTCCATGCAAGGCTAGTGCGGACGACTACCTGCGTGAACGGCTGCCGGTGCGACTATACCATCTGCGGCGATCAGGACCCGTATGTAAAAGAACATCCCGAATATCGGGATGAGGCGGGCTTCAGAAGAAACAAATAAAAACGCAATGCAAAGGCGGTGAGACAAATGGAAACCTTTCTTGGAATCATGATCCCTTTCTTGGGTACAACGCTGGGCGCGGCCTGTGTGTTCTTTATGACAAAATCCTTTGGCGATCTGGTGCAGCGCTCCCTTGCGGGTTTTGCCGCCGGCGTGATGGTGGCGGCGTCTATCTGGAGCTTGCTGATCCCCGCCATTGAGCAGTCGGAGGATATGGGGAAGCTGTCCTTTCTCCCCGCCTTTATCGGCTTTTGGAGCGGCGTGCTGTTTTTGCTCCTGCTTGACCGTTTGATTCCCCATCTTCATGTGGGAAGTGAGCAGGCCGAGGGTCCGAAAAGCAAGCTCGGGCGCACCACCATGATGGTGCTGGCTGTTACCTTACATAATATCCCGGAGGGAATGGCAGTCGGCGTGGTATATGCAGGTTTTCTTTCGGGCAATACGCAGATTACCGCGGCAAGCGCGCTGGCGCTATCCCTCGGCATTGCCATTCAGAATTTTCCCGAGGGTGCGATCATCTCCATGCCGCTCCGGGCGGAGGGGGAACGCAAGGGCCGAGCGTTTCTCGGCGGCGTGCTTTCCGGCGTTGTCGAGCCTATCGGCGCGGTGCTGACGCTTCTCGCGGCGCAGCTTGTGATCCCGGCGCTGCCGTATCTACTGAGCTTTGCAGCGGGCGCCATGCTCTATGTGGTGGTAGAGGAGTTGATTCCGGAAATGTCGCAGGGGCGGCACTCGAATCTTGGAACGGTGTTCTTTGCGGTAGGCTTCAGCGTGATGATGACGCTTGATGTGGCATTAGGATAAGGGGGGGATATCATGAAGTTTGAAACATTGGGAAATCGAAACAATCCTGCAGTTTTGTTTTTTCACGCTATGGGCGTGACAGGAGCGAGCAGTGAACCGGTTGCGAAGTATTTGCAGGATCGCTATTTCTGTATTCTGCCCACCTCCACCGTTTATTGTGAGGGACAGAAATATATAAGTAAGGCGGACGAAATACGGCAGGTGGAAGAATATCTGAAATCGCAGGGAGTTGAACGCATTAAACTTGTTGTGGCTTCCTCTATCGGCGCCGATCTCGCCATGGCGTTTTTGACAAGAACGAAGCTGCCCGTTGGACACATTTTCTTCGACGGTGGGCAGTTTGCTCAAATCGGGAAAGGAACACGCCTCATCATGACGCCGTTTCTGTATCTCGCCATAAAGAGCCTTTGCTGGTCGAAGGGCAAAACCCTTAAAAAAATCATGTGGTGCGATGACGATACCATCAAGCCCTATTTCATTGCCGCAGGCAAGGCAATGCGGTACGGCAATCTGCGCCGTCAGTTATCGGACAGTCTGGAAAACAAGCCGTTTCCACCGCTGATAGTTGAAATGCAAAAGCACAGCTATTTCGAGTTTGGCAGCGTAGAAGAACATCTGAAATATAGGGATGCAGTTATCAAGGCGTATCCATACGGTCATTTTCCTGTTTTTAAAGGAAATAATCACATGCAATATCAGATACGAGATCCTAGGGGCTTCGCCGAAATGCTGGCACACATCATTGAGCATGACTGTATGCCGAAGCTGCCGTTTATCAGAAAGTGAGAGATACCAATATGAAATACAAAATCGAAAAAAACACCGTACAGGAAACATTGATTATTCCGTTGTTTGCCCGGAAGGTGTGTGCAGAGCTGTACCCGAACATCTATCGGGATGAGGCGGCGGTACGCCTGATCGACCAGATCGACTATGACTTTTCAGATGCGGAGAAAAACTCCCACAGCCTGATGCAGCGTTTCGGCTCGCTGGAGGTCGCCATGCGGCAGAATGATCTCGCCTTTGAGGTACGGGACTATTTGAAAGATCACCCCAAAGCGGCGGTAGTCAATCTGGGCTGTGGGCTAGACAGCACCGGCAGAGCCTGCGACAACGGCAGCTGTGAAATTTACAATCTGGACTTTCCAGATGTGATCGCCGTACGGAATGAACTGCTTCCTGCCGGGGATCGTGAACAAAATATCCCCTGCGATTTGAATGATCCCGCGTGGTTTGCAAAAATTGATGCCTCCAGCGGTGCGGTATTCTTTGCCTCCGGGGTGTTCTATTACTTTCTGACGGAGCAGGTCAAAACATTGGTGCAAAAAATGGCGGATGCTTTCCCCGGCGGCGCACTGGTGTTCGACGCGGCGAACCGGACGGCGGTAAAGATGATCGCGAAGACATGGCTCAAGAGTGCGAAAATCAAGGATGTGGGCGCATATTTTGCGGTTTCGGACGCAAAAAGCGAGCTTTCCCCTTGTGACAGCCGCCTGCAGGTCACCAGCCGCGGCTATATGCTTGGCTATAATGATCTTCGCGACCCCTCCGTCAGCGGCTTTTTCCGTTTTCTCGCAAAAGTTGGCGATGGAATGATGAAAATGCAAATTGTGAAAATCGGATTTTGAAAGAGGTATTTTAAATGAAACACATGCACTTTGATGTTGAAAGCGACGGTTTTTACGGCGCGTATTGGGCGTGCAGGAGCGGCTCGGGCTGCGCCGTTATTGCCATGATCGGCGATGACCCCGAGGATTATATGGCACGCTCTGCGGTGAAGTGGCTGCTTCGCCTCGGCGTGAACGTATTGACCATGTCGCCCGCAAAAAAGGATTACGGTCATCACAACTATCCGCTTGAGCGCATCGAAAAAGCGATTGCGTGGCTCAAATCGCACGACAGCGCAAAAATAGGCATTGCGGGGGCATCAACGACGGGCACGCTCGCACTGACGGCGGCTTCGATATTCGGTGACATTTCTCTGACCATCGCGATGACGCCGAGTGACTTCGTGTGGCAGGGTTTCATGCAGGGCAAAAAGGATGACTGCAAGGAATGGCCAATCGAGGGCGAATCGCTCTTCTCCTACAAGGGCAAGCCCCTGCCGTATATGCCGTTTTGCTATCAGCACCCCGCCTATTGGCACACGATTTCGGAGGAGTCCAAACGCACCGGTAATCTGATAGCCTCACGCAAACTGTTTGACGACTCTGAAGCGACGCACCCGATCACCGAGGCGGAATTCATAAAGGTCGAGAATATCCGCGGTAAGCTGTTTCTTGTCGGTGCGGAGGACGACGCACTTTGGGATGCCGCAAAATACATCCGCCGCATAGAGAAACGCCTTGCGGAGAAACCGCACGCCTGCGAAGTCGAGGCGGTCGTATATGAGCACTGCACGCACTTTGTTTTCCCCGACGGTATGCTCAAGACCATGCTTCCTGTCGGCTCGGCACTGTTTGTCAAGCTGGCGTTCAGCGCTGCGAAGAAATATCCTGAGGCGTGCAAAGCGGCGCGCATTGACATTGACCGCCGCATGACCCGCGTGATATGCGATTGGAGGGATAAAAAGTGACCTATTTCGGAATGCCCATGGGCATGTGGACGCTGTTTGCGCCGTCATTCAGAAAACAGCTGACAGCGGTGCTCGGCTATGATGCCGATGCGGCAAAGGCGATTACGAAAAAAGCAAAGCCGAAATACAAAGCAATCATTGCAGACCTGCCGGAGTTTGAAAAAGCGGACCGCTTCAAGATGAACATCGTCAACTGCGCAATGATCGGCGCATTCATTCTCTCCATGCCGGAACGTCCCGATGTGGAGCAGCTTACCGACTACTATGCCAGGGCGATGATGACAAAGCCGATGAAATGCTTCTGCCGCAAGAGCGGAAAGAGTAAATTTACCGAAAAGGACATTGTCGGTATGAAAGCCACCGCCGCTCTGAGAGACGCTGACCGCAACCCCTACTCGTGGAATATGGAGTTTTACGAATACCCTGACGGCAGCGGCTACGAAGGCCGCTTTACAAAGTGCGGTATCTGTGTGCTGATGCAAAAGCTCGGGCTGTACGATCTGACCCCTGCGCTGTGCCGTCTGGACTACACCATGAGCGAAGCCGGCGGCGTGACCGACTTTGTGCGGCAGTACACCCTTGCCTCCGGCGGCCCCTACTGCGACTGCGGATACAAGAAGAAGCCCATCATGAAGAAGCATCTTCAGCATTCCGCCAATGTGCATGACGATACGTCCCTCCTGGATGCGGATCGTATGGTATGATAAGCGTGCTGAATGTCGTGGTTAATGCCAATGCCAAGACACCATATCTTGCGTTTTGCAAACCATGCGAAAAAAGGCTGCTGATAGTCGCTTGTACTGTCAACAGCCTTTTTGTGGGCAATCCTGATCCCGATACTTTTGCTTTATTCTTTGAGATCAACGTTTTCTGATGGGAACATAGATATAGGTTTCTTCCCCCAGGTAATACTCAAAATCAAACTTGGTGTGATCAAAAACGTATCCGCTGTTGTCAAACCAGTCGTTGAAAATAAAGCGCCATGTCTTTTTTACATTCTCGTGCAGCGCAGAAACATCCGCCCCTTTGGCAACCCGGAATACGGCATACTCTGCTTCCGGGATATCCAAGGTCTCCATACCGGCTGGGGCAAAGCTTTTGCTCTCGACCACCGGTCCAAAGAAGTAATAAAGCTCATCACTCATTCCTTCGGGGTGCATCCACAATCCGACCTCACCGCGGCCGGCAGCACTGAGTTTTGCGTAGTCCTCCTTGCTGACGCCGGAGAAATCTTTCCCCAACCAGTAGGCACCATTCTCACGGATATCAATTTCGCTTTCAGGTTTCAGTACATATCCGACTGCTGTAAAAGCCGGAAAATCTTTTATTTCTGGTTTCATAACAAATTTCGCTCCTTTCAGCTTTTTATACACCGATGGTGTAATTCCGAATTTTCGGGTGAAGGCGCGGGTGAATCCTGACACGGTATCAAAGCCGGAATCCATCGCAGTCTCCGTAACGCTGCTTCCGAGCATCAACTGCCTTGCCGCCGCATACAGACGCCGATCCCGCAGATATTCTGCTACTGCCATGCCGTTAACACTTCGAAACACATGGCAGAAATGGTAGAAGGAGTACCCAAATTTCTCCGCCAGTTCTGCAGGCGTCAATTCCTCCTGCAGATGCTCTGCAATATAGTCCCGGCATCGAGCCATATCTTCTCTGTAACCCATTTGCTTCACCACCTTGGTCTGTATTTTATCACATCCTTGCCTTATTTGCTTTTCCATTCTTGCGGACTTCCAATGAACGAACAAAGTTTTAGCAGGCCGCGTTCTGTTTACGGCGATATGCAGGCATTTGTCCAAAAACTCAGGGACATGGGCTATGAGCGTGTGGAACTGATTGACACAACCGACGGCAGCTTTATGACGCCGAAGGAAGCCGGACGCCTGATGCTTCGCGGCTCAACATTGCTGGTGGGAAGAAAGTAATCGGTGCGGTATCCGTTATGCCGTCTTGCACACGAGACTTGTTTGGCAGAGGACCATGACGTCGGCAATCGACGGCGAATACCGCGACTACTACATTACGTGAAACAAAAACGGAGAAGCTCGTATCAGTCGATGGCTGATACGAGCTTCTCATCGTTTTTTTCAGATTGCGCCGCTTCAGACCTTCCACCCGGCAGCTTGCTTGCGCTCCACCACAAAGCGGCGATAAAGCCCGTCTGCAGCTACCAGTTCATCGTGGGTGCCCTGCTGGACGATCTCGCCGTGGTCGACCACAAAAATTTGGTCGGCATGGCGCACAGTTTTCAGCCTGTGGGCGATCATAATGACCGTCTTCTCATGGGTCAGCGCAGAAACGGCCTCTGTCAGCTCTTTTTCGTTCTCCGGGTCCACATTGGCGGTAGCTTCGTCGAGAATGATGATAGGCGCGTCCTTCATGATAGCCCTTGCGATGGAAATGCGCTGGCGCTCACCGCCGGAGAGGGTCGCGCCGCCCTCGCCGATGACGGTATCAAAGCCGTCCGGCAATGCCTTGATGAAATCGTAGCATCGTGCCTTCTTTGCCACGGCCTTCACTTCCTCCATAGTGGCATTAGGCTTTCCGAAGCGGATATTGTTGGCGATGCTGTCCGAGAACAAATAGGTTCGCTGAAACACAAAGGAGAAGTTGCGGATCAGGCTGTCATAGCTGTATTCCCGCACATCCCGCCCTCCAAGGCTCACGCTGCCTGACTGCACATCCCAGAACCGCGCCATAAGATTGCAGAGCGTGGTCTTGCCGCTTCCGGATGGCCCGACGATGGCCACTGTGGTTTTCTCCGGGATGCTCAGAGACACATCATGCAGAATCGGCTTGCTGTCATAGGAAAAATTGACATGGCTGAGGGCAATGTCTCTTCGCTCCGGCGACAAGTCTTCCCCGTCAATATCCATGGGTTCTACACGCAGAATCGCGTTTGCTTTGTCCACACCGATGTCGATGGAGCGAAACAAGGACGAGAAGCTGCCGGCGCTGTCCAGCTGCTCAAAGAGGATGAAGGAGCAGATCAGCATCAGCAGACAGTTTGTCAGCGTCATCGTGCCGCCGAAGTAAAAGACGATAGCAGCAGTGCAGACGGCAACACCGGTAATCTTGTTGATAACGAACTGTGCCAGCATATAAAGAACCGACGGGATTTCCATGGCAAAGGAGGCCTTCCGTGCCTCTTCCACTGCACTGTGCACCTGTGCTGCGGAATCGTGCGTCAGGTCATAATTCTTGACCTCGGCGATGCCCTGCACATATTCCAGCACTTTGGAGACCAAGCGCTCGTCTGCGCTGAACTTTCGCTGCGCAAGGGCTTGCTCCGCCCGCTGCATGGCAGCATTGACAAGGAAGAACAGCACCAGTCCCACCAGCGTAATCAACCCCATACGCCAGTCAAAAAGGAACATCATGACCGCGATGATGCCGGAGGTCAGGAAACCCCTCGTCGTGACCATGACCACTCGTGTGGCAATGTTTGCCATATTCTCCATGGTGTTGGTCGTAACGGACGTGACCTCGCCAAGGCTGTTGTCGTTGAACCAGCCCATAGGCAGATACCGCAGGTGCTCCGCGATTTCAATACGCTTGCTGGCGCAGGCGCGGTAGCCCGCACAGGTTTGGAGCATGGTGGCCTTCATGTTGATGGCAATGGTCACGATCAGGGACGCGACGATCACGCCAAGGCTCATACAAAGGGTCTTCATGGTGACGTTCGAGTCTACCAGTGCCTGAATGACAATCGCGGCAGCCGGAATACGCATAGCAGAGCAGATAGCACTGATTACACCCAGCCATATAGATGTGATAAACATTTTGCGGTTATCCGCCCCGCAGAAAGCAAAGAATTTTTTCAGTGTCTGAAGCATGATGCCACCTCCTCATCCTCTTTTACGCTGATGTGGGCTTCCCACATGCTTTGATAAAGCGGGCAGGTCGCAAGAAGCTCTTCCTGCGTGCCGCTTGTTTCTATCTTTCCCTGATGCACGACAATAATCTGGTCGGCATCCGTGATGGTGGAGAGCCGATGGGCGATGACCAGCAGCGTCTTCCCTTGCACCAGCTGCGCGAGCGCGGACTGGACGACCGCCTCATTTTCCGGGTCGGTATAGGAAGTAGCCTCGTCCAAAATGACGATAGGCGCATCCTTCAGCATGGCGCGGGCAATGGAGATGCGCTGTCGTTCGCCGCCGGAAAGATGCCCGCCGGAAGCGCCGCACACAGTCTGATAACCGTTTTCCAAGCCCATGATAAACGCATGGCAGCCGCAGGCCTTTGCAGCGGCGATCACTTCCTCGTCGCTTGCGCCCTTTTTACCCATGCGGATGTTGTCCATGACGGTCAGGTCAAAGAGATAGTTATCCTGCGACACATAGGCGATGCGCTTCGTACACGCCGCGAGTGGAAGGGTCCGGATGTCCACGCCGCCCAGCTCGATTGTGCCGTCCTTCACCTCCCACAGAGAGGCGATGAGCCTGGCAATGGTGGACTTGCCGCTGCCCGAGGGACCTACGAGGGCGTTGACTGTCCCTGGGTCAATGTGCAGACTGACGCCATGGAGAACTTCCTTGTCATGATAGGCGAAGCGGACATTTTTCAACTCGATGGAGTTATCTGCCGGAAGCTTTTCTGCTTTTACAGGGCGCTGCATATCCTCGCCGGAAAGCACCTCTGCCACTTCATCGACAATGGTCGTCACTTGGGCGATGTCGTCAGTGTAGGAAAACGCGGTGATCAGCGGCTGCATAACACCGAAGGAGAGGACGATGACCGCCAGGAATGTTTCTGCCGACAGTGTGCCATGCATATAGAGAAGGCAGCCCACCGGCAAAATGCCGAGAAGCGTTGAAGGGAATATCGCCATGCCCGCTACCTGCCCAAAGAGGCTCCCGCGCATCCAGTCGATGAAGCAGTCTGCCCCTTCCTTTGCGGCAGAGACGAATTTTGCGTAGCTACTCTTGGACTGGCCGAACGCCTTGATGACCTCAATGCCGCTGATATATTCTACAGCGGTGTCGTTGAGCGCTTTTGTCGAGTTGACAGTACGCTGAAACTTCTCGTTGTAGCCGCTGAACATGGACACGAAGCAGAGAATACCCAGAGGAACGACGATCAGCATGGAAAGCCCCATGCGCCAGTCTTCAACGAACAGCAGCACCAGCACAGCCAGCGAGCCCACGATATTGGCAGTCATCTCCGGCAGAAGATGCGCAAGGGTAGTTTCAATGGAATCGACACGTTCCACGATGATGTTTTTGTAGGAACCGGAGGAACGGTCCAGCACCGTACCCAGCGGCAGCGTTGCCAGCTTGTCCAGCAGCCGTGTGCGGGTACGTGCCAGCACATAGAATGTGGCGTGGTGAGAAAGCGAGGTGGACACGCTGTGCAGTACATAGCGCAAAATCCAAAAAGCCGCCATCCACGCGCAGAGGGTCAGGCAGTGAGAAAGCTCTGCCGTGCCGTTTACCAGTGCGGTAATGATCCGAATGATGATGAAATACGGAATCAGCGAGCAGGCGACGCCCAGCAGTGCCGCAAGGACACTCAGTGCGTATTCGCCATACCGCCCTTTTGCCAGCTCTACCAGCCACGAGGCGGCAGAGCGCTTTGACTTAAAGCTTTTGTTCATGGGAAACTCCTTTGCTCTATCTTACGCGCTTACGCGGCGAAGTGCTTTTTCACGATCCGCTTACCGATCATTGCTCCGATAAAGGCGGCAGCAATCACGCCTGCCGCTAGTGCCACAGACACCCAGGACTGCAGCATCTCAGACGCGGTAAGGATGGTGTCCTGACGGCCATCGGTGACCATCTGATCTGCCATCGCTTTAGCGGCAATCGCATAGGGAATGATGGTGCTGCCGAATGCGGCCAACA
>Ga0129310_1003350_pt1 | contig 10474 bp, 7 predicted proteins | sample Go1ome_2_FD_94433 | JGI IMG/M metagenome (GOLD analysis project Ga0129310, IMG submission 94433) | Western lowland gorrila individual fecal microbial communities from Wisconsin, USA - Go1022A metagenome | ecosystem: Host-associated > Mammals > Digestive system > Large intestine > Fecal | place...
ATCAACAGTGATGACTGGTATGAGCCGGAGGCCGTGGAGACAGCCGTGGATACGTTCCAAAAGACCGGTTGTGACCTTATGTATGCAAATATCCGCATGCACAAGGCGGACGGCAGCACCTTTGTCAAAAGAGCCAGAAGCCGCAGGTTCCAGACCTCCAGAGACTGGAATCACCCCACGACTTTTGTGAAAGCGGAATGCTATAAGACATACCCTTTCCGCCAGCTGGGCATCCATGACGACTACGGATTTTTCCTCCAGATGCGGAAGCTGGGGAAAAAGATCGTCACCGTGGACAAGGTACTGGCCAATTTCCACATGGGCGGCGCCAGCAACCACAAGGACCTGAAGGCAGCGAAGAAACGGATCATGGACCGCTACCGCTACTGCTACCGGATCAACGGGTACAGCAGATGGTATATGATCGAGTGCGTGGCTATTGAGGTGGCGAAGTATCTGCTGGGATAATGCGGGGAGACAAAAGGGGTTCTTGTGTACAGAAATTGTGTGTGGTGTGGTATGTTAAAAAATGGCACCCGACTTATGAAAAATCAGAGAAGGAAAAGAGCAATGAGAATAGGAATTGACCTGCTATGGGTCCGCGTGGGAATCTGCGGAGGAACGGAGAGTGTCGTCCGGAATCTGCTGGATGGCTTTACCCAATATGCCCCGCAACATGAATATGTTCTGTTCGTGGCCAGAGACAATGCGGAAAGCTTTCAACATTATACAGAGCATTCTTGCGTAAAAATGCACGTATGCCCCATGGATTGTGCGAATCCGGCCAAAAGAATCCTGTGGGAGAATCTGCATCTCGATAAAACGGCGGTAAACGAACGGATAGATGTCATGCTGATCCCTGTATACAGCAAACCTACGACGCACAGCAAAATTCCGTATGTAAGTGTGATCCATGATCTTCAGGCTCTTCATTATCCCCAGTATTTTTCTGCTGTCAAAAGACTGTTTTTGAAATATGCGTGGAGAAAGACTTGCCGCACATCAGAAAAGATCATAGCAATCTCGGATTTCGTGAAAGAAGATATTGCAAAACAGTATCCTTTTGCAGCAGATAAACTGGTAACGATATATGATCCCATCCTGAGCAGACAATCGGAAATCTCATTTTCCCGGCTGGCGGAAAAATTTGGCTTGGAACAGGGAAAGTATTTTTACTGCGTAAGTTCCATGCTGCCTCATAAAAATCTGTCGACAGTCCTAAAAATGATGCAGCTGCGCAAACAAAGAGGTGAAACGGAAGAAAAACTCGTCCTCAGCGGAGTGGGCGGTAACGACAGCGAGATACAGGAACTGGTAACCAGTCTGGATATAGAGGAAATGCTGGTGCTTACCGGGTTTGTGTCGGATGAAGAGAGGGACTGCCTGTATGAAAACTGCGGGGTATTCCTGTTTCCCAGTATTTTTGAAGGCTTCGGGATGCCTCCCATTGAGGCCATGCGCAAGGGAAAATGCGTGGTAATGACGGATTGGACCTGTCTGAGAGAAATCACAAAGGGGAAAGCGATTTACGTTGATGATCCGTTCGACCCGGAGGAGTGGAACCGGAGAGTGGAAGAAGCATTGCAGAAGCCTGAAAAGGTGGAGAATTTTCCAGAATATGATCTTGCTGTTGTAACAGTGGAGTACCTCAGAGTGCTTGCGGAGGCAGTGGGAATCTGAGCAATTTGCAATAGCAAAGGAATCGTTATATACTAAGACGATCAAAGGGAAGTAATCGGAAAACAGGATAAACAGATGCAGGAGAAAGACAATGCCTGAAAGCAGAGAAGCAGAGGTATATGCAGGAATCTATGATGTAGTGGCTGGCAATATGGAAGCTGCCGGAAAACAGTTCGGATATGGAAAAAGTACCTTCCTGTGTGATGTGATGTCACATCCACAGGATATTGCTGTATCAAAATATCTGGAACTGTCCAATGAAGAGTTTATGGAAGCAATGTATGTGGCAGCATTAAAACGGCTGCCGGATGAGCGCACACAGAAGTTCTGGAAAGAAAAATATGTTCTTCCGAAGGAGACGTTCCAGCGGGAGGTACTGAAATGTCTGGCAGGCTCCAGTGTGGTGGCAATCAACCATATCCGTCTGAAGGACAATCCCTATTTTGTACAGAAACGGGGCCTGCGGTACAAGGCACTGGGAGTACTTTACGGACTGACGGATAAATCCAATCTCAGAGAGTTCGGCAAAAAGCTGCCGGATCCCGTACAACAGATTATCAGAAAGGTGTTCCTATGAAAATATATATAGATGTCAGTGTCCTGACACTGGCTACCTTTGTTACAGGAATCCAGCGAGTGACCAGAGAAATCATTATCCGGCTGCTGGAGACAAAGAAAGAAGATGTTGTGCTGTTACACTACAACGCCAGGGATAATGTCTACCATAGAATCGACAATACCATGTTCAGCGAATACTATCGTCATGGAGCCGGTGTAAAAAATAGAATGATCACCAGACAGAGGATAGAACTTTCCGAAATGAAAGCAGGAAGTGTGTTTTTTGATCTGGATGCGGCATGGATGTGCAGAGTGAAAAGAAGCTGGCTGTTGCCAATTCTGAAAAAACAGGGAGTCAGGATCGTGGCGCATATTTATGACATTATCTCCGTGACACATCCACAGTACTGTCTGGAACGTGGTGTATACAATTTCATGGACTTTGTAGGGGCACACCTACAATATGCGGATGATATTATTGTAAATGCACAGGCAACCGTGACGGAATTGCAGAAACTGGCGGATCGGCTGCAGATATCACTGCCGGTCTGCCATGTGGTTCCTCTGGGAGCCGATTTTTCCAGAAAGGCAGAGGTGACAGAGGAGCAGATTCCGGCAGAATTAAGGCTGGCGGTGCAGTTGGGTCCCTATGTTCTGATGGTAGGTACGATTGAGCCGAGAAAAAATCATAAGCTGGTGCTGGAAGCGTATGAAAAGGGCCTAAAGCAGTTGGGCTACCATGTGATCTTTGCAGGGTACATGGGATGGAATATGGAACCGTTCGAGGAACAGTTAAAAAAACATCCGGATTTGGGAAAGGGAATCTTTCATTTTGAAGGATTGGATGATAAGGGAATCACGTATTTATACCAGAATGCTAAATTTCTGGCATTTTGCAGTTATACAGAAGGCTTTGGTCTTCCAATCATAGAATCAATCCTCAGAGGAACACCTGTGATTGCAGCAGATATTCCGGTATCCAGAGAAGTGGGAGGAGATTATCCCAGGTGGTTTCCACAGGATGATGCGCAGGCACTCTGCCGGATCGTAGAACATTACACTGTGCATTCTCGAGAATACGATGCCTGGAAGGCAAGGCTGGCGGAATATCGGCCGGCAACCTGGGAAGACTGCAGCAGACAGATGCAGGAAGTGCTGGAAGCATAAGGAAAGACAGAGGTAACAGGGCATGCAGGAAAAAGAATACTCAGCAAAACAGAAGGAAATGTTTGTCACATTGGACAAACTGAATGGCCTGGCGGAAGAAAACGGATATGAGAAATCGGAACTGCTGACAGACCGCTTTCTGATCTACCGCAATAGCTGCCGCCCCGGCGTGTTTGACCTGCAGGATACCCTGGGAGCAGACAATATGGAATTTCTCACGATGGCATATTATACGCTGCTGGGGACGCTCCCGGATCAGAGAGTTCTTGCCAGCTGGAAGGATCGCAAAGAGTGGCCAAAGTGGGAATTTCGTCGGAGCGTGATGGAAAGCCTGAAAAGTCTGCCGGATGTACAGCGGCGTGGGATCCGTATTGTGAATGATGTTTATACCGCCAGGAACCGACAGCTCAGAGCACGAAAGACGTTAAAACAACGGATCCTGTATGCCGGATACGGACTGGGAAGGATGCTTCCGTTAAGCATCAAAAAACCGTTGAAAGAGCTGGCAATGAAATTTCTGATTCGCTGATACCGCGGAAGTGCAGACTGTAATGACTGGAGAAAATGCATGGAGAAATGGAACAAAGACCGTAAAGTATACATGGATGTGACGAACCTTATGCAGGTCAATTTCATCACCGGGATTCAGAGAGTGGTGCGGGAGATCACACTTTTTCTGCTTTGTGAGCAGAACATGGAACTGGTCCTGCTAAAGTATCTGCCAGAGGAGCAGACATTTGTGGCTCTTCGGAGAGAAGACTTTAGGCAGTGTTTTCTGGAAGAAACGATTTCCCGGGACAAAATACGCAGAGAAAAAAGCTATGGTATTGAGGATATGGAACCGGGAGAGATTTTTCTCGACATGGATAGTGTGTGGCATGCACCATGGAAGAGGATGGATCTCTATCCGTTATTAAAAAACCGTGGTCTGAAGATTGCAGTATTTTTCCACGACATAATTCCACTCCTGTGGCCCAGATATGTGGATACGCAGACAACGATGGACTTTCTGGGATATCTGGATGCGGTGATGCACTGCGCAGATCTGTTGATCTCCTCTACACAGGCGAATATCGCATACATGCAGGAGGCTATGGAGAAGGTCGGTGTACACAGAAAGATTCCCTGTGCGGTGGCTGCGCTGGGCATGGATTTCGCACATCCGGTAAAAGCACCGAACAAAATCCGCAGAGAGGTTCGGGAAGCAACTGAGAGCCGGGACTACGTTTTGATGGTAGGAACTGTAGAAGCGCGGAAAAATCATAGATTAGTATTGGATGCTTTTGATGACAAATTATTTTCCGAGGGAATGAAGCTTGTAATTGCAGGCAAAATCGGATGGAATATCGGCGATCTGGAACAGAGGATACGAAGTCACCCCGGACTTGGGAAGAAACTGTTTTTCATTGAAAAAGCCACGGATGCAGAGATTGATCTGCTGTACAGCCACAGCTATCTGTTGGCATTTCCCAGCTTTGCCGAGGGCTATGGGCTTCCGGTGGCAGAAGCCTGTGCCAGAGGGATTCCGGTGATCACTTCCAAACATCCGGTTCTGCAGGAGGTGGGCGGGGAGTGGTGTGAATACATCGACCCCCGTAAACCGGAAGAATTTACCGCCTGTGTGGAAAAATACCGGAAGCATCCTGAGAAATACAAGGAGTGGAAACAGCAGCTGGAGAGGTATCGTCCCAGTACCTGGCAGGAGTGCGGACGAAAGATTGCGGATGCTATTTATGACACGTTTGGGCAAAAGGCACCTTATACCGTATGTGCTCCTGAAAAATTGTCCCAGCTCGTGATTCTGACAGCGAGAGCGGATGATCTGCTGGCAAGCCTTCCCTATATAGAACATTATATGCCATTTATCACGGAACTGGTGCTGGCGTGCCCGGATTTTACCATGGAGGAAGTCAGAGAGAAGTACAAAGGTCGGCTGAAGATCACTTTTGTCACGGATGCCATGCTGCTGGCGGGATCCGAACTGCCGGCCGATCATTCCGTTCGTAATTTGTTCCTGAGGGCAAGGCTGCTGCGGAGAGAAGAACTGCAGGATGTTTTCCTTATGGGAGACGATGATTACAGACCTCTGTATCCGGTCACACCGAAGTATTATATCCGGGACGGAAAATATATCGGAAGATACTGTCATGATCTGGTGAAATGGAGAGGCGCCCAGGGCGGTTATGTACCCTTTGACCGGTTGATGTTCCGGGCAAGGGATTTTACAACGGCACACAATTATCCGACGTATATCTTTGACTCGCATATGCCACAGGTCATGGATCGCAGAATCTACCGGGAACTACTGGACAGATATCCGGAGATCGAAAAAGACTGCGCTGCCAGCGAGTGGAATGGATATTTTAATTATGTACTGGCGGAATATCCAGAGTTGATCCGCATAGAGCCCTATACAGTGCTCAACTGGCCGGGCTATCCGGAGGACTGGGAAGAAATCGTAAAACGTCCCGAAGCAATGTTTGAAAACTACTATGAGGGGGTCTATGAGGAGATCACCCCATATGGAAGAAAAGGTCAGTTTGTGGGGTTGCAGCGGAGTTTTGGTGAGCAGTCGCTGACAGAGAGCGCGGAAAAAGAACGCAGAGTGCGTTGGGCGGAAGAGAAACATGCGGCATGCAGACAGCAATATGCAAAATGGCAGGAGGAATACCGGGAAACCTATGGTGAGGAGCCGGTATTTGCTGTGACCAGGCAGGAGGACAGCGGTGAACTCAAAGTGATCGTGCCGGAAAAGCTCATACTCCCTGCTGGGGATTTTGTGAGACAGGAGATCCGGATCCTGTTGCAGGACTGGAAAAATTTTCTGGCGATAGAGAGAACACCGGGAGCGGAATTGGGAACAGAATGGAGGCTGACCTGGGAAGTGTATCAGGGGGACCGTATGGTCGGAACAATCGGAACAGCCAGATTTCATACCGGAGATACCATGTTGGAGGCACTGCTTATGCTGCCGGAGGAGCCGGGAGAATACCGGGTAGAATGGAATCTTTTTACAGAACATAAGCAGGTCGGTTGTGGTATGATATTGGAATGTACCTGAGACAGGGCCGGAGAGGGGGAGCGGATTCAACGGTAACAGAGAGGAGTAGGAACATTTATGAAAAAGAAATGGTTATACAGACAGATGGCAGCAGGGCTGACAGCAGCAATGTTACTGTCCGGAACTTCATTCCCGGTGTATGCGTCCGGAACACAGGGCATTTCCGTCGGAGCAGAGACCATTGCGCAGGGGGATTCACTGTCCAGGGAAGAACAGGAACAACTGCAGCAGATCCTGGACAGCAGGGTAGTCATGGCAACTGTATATCTTACAGAAGAATATGCCGTCCGCAGAAATCCTGAGGAGACGGCAGAAATCGTAGGAGAACTTCCTTCGGGAAGTCAGGTGCTGATCCGTGGGGCGAGACTGGCAGAAGGCATTGTGTGGTATGAAGTATCATTTGCCGTGAATGATGTGGAAAGCTATGGTTACATAGAGGCGGCGAATCTGGTATCTGCCGATGTGGATTTCAGAAGCTGGGAGGAACAGGTGGCCGCTGCGCATGGAGAGAGTGAGGCGGATCTGTTGAGAAGCGGAAATGAGGATATTCTGTCTTTTCCGGAATCCTACCGGGCGGCATTGGTACAGCTAAAGGCGGCACATCCCGACTGGACTTTTGTTCCCATGCGGACGAACCTTAACTGGAGCGATGTGGTGAATGCAGAGATGCAGAATAACCGGAGCTGGGTCTACAGGACAAAAGGGGACGGTTGGAAAGCGGAACCGGCGGCACAGAACGGATGGTATATTGCATCCCGGTCAGCAGTGGAATATTGTCTGGATCCCCGTAATTTTACCAGTGATACCTATATTTTCATGTTTGAGCAGCTAACCTATAATGCACAGAATCATACAGAGGCTGCGGTGCAGAACATCTTGAAAGATTCCTTTATGGAAGGGGAAGTCCCGGAAGAGGGCGTCACATATGCACAGGCATTTTACAACATTGGCAATAATCTGGGAGTAAGCCCGTTCCATCTGGCGTGCCGGGTGTATCAGGAGCAGGGAACAGCGGGAACTTCTCCGCTGATCTCCGGAACTTATCCGGGATATGAAGGATATTACAATTATTACAATATCGGCGCTTCCGGCAGTTCAGAGGAGACCATTTATGTCAATGGACTCACCACGGCAAAGAACAATGGGTGGGATACCAGACTGAAATCCCTGTTCGGCGGAGCAGAGTTTATTTCGAAGAACTATATTCTCAAAGGACAGGATACTGTATATCTGCAAAAGTTTGATGTAGATGCTTCCTACAATGGATTGTATTACCATCAGTATCAGCAGAATATTACGGCACCCATGTCTGAGGGGGCACAGATCCGTACCGCGTACAATCGCGTGGGAGCACTGGAGAATCCGTTTGTGTTCAAAATACCGGTGTACAATAATATGCCGGCAACGGCCTGTGCTTCTCCGGACAGCGGCAACAGCAGTTCAGGACAGGTGGATCCGGATACGATCCCCGAGGAACAGACACAGAAGCTTCGAGCATTTGTCGTCAGACTGTATCAGGATGCCCTGGGGAGAACTTCTTATGAGGATTCTGAGATCGACTACTGGTACGAAGCTCTTCGCAAGGGGGACAAGACCGGCGCGGAAGTGGCACAGGGATTTTTCTTCAGTGATGAGTTCCGCAACAAGGAACTGGGCAATAAGGACTACATAGAAGTACTCTATAAGGTCATGTTTGACAGAACCGCAGATGAAGGCGGCATGGATAACTGGATGGCAAAACTCAATATGGGCATGAGCAGAGAATATGTATACCGTGGATTTGCCAATTCGGAGGAATTTGCAAATGTTTGCAGCCAGTACGGAGTAATCCAGGGAACGGTAACTCTGGGCAACTACCGTGATCAGAATGAGGGAGTGACCTCCTTTGTCAACCGGCTGTACAATAAGCTGTTGGACAGGCAGGGTGAGGATGACGGCATTGAAAACTGGTGCAAAACGATCCTGACGAAAACGGATACAACAGAAAATGTGGCTCACGGATTCGTATTTTCTCAGGAGTTCTTAAACAGAGAAACCTCCAATGAGGATTTTGTAAAGATCATGTACCGTACTTTCCTGGACCGGGAATATGATGAGGCAGGACTGGAAGACTGGGTCGGCAGACTGAACAGCGGTACAGACAGAGAAGAGGTATTTCGTGGATTCGTCAGAAGTACAGAGTTCCATGAATTAATGAAGGCATATGGTGTGGAATAAGAGTAACAACAGGGAAAAAATTCTTTGGCTTTTTGCAGGAGGTCTGTTGGCACTTTGGCTGGCAGGCTTTCCTCAAATAAGGGTCAATGCGGCAGAAACGGAAAGTGTATCCGGCGGGGATGCCCGGGTGCAGGATTATATTTATGGACGTCCCATGACGGAAGCGGAGAGGAATGCTGTCCGGGATGCGGTGGCACCGTATGCAGGACAGGGAGAATATCTGGAAGATGACACGGATTCTCTGTGGGATGCTCCGGCGCAGATCAGTGCCTTTTCACTTGCAGCTCCGGAACTGCCGGAACGTTACGATGCAAGGGAAGAAGGAATAGAGACCAGTGTCAAGACGCAAAAATATGGGGACTGCTGGGCATTTTCCTCACTGGAACTTCTGGAACTGAATGCCTTGAAAAAGGGAATTGCAGGTGTGACAGATCTGTCAGAACGACATCTGGTTTATTTTACCTTTCATTCCGTCACGGGAACTCCGGGGCAGCAGGAGGGAGAAGGAACCTGGTATAAGGATTCCGGTGTGGCATCCGTCTGCTTCCGCAACGGTGGAAAATATGACTATGCATTAAGGACACTGGGAAGCTATGTCGGGGCTGCCGGGGAAAGTACGGCGTCCTATGATCAGGCGGGACAGGCACCGGATCAGACAAGTGCCTACGTCTACCGCAATGCGGAGCTTCGTCTGCAGAACGGCTATTGGATCTCTTCCTGCGACCGGAGAGCGGTAAAGGAAGCAATCCTCGATTATGGTGCGGTGGGGATCACTTATTACAGCGGATTGGAATATTACAATTACGATACCGGTGCGCAGTTCAGCCCTCTGGATCTTCGGGCGGATCATGCGGTAGTGATCGTCGGCTGGGATGATGCTTATTCCAGAGATAATTTCAAGACAAAACCCTTCACAGACGGGGCGTGGCTGGTAAAAAATACCTGGGGATCTATATTTGGAAACGGGGGATATTTCTGGCTGTCCTATGAGGATGCGTCGATGGCGGAAAAGGTCTATGTGATGGAGGCGGCTGCCGCAGATGCCTATGACAATATTTATCAGTGTGACAACACCCTGCTTGACGGGATCGAAAGTACAGAGGGAACATTGACAGTGGCAAATTGCTTTACACTGGAAGGAACCGGAGGAAGCCGAGAAGTACCTGCGGCGGTCAGTGTGGCGGTCCCCTATGGGGATCTGTCCTACCGTCTGCAATTATATCGAAACTCCGATACAACGGATCCGCAATCGGGGGAAGTTCTGTTGAAGGAACCTGTGGAGGGCTGCCTGAAGGCACCCGGAAGCTATACCATAGATCTGCCGCCGGTACAGGAACAGGAGGCGGGCACCGGGATTACCATCGTAATGGAAATTACCGGTGATAAAGCAGGCATCTATACGGATACGACAGCCTCCTCCGGACGCACACGCTGCATTGCATTGGGAGGAGAGCAGACCAGTTATCTAAAAACGGACGAGACGTGGACGGACTATGGAAGTGTCCAGGGGAGAAATTTCCGGATCAAGCTGTTAGTGAAGAAAGGAACGGTTCCGGAGAAGGACCGGAAGCTTTCGGAGGAACGGATCCTGGAGATCTATGAACAGCTTTTGGAAAAACTTCCAGAAGAGGCTGCCGGTGCGGAGACAGAGAACGCGATAGACGGACTGTATCAGGGACTTTTACAGAGACAGGGAGAGGCAGCAGGACTGGCAGATTGGATCAACCGAAGGCAGAACGGCTGGAACGGAATACAGCTTCTGGAAGGATTCCTGGCATCAGAGGAATTCCG
>Ga0129310_1003352_pt1 | contig 10473 bp, 9 predicted proteins | sample Go1ome_2_FD_94433 | JGI IMG/M metagenome (GOLD analysis project Ga0129310, IMG submission 94433) | Western lowland gorrila individual fecal microbial communities from Wisconsin, USA - Go1022A metagenome | ecosystem: Host-associated > Mammals > Digestive system > Large intestine > Fecal | place...
CTGGATGATCTGTTCTCCCAGATCAAGGCAGGAAATGTAAAGGAACTTCCACTGATCGTCAAGGCAGACGTACAGGGTTCTGTCGAGGCAGTAAAACAGAGCCTGATGAAGCTGTCCAACGAGGAAGTTGTAGTCAAGGTCATCCACGGCGGTGTTGGTGCGATCAACGAGTCCGACGTCAGTCTGGCAGCCGCATCCAACGCGATCATCATTGGTTTCAATGTGCGCCCGGATGCAACCGCGAAGTCCATCGCAGAGCGTGAGAAAGTAGACGTTCGTCTCTACCGCGTCATCTATCAGGCAATCGAGGATGTCGAGGCAGCGATGAAGGGTATGCTTGACCCGATCTACGAGGAGCAGGTAATCGGTCATGCCGTTGTACGTCAGACCTTCAAGGCTTCCGGCGTTGGTACTATCGCTGGTTCCTACGTCCTGGATGGTAAATTCCAGAGAGGCTGCAAGGCACGTATCACCCGTGACGGCGAGCAGATCTTCGACGGTCCGCTGGCATCCTTAAAGCGTTTCAAGGACGATGTGAAGGAAGTTGCTTCCGGATACGAGTGTGGTCTTGTATTTGAGAAGTTCAACGATCTGCAGGAAGACGATATGATCGAAGCATATGCGATGGTAGAGGTTCCGCGCTAGAAAGGCAGAGGGATTCATGCGTAAAAATAGCATTAAAAATACAAGAATTAACAGTGAAGTACAGAGAGAGCTGAGTTCCATCATCAGCCGTGAGCTGAAGGATCCGCGGATTCATCCGATGACAACGGTTGTCTCCGTGGAGGTAACTCCGGATCTCAAGTACTGCAAGGCGTATATCAGCGTGTTGGGCAACGAGGAAGCGGCGAAGGATACGATCCAGGGACTGAAAAGTGCTGTCGGATTTGTCCGCACCCAGCTTGCAAAACGCATTAATTTACGGAATACGCCGGAAATTACATTTATTCTCGATCAGTCGATTGAGTACGGTGTACACATGACCCGCCTGATCGATGAAGTAACTGAAAACCTCAGAGACTCAGAATCGGGAGATGAGGAAGAAAATGAGTAAAAATATCTTAGAGGCGTCACTGGAAGGGGCGGAGCACATCGTACTGCTTGGTCACATCCATCCGGACGGGGACTGTATCGGAACGACTCTGGGACTGCTTAACTATCTGCGGGAGAATTACCCGCAGATAGAGGCAGAACTGTTTCTCGACCATCCGGCTGCTAAATTTTCTTATATGAATGATTTTGAGAAAATTCAGACCGAGATTGTGCCGGAGAAGCAGTTTGATCTGTGCATCACGCTGGACGCCAGCGATAAGGAGCGCCTGGGCGAGTACGCGGTCTATTTTGACAGCGCCGCCAAGACACTCTGCATCGATCATCACAGAACCAATACGGGATTTGCAGAACAAAATTACATCATTCCGGACGCAAGCTCCTGCAGCGAAGTGTTATACACACTTCTTGATGAGGCAAAGATCAGCAGGGAGGCGGCGGAGTGTCTCTATACCGGAATTGTGCACGATACAGGTGTATTTAAGTACAATTCAACGACCCGGAAAACGATGGAAATCGCGGGCGCGCTGATGGAAAAAGGCGTGAACGCGGCGAAGATCATCGACGACAGCTTTTACCGCAAGACCTACGCACAGAACCAGATTCTCGGAAAAGCGCTGCTTAGCAGTACACGGATTCTGGATGGAAGATGTATTTTCAGTGTGGTTTCCCAGAAAGAAATGGAGTTTTACGGTGTCGATACGAACGATCTGGATGGCATTATCGATCAGCTCCGGATTACCGAAGGAGTGGAATGTGCCATTTTCATCTATGAAAAGGCGTTCAACGAGTACAAGGTCAGCCTTCGTTCCAACGACTATGTCGATGTGAGCAAGGTGGCGGCGTATTTCGGCGGCGGCGGACACATCCACGCGGCGGGCTGCACGATGCAGGGACATCCGAGGGATGTGATCAACAACCTGACGGGACATATTGAGAAACAGATGGATGCCCGTAGGGAGGAATAGGAGGTTCTGTTGCTGATTGCGCTGCCTGCTTTCAGGTGCACAGCGCATGGACGGTAATAGTTCTGATTTTTTAGGAGATTTTATGTTTCACGGTGTGATAAACATTTATAAAGAACCGGGGTTTACGTCCCACGATGTGGTGGCGAAGCTCCGGGGCATTTTGAGACAGAAAAAGATCGGTCATACGGGTACGCTCGATCCGGCAGCGGAGGGCGTACTCCCTGTATGTCTGGGGAAGGGCACGAAGCTGTGCGACCTTTTGACGGATAAGCGAAAGACGTATCAGGCAGTTCTTTTGCTGGGAACCGAAACCGATACGCAGGATACGACAGGAACGATTCTTTCGGAGAAACCGACGGAACAGCTGACAGAACCGGCAGTCCGCGAGGCGGCGGAGAGCTTTGTCGGTCCGTATATGCAGGTACCGCCGATGTATTCGGCGCTCAAGGTCAACGGAAAGAAGCTCTACGAGCTGGCGAGAGCCGGAAAAGAGGTAGAGCGGGCAGCGCGTCCGGTGGAAATCTATGATCTTCAGATCGATGCGGTGGATCTGCCGCGTGTGACGATGACCGTGACCTGTTCCAAGGGAACCTACATCCGCACCCTGTGCCATGACATCGGTGAAAAGCTGGGATGCGGCGGCTGTATGGAAAAACTGATCCGCACCCGCGTCGATCGATTTGCGATCGGGGACAGCCTGCGCCTGTCCGAGGTGGAAGCGCTGGCGAAAGCCGGTCAGATCGAGGATAAGATCGTGCCGGTGGATGGAATGTTTGAGGACTGCCCGGCGTATGTGTCGGAGAGCGAAGTTCTGGATAAGCTTCTGCAGAATGGAAATCCATTCCCGAAGGAGCTGGGACCGAGAGACGGCTGCTTAGTGCAGATCGGAAGCAGTTTGGCTGAACACCAGGTTTCTGCGGATGGAAACCCAGAGATGGTACTTCCGGATTCTGGAATCATCCGCGTCTATGACAGTGCGAACCATTTTATCGGTCTCTATGCCTATCAGCCGGAGAAGAAACAATGGAAACCACGTAAGATCTTTCTGGGAGGAGAGTAAGATGCAGTATTTTGCCGGAACCAGAGAATTTCAGATAAAAGAGCCGACTGCGGTCACGATCGGTAAGTTTGACGGTCTTCACAGAGGACATCAGAAGCTGCTGCGGGAAGTGATGCGGTATCGGGAAAAAGGATATAAACCAGCGGTGTTTACCTTTGAGACGGCACCGGGAACCTTGATCCGGGGAAAGCTGCAGACGATGATCACGACCAACGAGGAGCGCGAGGAGAACCTGCGCGAGGCGGGGGTGGAGTATCTGGTGGAATATCCGTTCAACCAGGAAGTCGCACATATGGATCCGGAACAGTTTGTTGCCGAGATTCTGGTCGGAAAGATGGGCGCAAAGGCGATCGTGTCCGGTCCGGACTGCCATTTTGGCTACCAGCGGAAGGGCGATGCTGAACTGCTTCGGAAACTGGCACCGAAATATGGATATGAGGTGTCGATTGTTGAAAAGGCGATGGATGGCGAGCGCGAGATCAGCAGCACCTATATCCGGGAAGAGCTGGCGAAGGGAAATATCCGCAAGGCGAATGAGCTGTTGGGATACGAGTACCGGATCAGCGGACAGGTGGTACACGGGGAACATTTAGGTTCCACCCTGGGTTTTCCGACGGCGAATATCCTGCCGGGAATCCAGAAACATCTTCCGGCATTCGGGGTATATCTCTCCCGGACGGTAATTGATGGTGTTTCTTATGGAAGTATCACGAATATTGGAAAAAAACCGACGATTGCCGGGGAACGACCGGCAGGTGCGGAGACATATATCTATGATCTGGATGAAAACCTGTATGGGAAAAAGATAGAGGTTCATTTTTTAGACTTTATGCGGCCGGAGATGAAGTTTTCCGGGGTGGATGAGTTGAAGATGCAGGTTTTGAAGGATAAAGAGACCGGAAGAAAAATGCACGGAGCGGAACGATGAGAGTTCGGCTTCGTGCATTTTTTAAATATGATTCAGGTAGGCAGCAGCTTCCTCTGCCGCCAGGTGAATATACTCATTCATCGGTAAATTCTGTGTTCCTACTAAAATATGGCGGCAATAGGAGTTTCCACTGACAGGAATCAGGATTTTCTGGGCGCGGCTTTGTCCGATGGCGGCTGCCATGGCGGGGGTGATTTCTCCTAAGAGGGAGTCTGCAATGACGATGCCGATTGGTCCGATGATTAGGTCGGCGTCGCGGCAGGCGACGAGAACGGGGTTTTCTCCGGTGGCGCCCATGGCAGCTCCGGCTTTCATCATCGCGGCAGTGGCAGTGGTGTTGGCACCGAGCGCGAGAAGCGGCTGTCCGGGACAGAGTTTCTGGATTTCTTCTACGAGGGCGCGCCCCATGCGTCCGCCCTGACCGTCGATGATGACAACTTTTTTCATAATGGATAACCCCTTTCCTTTTCGTAGGACTAGATAACAAAAAAACGGCTCATCAAGCCGCAGGAACGAAAATAAGAGGGTCTAAATCTGCCTTTTGGACAAAATAAACACCCCAGTATATCTTTACTATAATATCATAGAAGATCAAATTTGAAAAGCAAAAAAGATCGATTTTTGTAAATTTTTTTGTTTACAAATAAAGCGCTTTCTATTATAATGCTGATAATGGCTAACTGGGGTCTGGCAGAGCTGCGATTGGCGTAGGCTGTCAGGGTGACGGAAGATCAGACAGACGCGCGTGAAGGCACCGCGGAGGTGCTTGATTTTTAGTTGATCCGGGAGGCCGCTTTTTTAAAGCCAAAAAACAGCAGACAATGAGAGGGAGAAAACATGAGGAGAAATGACATTCACAAAGTATTGATTATCGGTTCCGGTCCAATCATTATCGGACAGGCGTGTGAGTTCGATTATTCAGGAACACAGGCGTGCAAGGCACTGAGAAAACTCGGCTATGAGATTGTGCTGGTCAATTCCAATCCGGCTACGATTATGACGGATCCGGAGACAGCAGATGTGACTTATATTGAGCCGCTGAACGTAGACCGTCTGACTCAGATCATTGAAAAAGAGCGCCCGGATGCGCTGCTCCCGAACCTGGGTGGACAGTCCGGACTGAACCTCTGCTCCGAATTGGCAGCAGCAGGTGTTCTGGATAAATATGATGTTAAAGTAATCGGCGTTCAGGTTGATGCTATCGAGCGTGGTGAGGACCGTATCGAGTTTAAGCATACAATGGAAAGCCTGGGCATCGAGATGGCTAGAAGTGAGGTTGCCTACAGCGTTGAGGAGGCACTGGCAATCGCAGATAAACTGGGTTATCCGGTTGTTCTTCGTCCGGCTTACACCATGGGCGGCGAAGGCGGCGGTCTTGTATATAACGTAGAAGAACTGAAGACCGTATGTGCAAGAGGTCTGCAGGCCAGCATGGTTGGTCAGGTTCTGGTAGAGGAGTCTATCCTTGGATGGGAAGAGCTTGAGCTGGAAGTTGTCCGCGATGCGAAGAACAACATGATCACTGTCTGCTTTATTGAAAATATTGACCCGCTGGGCGTACACACCGGCGATTCCTTCTGTTCTGCTCCGATGTTAACCATTTCGGAAGAAGTACAGAAACGTCTGCAGGAGAAATCCTACAAGATCGTAGAAGCAATCCAGGTAATCGGCGGTACCAACGTACAGTGGGCGCATGATCCGAAGACAGACCGTGATATCGTTATCGAGATCAACCCGAGAACCTCCCGTTCGTCCGCACTGGCATCCAAGGCAACTGGTTTCCCGATTGCGCTGGTATCTGCGATGCTGGCAACCGGTATGACTCTGGATGAGATTCCATGCGGCAAGAGCGGCACTCTGGATCAGTATGTTCCGTCCGGCGACTATATCGTTATCAAGTTTGCACGCTGGGCATTTGAGAAGTTCAAAGGCGCAGAGGATAAGCTGGGAACCCAGATGAAGGCAGTCGGCGAGGTTATGAGTATCGGAAAGACCTACAAAGAGGCATTCCAGAAGGCGATCCGAAGCCTGGAGAGAGGCCGCTATGGTCTTGGTCATGCGAAAGACTTTGATAAGAAGACGAAAAAAGAACTGCTTGCGATGCTGCATGTTCCGACCAGCGAGCGTCAGTTCATCATGTACGAGGCACTTCGTAAGGGCGCTACCGTAGACGAGCTGTTCGAATTAACCAAGATTAAACATTACTTCATCCAGCAGATGAAAGAACTGGTAGAAGAGGAAGAAAGCCTGATGCAGTACAAGGGCGAGATTCCGCCGGTTGAGGTTCTCCGCCAGGCGAAGCTGGACGGTTTTGCAGATAAATATTTAAGCGAGCTGTTAGGCGTTACTGAGGAAGAGATCCGCGATGCAAGAACCAAAGAAGGTATCGTAGAAGGCTGGGAGGGCGTACACGTAAGTGCCACACCAGATTCCGCGTACTACTTCTCCAGCTACCATATCGAGGATAAGAGTCCGTGCAGCGACAACAAGAAGATCATGATTCTGGGCGGCGGTCCGAACCGTATCGGTCAGGGTATTGAGTTTGACTACTGCTGCGTACATGCAGCTATCGCCCTGAAAGAGCTTGGATTTGAGACAATTATCGTTAACTGCAACCCGGAGACTGTATCTACTGACTATGATACCTCCGATAAACTGTACTTCGAGCCGCTGACTCTGGAAGATGTATTAAGCATCTACCACAAGGAGAAACCGCTGGGCGTTATCGCACAGTTTGGTGGCCAGACACCGCTGAACCTGGCAGCAGATCTGAAGAAATATGGTGTCAACATTCTGGGTACAACTCCGGAAACTATCGACATGGCAGAGGATCGTGACCTGTTCCGTGCGATGATGGATAAACTGCAGATTCCGATGCCGGAGTCAGGCATGGCAGTTACTGTAGAGGATGCATTAGAGATTGAGAATAAGATCGGTTACCCGGTTATGGTTCGTCCGTCCTACGTACTTGGCGGCCGCGGCATGGAGGTTGTTCATGACGATGAAGCGATGACCTTCTATATGAGAGCAGCTGTCGGCGTAACTCCGGACCGTCCGATTCTGATTGACCGTTTCCTGCATCATGCAACCGAGTGTGAGGCAGATGCGATCAGCGACGGCGAGAACGTATTTGTTCCGGCAGTTATGGAGCACATCGAGCTGGCAGGTATCCATTCCGGTGACTCCGCTTGTATCCTTCCGTCCAGAAATCTGACCAAGGATCAGGTAGAGACAATCCGCGATTACACAAGCCGTATCGCAAAAGAGATGCACGTAGTAGGTCTGATGAACATGCAGTATGCAATCGAGGACGGCGAGGTATACGTACTGGAGGCAAACCCGAGAGCATCCCGTACCGTGCCGCTGGTATCCAAGGTATGCAACATCAAGATGGTAAAACTGGCAACGGATATCATGACTTCCTACTTAACAGGTCGTCCGTCACCGGTTCCGGAACTGAAAGAGAAGAAGATTCCGCACTACGGTGTTAAGATGCCGGTATTCCCGTTCAAGATGTTCCCGGAGGTTGACCCGGTACTTGGACCGGAGATGCGTTCCACCGGTGAGGTTCTTGGTATGTCCACCAGCGTTGGTGAGGCTATCTACAAGGCACAGGAAGCAACCCAGACCCGTCTTCCTTCTTCCGGAACTGTCCTTCTGAGTGTCAATGACAAGGATAAGATAGAACTTATCGAGGTTGCAAGAGGCTTCTATGAGTGTGGCTTTACCCTGATGGGTACAGGCAGAACCTGTGATGTGATGGTAGCAGCAGGACTTCCGGCTGAGAAGGTATGCAAGATCAACGAAGGCCGTCCGAACGTTCTGGACAAGATTACCAACGGAGAAGTGGCAATCATCATCAACACCCCGAACGATAAGAAGGGCAGAGGCGATGACAGCTACATCCGTAAGGCAGCTGTAAAGGCGAAGATTCCGTACTTCACCAACATGGCAGCAGCAAAGGCTACCGTACAGGCTCTGAGAAGTATCAAGAAGAATGGACATCTGGAGGTTAAGTCCCTGCAGGAGTTCCATAGCGAGATTCAGTAAATAAAAATAAAAGGGTAAAATCCATTGTTACAAAGTCGTTTCAGTGGATTTTACCGTGACAGTGAATTAATTGAGCTGTTATAGAAAAGAGCGTCTGCCCGGCTGTGAATGCGGGGCTGGCGCTCTTTTAATTGCAGATAGGAATTTTCTGAACTGAAAATTCCGTATGATATCGTATCGATAGCAGATTTTGCCGATTTGAAATGCGAAGCATCGGCAAAATCCCGTTGCTGTGCACGGAATGAGTGAACAGCAACGAATATGTCAGCTTCGCTGACCAGAATCACGCGCCAAGTCTCACGGACGTTTGACTTTTAATATGAGATGCAGCAGCCATGCGCCCAAAATGATCGAAAGCACATACACCGCATTTCCGGCAAAAATTCCAAATTTAGCAGCGATCTGGGAGTACACAATCTGCGTGGTCGCGTAGTACGGCGTGATATAAAACATATCCGCGTTTCCATATGGGTGCGAGGTAACATTGATGATGGTTGCAATGACACATCCGACCGCAAATACCGCTGTAGACTGCCAGAATCCTTTGGCGGTTGGCAGCACCATGCGGGAAAAAGCGATGAGCAGCCCGATGAAGATCAGAAGGATATGCCAGATAAATCCATGCAGGGTCAGCGTCCAGTACGGGTGCATCAGACCGGACGGATCGACGAACACCATGACGGCACCGAGCAGATTGTAATTATACATAAAAGTGCAAAAAATACATTGATATTTATGTGGAACAAAGGGCAGCAGCAGACAGAGGTACATCGGCAGGCTGCAGAGCTGGAATGGAAAATACCACCAGTCATAGTGCCGGTTGTTTTCTATGTAATAGAGAAAAAGCTGTTTGTAGACCTCGGAAAATGCCAGAAAGACGCCGCAGGCAAAGAGCAGGTGCAGACGGAACGCTTCGGAGCGCGTCCGCAGCTTCCAGGCAGCAAAGGCGGCGAGCGGGATGCCGATCAGCATAAATGTTAAATGAAAGGGAGACCAGACTGCGGGCGGTGTCATGGACCAGGCAGTTAAGGTAAGCAGACGGGAAATCATAAAAAGCCTTCTTTCGTAATAAAACCTAAGGAATGGTTCCGTATCTTGTGAATCATGTCACAAGCGACCGCGCTCGGCGCGAGAATGTGCCATGGCACATTCTTTTTACGGAAGCCGATGACCAGTATAGAGAAAACGGTACAGAATAGTTATAGTACGAAATATTAGATTTGCCAAGAATTAACAACAAGATCTGCCCGTAATAAAACGATGGGATATTCGGTTACCAGTGTCAGCAAAGAGCTGTTCCATATGACGGACACGTATGTTATTCAGGTAAATGAGCCGGAATATGCACTGGATGTATTGATGTTTGTGCTGGCGATTGATGCGGAAAATGTTCAAGAAAGTAAGAAAGGGTGCGTCTGCTTTTTGCTACAAGAGCGCCGAGGCATTCTTAAATAATGACAGGACGAAAAGCTTTGATTTACAAGGAGTTTTTTGGGTCTGTCTTTTCTATTTTATAAAAATATATGGGCGAAAATTTGGCGGGAAGTGAGAATATAGCGGATTGACAACATAGATTATATCGGGTACTATTAAATAACGCAACGCGTTATCTTGATAGGAGAGTCCGATCATGAGCAGGGGAAAAGAAGTAAAAGAATTAAGAGAAAAAATGGGAATGAACAGACGTGAATTTAGCGACTATTATGGTATTCCGTACCGTACGGTTCAGGATTGGGAAGCAGAGAAAAGAGAACTTCCGGAGTATTTACTGCGGTTGCTGAAATACAGAGCGGAAATAGAGCGTCGAATCAAAAGTGAAGATAATTAAAAGGTGGTACTGATGATTTTTGGACTAGAAATAATTATATTTAGTTCGAGATAAGATGATTTCTAGTCCAAGAATTAGTTCAAGGAAGGGTTATCAGGTATCATAGTATTCTTTGTATTTTTTTTCACCATAAACATAACGCAATGCGTCAAGCTGGAGAGGAGGATATTTAGTGGATAAGAAAATAAGCGTAATATCAGATTTGGATGGAAAGAAAATTGCTGTAATCAGTGATATTCGTTTTAAAGGAAAGAGGAATATCAATTGGGAAGAAGTTGAGCAGTATTTAAAAGAATATATAGGAGATTGCTATGAAGTAGTCGAAACTTCGGATCAAGTCTATATTGGTTCAGATTTTCCAGGAGAATTAAAAGGATCTGAAGATACCAAAAGATTATATGGAGCAAATGCGAAAGCAAAGGCTAATGCTACCCAGGGAATTCCTATGCTTCTTCAATGTGCTACGAATAGACGATGGCAGGAAAACTTTAAAGGAAAGCATAATATTGATGCAAAGTTTGGCTGGTATAGGTTTACGACAAGGTTTGCACTCCCAGTATATAACAATGATACTGGAGATCTTGAACGA
>Ga0129310_1003358_pt1 | contig 10462 bp, 8 predicted proteins | sample Go1ome_2_FD_94433 | JGI IMG/M metagenome (GOLD analysis project Ga0129310, IMG submission 94433) | Western lowland gorrila individual fecal microbial communities from Wisconsin, USA - Go1022A metagenome | ecosystem: Host-associated > Mammals > Digestive system > Large intestine > Fecal | place...
AAAGGTATCTTAAATATAAGCCTTTGCAAAAGCAATTGCTAGTTTGCAATCGTAGTTGCAAGCAAAATCTAGCGTTTAAAAATACAATTAAGGTATTTATGAGGAAAACAGGATTGTTTGATATGATAGCAAATCATCTTGTAAATAATCTGGTAGATTATGCATTGGGGATTGAAACTGGTTTAGATTCTAATGGGCGTAAAAATCGTGGTGGTCATCAAATGGAAGATTTGGTCGAGAAGTACATTGTGGCAGCAGGTTTTGAAAAGAATGTAAGTTATTTCAAAGAAATGTACTTAAAGGATATTGAAGAAAAATGGAACATTGACTTATCAGCACTTTCTAACCAAGGAAAAGCTGCAAAGAGATTTGATTTTGTAATCAAGACAGATAAGATGATTTATGGTATCGAAACAAACTTCTATGGCGGTGGAGGTTCTAAACTAAATGAAACTGCACGAAGTTATAAAATGCTTTCACAGGAAGCTGATACAATAGATGGATTTACATTTGTGTGGTTTACAGATGGAATCGGTTGGAAGAGCGCGAGAGGTAATTTGAGAGAGACATTCGAGGTCATGGATACTATTTATAGTATTGATGACATGGAGAATGGGGTTATGAGAAAGACAATTAAGTAAATATATTCATTGTAAATTAGGAGGAATTGAAATGGATGAAAAAATGGAAAAAATAGTGAAAGATGCGTTAGATGGAAATGCCATTTTGTTCTTGGGCGCTGGATTTGCTGTTGGAGCAACTAATGTTAACGAGACAAATTTTCCGCTTGCAAATAGTTTGTGTAGAGAGTTGATAAAGGAAGGAAATATAGATGTGGATGGGGAAAAAGAAGAGGATCTAGAAGATCTGAGTTATATATCAATGAGATATTTAGATGAGGGAAACACAAAAAGAGATCTGATAAATATACTTAAGAAAAATTATAGCTGTCGTGCTGTAGGTGATGAGCACAAAGTTATAGCTAAAATTAATTGGAAAAGAATATATACTACAAACTATGATGATGTAATGGAAATTGCATCTAGAAGCGAAAGTATTTTAAGGGAACCAGTAACTGCCTCAACTCACATTGCAGAAGTGTATAATCAAAAAATGCTGTAATACATATTAATGGTTACGTTGGAAATATAACAGAAAGTAATATTGATTCAACTTTTAAATTGACGCAAAAATCGTATTTAAATAGGACCATTCCGGATAGTGAGTGGGCAATTGCATTGCATAACGATATAGTGAATGCGAAGAGTGTTATATTTATTGGCTATTCTTTAGACTATGACTTAGAACTTCAGCAAATTTTTTCAGAGGATCCGTCATTAAAAGATAAATGTGTATTTGTAACACTTAATCCTGGAAAGAGGACTTTATATTTAATGAAAAAATTTGGGGATGTGTATGATAAAGGGTTATTAGAATTTAGTAAAGATGTAGCTTTAATTAATAAAAATTATGATAGAACAAAAAAAGAGTATGAGTTATCTTGCTTGAGTGAGCATAAAAAGAGTGACGCTACGATAAGTAAAATTAATTCAGACAATATTATTAGGTTGTTGGTTAATGGTATAATTGATGATAAAATGATTGCGGCTAATTATAAGAACAATTATGTTGTTGAAAGAGAGTGTATTGATTCGGCTGTCAATTTTTTGAGCCATGATGGTATGGTTGTAGTATTCCATTCAGATTTGGCAAATGGAAAATCTATAGCAATGAAACAGATAGAAGAACGATTAAATCGAATAGGTCATGTGTACTATTTGGATAAATTAGAAAGTTCATTAGCAGATGATTTGTCACATATATCATCAGAAAAAGGCTTACATTTTATTTTTTGCGAAAATTATAATCAGATAGTAGATTCACCTGCATGGAAGATAATTTCATTATACAATTATGGGAATATAAAATATGTCTTTTCTGCGAGAAGTTATATAAATGACAACTTTTACGGCAGAATTATTAGAGACTTTAAATTGGATGAGCGTTCCTTAGCGATGTATGAGTTAAATTATTTAACTCCAAAAGAGATACAGCAATTTATTGCTTATTTAAATCAATATAATTTGTGGGGAAAACAAGCAGTAATGAATTATAATAAAAAACAAAATTTTCTGAGTAATAAATGCAATTCAGAAATAAGAAATATGTTGTTGGAAATCTATAATTCACCATATGTTGTTGACAAAGTAAATGAAATATTACAAATATTACTTAGAAGCAAGGAGTGTAAAGATATACTTTTAATGTCATTTATATGTTATGTGATGGCAATAGATGTATCATATGATTACATCGAGACGGTATTAGGTTTGAGAATAAATCATCTTTATTTTGAAAAGTATAAGGAAATAAAAGAGCTATTGTTGATTGATGGCAATAATATTAGATTTAAATCATCAAGTATTGCTTACCATGTAATTGTAAACAACAATTTTAACAAAGATATATTGGAAATTGCATGTAAAATAGTAAATGTATTATCAAAACATGCATACTCATATAAAAATATTTCTGTTTTGAAATTGATAATCTCTTTTTCGAATTTGCGAATGATTTTTTATCGTGGAGATAAAGAAATTCGAAAAATGTATATTGATTTCTATGAAAATGCTAGAAAAACACAGTATTATTCTGAAAATCCTTTTTTCTGGATTCAATATTCGCTTGCAGTCATGGAAATTCATGATTACGGTGCTGCAGAGATATATTTGGAGACTGCAAGTTCCTTTTCAAAAGAACGATATTCAGAAGAGTCATATCAGGTTGAGAGCTTGAGAGCAAGATTATTGCTAGAGAAAACCTTGTACAATTTTGATAAGTCCAATGCATTTGAAAATTTTGAAAAAGCTCATAAGTTGATATGTTCAAATAAAACACCAGAAAGACACTATCCGTATAGACAGGTGGGACAGTATGTTGAATACTATAATAAATTTTACCCTTTTTTTACACATAATGAAAAAGTGTCTTTTATGCTTATGTGTGTAGAGATAAATAAGAAAATGAATGAATATGTAAATAGATCGAATAATTATGAACGAAATAATAGAAGCAAAAATAGGGAAATCTCAAATATTATTTTAAGAGTAAAAAGAATAATTGATGAAATGGGTGCAGATTGCTAGTAATTAACTATAATCTTTTCCATAGCCTCAATCTATCATTCCATAATTATTATTTATTTGCTATAATGAAACAAAGCGACTAAACTTCATAATGAATTTTAATAAATTGATTGTGAGGTCGCATAAAATGAAACAGAAACATTCAGTATACGGAGAATTTGCGCTGGTGCTGGCGGTCGTGATAAACAGCTTCGGAGTGGTACTGATGCTGTATTCGGGATCGGGGATATCGGCAATATCGAGTGTGCCATATGCGTTCTCTGAAGTATTTCCGAGATTGTCGCTAGGGACCTGGACATACATTTTTCAGGGATTGCTGATACTGAGCCTGATGATAATGAGACGAAAATTTGTGCCGCAGTATCTTTTCAGCTTTGTTGTGGGATTTGCCTTCAGCGGATTGCTGGATGTGCATAAAGCATGGATGACGGTGCTGCCGGTGACGATACCGTGGAGAATAGTGTATTTTATAATCAGCTATGTGCTCATAAGTATCGGAATTGCGCTGTCGAACAGGTGCGGACTGCCGATAGTACCGACCGATTTGTTCCCGCGAGAGCTGGCGGATATAACGGGAGTGGCGTATTCTAAGATAAAAGTGGCATTTGATGTCATATGCCTTGCGATAACGGCACTGCTTACGGGACTTGCGCTCGGACACATTAAAGGACTTGGAATCGGAACCGTGATTGCGGCGTTTACGATGGGACGCTTTATCGGCCTTATCGGTAAATGGATGGACAGGCATTTTTGCTTTGAGACCGCGTACGGAAGACGGCACAGCCACGCCTGATACCGGATGTTTGAGAGGAAAAATATGAATCTGGATTATGTACGTTATTTTGTCAAACTTGCAGAGGTAAAACATTACACAAGAGCGGCGGAGGAATTATGTATTTCACAGCCGAGCCTAAGCCATGCGATGCGCCAGCTTGAAGGCGAGCTGGGCGTGGAGTTGTTTGAAAAAAGAGGACATAATACAGCGCTGACGGAGTCGGGAGAAGAATTTTTGACATATTGCAGGCGGACTCTGGACACACTTGATGAAGGCGTTGCGCAGATGGCAAGGAATGCAAGAGGCGAAGGACTTGTGAGACTGGGATTTCTGAGGGTTGCCGGCGTGGATTTCATACCGGAGCTTGCAAGAAAATTCAAGGACGAGCATGAAGGCTGCAATGTGGATTTTGAGTTTCATGTTAACAGAACCGGGGAACTGCTTAAGGGATTGATGGAACGAAAACATGATATAATTTTTTGCTCAGAACCGGCCGGATGGAATAATATCAAGGCGGTTCCGGTGGCAGCGCGGAATCTGGTGCTTGTTGTGCCGGCAGGACATGAGCTGGCAGCGCGGGAGAAAATCAGAATAGAAGAAATAGCTGATTATCCGCAGATATATTTTGCCAAAGGGTCGGGACTGCGTGAAGCGGTGGACGAGATGTATGAGGCAGCGGGCGGGACACCCAATATCGTATATGAGACAGAAGAAGATCAGGTAATGGCGGGACTTGCGGCAAGAAATTTTGGCGTGGCTATAGTTCCGTATATTGATGTCCTGAGGCGGCTGGACGTTAAAGTCATAGAAATTGACGCGGCCAGGAGCAGACGCGATATTTATATGGTAACGGAAGAAGGCAGGACACTTAAACCGGCAGCACAGAACTTTTATGATTTTGTATTAAAACAATGTGCTGGAAGGAAAATAATCATATAATACAGCAGAAACTGCGCGTAGCCCTACCACCGGTTGGCTTATGCCGGGGAGTGAGTGCTTCTATATTCCGTATAAGATTACGCCGAGCGCGGCGCTTATCAGAATCATGACAATCGGCGAAAGTTTTTTGTGAAAACGCAGCTTTAATAAGAGGTTCAGACCGACGAGCAGCGCCAGAATCACGAAAGCGCGCCAGTCGATCGAGATCGAACTGCCGATGTTATCAAAGCCGATAAAATAAGACAGAAACATTGTAATTGCCGTACCGATGATCAACGCTGTTATGCACGGGCGCACGCCGGAAAGAAAAGCGCGCACACCGGCGAATTTTAGCAGGTTGTTTATAAGCGCGGCAATTATTATTATCACGATAAAGGACGGAAGAACCACGCCGGCTGTGGCAGCGAGCGCACCGACCATGCCGCCCTGTGATGAACCGATGAAGGTGGCCATGTTGACGGCGAGCGGGCCGGGAGTGGACTCTGATACGGCTATGAAGCTTAAGAACTCACTTTCACTGAGCCAGCCGTAGGATATTACTTTTTCGTGGATGAGGGAAATCATTCCGTAACCGCCGCCGAAGGATACCGCGCCGATTTCCAGAAATGTGAGAAAAAGTTTAAGATAAAGCATCGTCAGAATCCCCCTTTCCCATAATACGGCGGATGACGTAGAAGCCGATTCCCGCAACACCGCTTATCAAGATAAAAAATATCGAAGAAAAATTCACCGAAAAAACGGTAAAAACAATATTTAATATGATAACAAGAATGAGAATGACGGATGTGAAGACGTCTTTTTTTAATGTTTTTAACATGCCGATTCCCACCGATGCTATAAGGTATACGACGCAGACCTGGATTCCGCGGAAAGCATAGGCAACATAGCGGAACTCAAGAAAACGGTCAAAAAATAGAGATATAATATATATTATCACAAACGACGGGATGCATACGGCAATGGTCGATATGACCGCGCCGGCAATGCCTGCAATTCTGTATCCTATGTATGTCGCGCTGTTGGTCGCAATGGGACCGGGAGTGGATTCGGCGATGGCTGTCATGTCGAGGAATTCGTCACGGTCAAGCCAGCCTTTTTTATCGATAAATTCATGCTCAAGCAGTGCAATCATGGCATACCCGCCGCCGAATGTGAAAGCACCTATCTTGAGGAAAGTCAAAAATAAATTCAGGATTTTTTTCATAATGTCTGTCACCTCAATTCGGATTATATACTCAACAGAGGGAAGCCGCAATAAAATGTTACGGAATTGTTAAATTTGTGTTAAGCCTATTGAAGAAAGTCAGATTTATGGTACAATAGGCAAAGATACTAATCTATTTACAGCTTTTAATTTTATGACGGAGGATTGGGTTAATATGAGTACAACCAGGAGACACCTTAACAGAGGTGTCGGAATTATTTTGTTTTGGGTATTTTTTGCCGTGATTTTTCTGGCATATTCCCAGGGCGTGTTTAAGTATTGCAGTGATAATACGTTAAAAGTGCATGGGAGTTATAACCGTGGCTGGATTAATTCAAAGAAGGTGCCGGAAGGCGGACTGGATGCCGTTATGTTAGGCGACAGTGAGTGCTATTCGGCAATTTCACCGATGCAGCTGTGGAATGAATATGGTGTGACATCGTATAATTATGCGCAGTCGGGACAGAAGATACAGGAGACATATTTTATGCTCCGTAATATATTTGATAACTCACAGCCCAAGGTGGTATTTCTTGAGACGAATCTGCTGTACAGAAAGCAGAGCAGGCTTAATATGGTGCAGTCGTCACTTGACGAATTGGCATCATACGTGATACCGGGAGGCGGAGTGCGGCTTCATGATACATGGAAGGTTATGTGCGGACAGGCACCACAGAAGATGCCGGAGTACAAGGGCTTCTACCTTAATAATAAGGTCAAGGCATCTACCTATCTTAATTATATGGACAAGGACAAGAAGCATAATGCACGTATCAGCAGAACGGTTGACTGGTACACCGACCGTATAATTGAACTTTGTAAAGAAAATGGGGCGGAGCTTATTCTTATAAGCACTCCATCTACCAGAAACTGGAACTATACCAGACATGAGATGACAGAGGATTTTGCCGCGGGCAAAGGCATTACATACATAGATCTTAATACAATCGATAAGAGTGAACTTAATATTGACTGGAATACGGATACCAAGGATGGCGGAGACCATCTTAATGTGTCCGGAGCACAGAGAGTAACCGAATGGTTCGGCAGATACATAGATAAGAACTATGATTTTGCCGATAAGAGGCAGGATGCGGATTACTCGGAATGGAACAGTATTTACGATGAATATAATGCTAAAATAACACCTATGATTAACAAAATAAGATCGGCAGGAAAGAAATAGGAGAAAGTTGTATGAACATAATTTTATATATAATCATCAGCGCTGTCACGTTGGGCGTGACGGTGGCAGTGTTCATATTTACCGGAAGAATCAAGAATAACAAGGCAGCTATAAAGGCTGCCTGTTTTGGTATACGCGCATTTATGGTGTGCGCCGTTCTGGAAGTTATGATATTCAATCTGAATGCGATACACCTGGCAGGTGGCAGCTATAAGGAACATGAACTCGACCTTTTGGAAGCGGTCACAGAAAACAGAGAAAATAAGATAATATATGAGTTTACCGATATGAATGAGCCGGTGGGTACGTTGGATTTCGATGCGGTATCCGCAAGCGGCGGGCAAATTAATGTGACAATAGATATGGCAGATGATACCAATGCGGCATATCGTGTGGGGATAGCTAAGGCGGAGATATTATCCGGGTACCAAAGAACCGGCACGGTGCCATGTAATTTCTCGGGCAATGTTCACAAATTAAGAATTACTGTTTCCACGGACGATAAGGCAGAGCTTGCAGTCAGGGCAATCACTGTCAACAAGCCGATTGCATTCCGATTTTCATTTGTACGGGTCGGGATAATATGGCTTGTGGCAATGGCAGTCTATTTTATGACCGGATCGGACTTTTATGCCGGAAATTATGCGGCTGGCAGAACACTTGTGAAGCGCAGCGCATATGTCATGACTTTTTTCCTGATAGGGATTGCACTCTGGATGACGAATTCATGCAGGTATGCCAATCCGGAACATAATTTTTGGAGCGACTTCTGCTATGCGGACGGCAACCAGATAACGGAAGAACTTGTCAATGCATTTGAAAAAGGGCATGTTTACCTTGACCGTGAGGTTAATGAGAAACTTACCGGACTTGACAATCCGTATGACTGGAGCCAGCGTACCAAGGAAATCGGAAGTTATCCGTGGGATCATCTTTTATATGAAGGAAAATATTATTCATACTATGGCATAGCACCGTTGCTGATTTTTATACCGTATCACCTTGCAACGGGATTTTATTTCCCGAGCGTATGGGCAATATGGCTGTTTGGCTGTGTGGGAATCTATTTCCTGACAAGGACATATCTGTGCATAGCGGACAAATACTGGGGACGTGTGCGCTCGTCACTTGTGATGATGGGACTTTTTATGATGCAGCTTGTGAGCGGAATATGGTTTACTTTTAATAAAGCCAATTTCTATGAAATCGCCCAGAATGGCGGATTTGCGTGTGTAACCGCTGGCGCGTATTTTCTGATAAGTTCCAATGTGATCGGAGACGGAAAAATAAAGCGCAGCAGGCTTGTGTGGGCCGCAGTTTTCTTAAGCCTTGCGGTATTGTGCCGTCCTACGCTTGCCTTGTATTGCATTGCGGCACTTTTCTTTATAGGAGTGGAATTTGCCAAACTCAGAAAAAGCGGTGATAAGAGATATGTATCATACTGGATATGCTCTCTGCTGCCTTTTGTGATAATCGGCGGAGTTCAGATGTTGTACAATTATGCCAGATTCGGTTCGTTTTTCGATTTTGGAATACAATATTCTCTTACGATAAACGATTTTACGAAGTCGCAGTACCACACACATTTTGTCGGAATCGGATTGTGGAATTACCTTTTTGCATTTCCGTCATTCAGCCAGAATTATCCGTTCTTTATACCGTCATCAGTGGACACATTCAATCCGAACGGATACTATTTTGTGGCAACTCATAATGCAGTCGGACTTGTGTGGAAGGCACTGCCGTTAATGGCATATGCGCTGTCGCTTAAAGCGTACCGGAAAGCTCCGGCGGGCAGCAGGCGTATGGGCACCGTGGTGCTTGCGGCATCGTGTGTTATTGCTCCGCTTATAATAATCTGCTCAATCTGGGAGAGCGGTTACGGTGCAAGATATTGCGTTGACTTTGCGTGGGAAATGCTTATGGGCGCGCTAATTATATCGTTTATTATATGGCGGAATGCATCTGCCAATACAAAAAAACATCTTAATTCGGTTATGGCAGCGGCATGTATTCTCTGCCTTGTGCTTACTTTTTCACAGACCGTAAGCTGGATACTTGACGGAGATTTATCCAATGGGTGGAGGATGTCAATGTTGAATTTTGGCAGGCTGTTTGAATTCTGGCGGTAAATGATTAATTATTAATACAAAACATCTATAAAAAGGTAGCATTTTAACGGTTGCCAACAGTTGCCCAATGTTATATGATACAAACGTAGGTTTTTACTCATGTCCGGATACGGACATGCATTATAATTATTAAGGAGATTTATATCAATGCAGTACGGACATTTTGATCTCGAACACAAAGAATATGTAATTACAAGACCGGATACACCGGCGCCTTGGGCGAACTATCTTGGATCACCTGAGTACGGTGCAATCGTTTCAAATAACGGCGGAGGATACAGCTTCGTTAAGAGCGGTGCCAACGGTCGTATAGCAAGATACCGTTTTAATTCCAATATCGGTCTTCCGGGCAGATATGTATATTTAAGGGACAACGATACCAATGACTACTGGTCGGCTACATGGCAGCCGGTAGGTAAGCCTCTTGATCAGTATAAGACAGAGTGCCATCACGGAACCGCTTATACTACAATGAAGACGGATTATTCAGACATTCATTCGGAACTCACATATTATGTTCCGCTTGACAGGACATACGAAGTATGGCGTGCCAAGGTAACCAATAATTCAGACAGACCGCGTAATCTTTCGGTATACGGTTTTATTGAGTTTACCAATGACAATAACTATGAGCAGGATCAGGTTAATCTTCAGTATACGCTTTTCATTACAAGAACATCTTTTGAAGGCAATAAGATTGTTCAGCACATTAATGAGAACAGTGGTAAGGATGCTACAGGTTCCAACCACAGAGAGAGATTTTTCGGACTTGTCGGAGCTGATGTAAGTGCTTATAACGGTAATTTTGACAGCTTCATCGGACCGTACAGGGATTATGGCAACCCAATCGCTGTTGAGAGCGGCAGATGCAATAATGAACTTAACTATAACTCCAATGCATGCGGCGCACTTCAGTCAGATGTGACAATCGCACCGGGCGAGACTAAGGAATTTATCTATGTTCTCGGACAGAAGAATGCAGCTGAAGCTGACAAGATTCTTGATACATATAAGAACGCAGGCCAGGTTGATAAGGAACTTAAAGAACTTATTGATTACTGGCACGGACAGCTTAATAAT
>Ga0129310_1003361_pt1 | contig 10456 bp, 6 predicted proteins | sample Go1ome_2_FD_94433 | JGI IMG/M metagenome (GOLD analysis project Ga0129310, IMG submission 94433) | Western lowland gorrila individual fecal microbial communities from Wisconsin, USA - Go1022A metagenome | ecosystem: Host-associated > Mammals > Digestive system > Large intestine > Fecal | place...
GAAGCTGGATCCGGTCATCGGCCGTGACAGCGAGATCCGAAACGTTGTTCGTATCCTTTCCAGAAAGACAAAAAACAACCCGGTTCTGATCGGTGAACCTGGTGTTGGTAAAACCGCCGTTGTCGAGGGACTGGCACAGCGTATCGTCCGCGGCGATGTACCGGAAGGACTGAAAGACAAGAAATTATTTGCCCTTGATATGGGAGCCCTGGTTGCAGGTGCAAAATACAGAGGCGAATTTGAGGAGCGTCTGAAAGCCGTACTGGACGAGGTAAAGAAGAGCGAAGGCAAGATCATCCTGTTTATCGATGAGCTTCATACCATCGTTGGCGCAGGAAAGACAGACGGAGCTATGGATGCCGGCAACATGTTAAAACCAATGCTGGCAAGAGGTGAATTACATTGTATCGGTGCCACCACACTGGACGAGTACCGTGAATATATCGAAAAAGATGCTGCTCTGGAGCGTCGTTTCCAGCCGGTTATGGTCGATGAGCCAACCGTAGAAGATACCATTTCCATCCTGCGTGGATTGAAAGAACGCTACGAAGTATTCCACGGCGTAAAAATTACAGATGGTGCGCTGGTTTCCGCAGCCGTACTGTCCAACCGTTATATTTCCGACCGTTTCCTGCCAGACAAAGCCATCGATCTGGTGGATGAGGCGTGTGCACTGATCAAGACAGAACTTGATTCCATGCCGACAGAGCTGGATGAGCTGAACCGTAAAGTAATGCAGCTGGAAATCGAGGAAACTGCTCTGAAGAAAGAGGAAGACAATCTGAGCAAAGAGCGTCTGGAGAATCTTCAGAAAGAGCTGGCAGAACTGCGTAGCGAGTTCCAGACAAAGAAAGCACAGTGGGACAACGAGAAGAAAGCTGTTGAGCGTGTACAGAAACTGCGTGAGGAACTGGAAGGTCTGAACAAAGAGATTCAGACTGCACAGCAGAATTACGATCTGGAAAAAGCAGCAGAGCTGCAGTATGGCAAGAAACCACAGCTTGAAAAAGAATTAGCTCACGAAGAAGAAATCGTAAAGAGCAAAGATATGTCACTGGTTCATGAGAGCGTTACAGAGGATGAAATTGCAAGAATCATCTCCCGCTGGACAGGTATTCCGGTAGCAAAACTGACGGAAAGTGAACGTAACAAAACCTTACATCTGGACGAAGAACTGCACAAACGTGTTATCGGACAGGATGAAGGTGTCACAAAAGTTACGGAAGCGATCATCCGTTCAAAAGCCGGAATCAAAGATCCGAGCAAACCGATCGGTTCCTTCCTCTTCCTTGGACCTACCGGTGTTGGTAAAACTGAGCTGGCAAAGGCACTGGCCGCAAGCCTGTTTGACGATGAATCCAACATGGTTCGACTTGATATGAGTGAATACATGGAGAAGTACTCCGTATCCAGACTGATCGGAGCACCTCCAGGATATGTAGGCTACGATGAAGGTGGTCAGCTGACCGAAGCCGTTCGTAGAAAACCATATTCTGTCGTCCTGTTTGATGAGGTAGAGAAAGCCCATCCAGATGTCTTTAACGTACTGTTACAGGTTCTGGATGACGGTCGTATCACCGATTCCCAGGGACGTACCGTAGACTTCAAGAACACAATCATCATTATGACATCCAACCTTGGATCTGCGCATCTGCTGGAAGGCATTGACGAGAACGGTGATATCAATCCGGAAGCAGAGGAACTGGTTATGAACGAGCTGCGTGGCAATTTCAGACCGGAGTTCTTGAACCGTCTGGATGAGATCATCATGTTTAAGCCGCTGACCAAGGACAATATCGGAAATATCATTCATCTGCTGATGAATCAGCTGAACAAACGTCTGGAAGACCGTGAGATTTCCGTAGAACTGACACCGGCAGCAGAGAGTTTTATCGTAGAGCATGGTTATGATCCAATCTATGGTGCAAGACCGCTGAAACGATTCCTGCAGAAACATGTGGAGACATTATCTGCAAAACTGATTCTTGCGGATGAAGTACATGCAAATGATGTCATCCTCATCGATGTAGATGGAGATCATCTGACTGCAAGAGTAAAGTAATACAAGAATAAATTAAGAGGCTTAGCTTAGTTGTAGCGACTGGGCTGAGTCTCTTTTTTCTCTCAGATTTTAGAGTGATCAATTTGAACGCAGGTTGCAAAGCAACTGCGTTCATGAGCAAGTAGTGAAAGGGGATTGCGAATGTCCGATTTACAATAACTTCGTGACATGATACAATAAAGTATCATTGTGACGGAGTTATTTTTATCTGGGATAGAATTTTTTAAGAAGAATACAATAAACGAAATTTGTTTAGTTTAATAATAGTAGAGAAGATGTACGGAAAATGGAGGATTTAATGTGAAAGAATATTTTATCAGTGAGATTGATATAGACAAATTGTATCATTTGTCGGATATAAAAATACAACTGGATTCGACGAAACGCCAGCATCTTCTGCTGACAGGAAAAAATGGTTCAGGAAAGACATCCTTGTTGTTAGAAATAGAAAAATTTTTGAAGGCAATAAATGATGAAAAACTTTCCAAGCTGAATATTTATTTAGATGGATTAAATAGAGCAAAAGTCAATATGGAATCTGCGGCTAGTGAGAACGATAACTATGAAGCTGAAAAGATGTATAGGCTTTATGCAAATGAAATTGAAAAATATAGCGATGGTGTTCGAATTACCCTGAATGAATACGATGGCATAGAAAAGGAATATCAGAATGGAAATTTCATAATGGCATATTTCCCTTCTGAACGAAAAGCACAGTTTGAGGTACCGAATGGGGTAGAAAATATTGAATTGTTCAAAGCATACAGGATTGACAATAGCGCAGGAGCAGTTTTGCTTAAATATATGGTACATTTGAAAACTCAGGAATCTTATGCACAAAACGCAGGCGATCAATCTGTTGTGCGAATGATTCAGCAGTGGTTTGACAGATTTGAATCAGCACTGAGAATTTTACTGGATGACCAGTCTGTTCATTTAGAATACGATTATAAGCGCTACAATTTTAAAATTTGTCAGAAGGGAAGAGAATCGTTTGGTTTTAATGAGTTATCTGATGGATATTCTTCTATCATTTATATGGTTTCAGATCTAATTCTACGAATGGATAAGAATTGGCTGTTAGGGGATGAACTGAGTCAGTATAATTATCAGGGAATTGTTTTAATTGATGAGTTGGAGACTCATCTGCACATTGATTTGCAGAAAAAGATTCTTCCGTTTTTAACGGAATTTTTCCCTAAAATCCAATTTATTGTCACAACACATTCTCCGTATATTTTGAATTCTATTTCAAATGCAAGGGCTTATGATCTGGAGCGGCATGTTGCATTGGATAATTTATCCGCATTTTCTTCCGATGATCTTGCAGAAGGATATTTTGAAGCAGATGAATATTCTGATGAATTAAAAAAACAATTGGCAAGGTATGAAATTCTTTGCTTCAGTGATAAAGTGACAGAGGACGAACGCGCAGAGCGGGCAGAACTCAGAATCAAATTGAAAAATATGTCTTCGGAACTTTCAGGAACAGCAAAAGAGAAGTTTGAGGATATTGAGCGGAGAAGAAAATCAAATGATCAGAATTGAAAGAAAAGATACCGCACAGACACAGCTTGCCATTAAGGATTTAGAGGGAGCAAGGCAGAGTGGAAATTCATATAATACGGAAAATGTGAATCGTGCGTTAAAAGAAGTATTTCATGGAAAATGCTATATTTGTGAAAATAAAAATGCTACATCGTATCAGATTGAACATTTAATACCGCATCATGGCAATGCACAGTTGAAATATGACTGGAACAACTTGTTTTGGGCGTGTGCACATTGTAATAATCTAAAATCTGACAAGTATGAGCCGATTTTAGATTGTACAAAACGTTCAGTGGAACAATTGATTGCATTTCGTAAAAAAGGTTATTTTGGTGCAGAAGAAAAACTGGAATTTACGCCATTGGTTTCGGATGATGAGGAAGTGGAACAGACGGTTTCACTGCTTGAGGATGTATATTACGGAACGACACCGCAGAAAAAGATAGAGGCGCAGATCATACGTAAAAATTTGCGGAAAGATCTTTCAAAATTCAAAGAGTATGTAAGAGAGTATCAGGAAGCGGAAGATGCGGTGGAAAAAGACGATATCGGAGAACTGTTGAAAAGGGAACTTAAAGACAGTTCTGAATTTACTGCATTTAAAAGATGGCTGATCTGGGACAATGAAATGTTTTCAGAGATAGAAAAGTATATTCCGAAAAAAGATTGATTTTAGAGAAATAAAAAAAGTTATTGCACAAAATGTAAATAGCGGGTGCAGATTATTTTTTCTTGAAAAGCGATTGTTAGCTCGAAAGACAAAATAATCTGTGCCCGCTTTCAAAATGTCCCGTTATTATGCAAAATAATCTGTGCCTATTTTCATGAATTTACGGTTTCAAGCACATTTTTTTCCGGTAATCCCGTGGCGTATCATGATATTTCGCTTTAAAACTGTTATAAAAATAACTGCTGTTGCTGTAACCAATCGCTTCCATGATTTGCTCCACGCTCAGGGAACTCTGGCCCAGCAGATAAGCGGCCTGCTGCAATTTACGTTCCTGCAAAAGCTCTTTGAAATTTTTCTGTAAATGCTTCTTCAGCAGACGGCTTACATAATAGGAGGGCTGTCTGATCTGTGCGGAAATCTCCGCAAGGGTTCCTGACTTATAATGTGTCTCAATATATTGCAAAATTGTAAAAATCTGTGTCTGTTCGTATTGTTCCGGTACCGGACAGTTCAATTTTTCTGCAAACACGGAAAGATTCATCAGAACCAGGCCCATGGTTGTCTGATTGATGGTGTTTGTATTCTTTTTATCCCAGAAAATCGTCCATATCATGTTTTCCAAAAGATTCAGTACCGGAGGGATATCCCTGGCGGAAAAATGGAGATAACTGTACAGGGAAGTGCTGCCGGATAAGGCGCTCAGCAGAAAATCCCGCAAAATATTTTCCTGCTCGATCATGGAGACAGAGCGGTCAAAAAATTCCGGAAGAATGATAAAATTCACGGCAATATCATTTTCCCCGGCCGGGAATATTTCATGGGTGGCATTTTGGTTCAAAAATAGGAGATCACCTTCATGCAGAATCAGTTTATCCGTACCGTTCAGAATGTGTGTAGTCGTTCCGCTGCACATATAGATCAGTTCCACATAATTATGACGATGCTTCGGAAAATGCACAAATCTCGTGTGCGGTCGGACTTCAATCAGACATCCTTTTTCCAGCAGTTTTTTGCTGTCGATAGTAAAATCGGATGGCTTTGCATACTGTGTGGTATATAGATCGGACTGAATCTGGGAAGCACCCTGAAGAATGAGCTTCTCTTCATCCGTAATCTGTCTGAGTTTGTTCAGTAATTCTTCCTGCATATTTTTCCCCTATCTGTCTGAGGTTGGATTGAGTTGCAACCCGGGTGTTCAGATTGTGTTTAAAGTGAATTTTTTATCTGCAAATAACGTCCTGTTTTTTTGAAAATAAAAGCCTAAAAATCTGTCTGATATCATTATAAAATAATCACATGAAAATGCAATGAAAGAATGCGTATTACTGATATGTTTTTGACTTCTTTTCTGGGAGAAGAGAAAATATCTATCATAAATAGGTAGTATGTAAAAATATATCAAAGGGAATGTGATAAAAAGTAGAAGGGAGAATTGCATGAAATATTATCTTGCAGTAGATATCGGGGCTTCCAGCGGAAGACTGATCCTGGGACATCGGGATGCAGGCAAAATGATTCTGGAAGAAGTGCATCGTTTCGGAAACGGAATGGAGATGCGAAACGGACATCTTACCTGGGATGTGGACCAGCTGTTTGCTGAGATCATCACCGGAATGAAAAAATGTGCGGAACTTGGAAAAATTCCGGAGAGTATCGGCGTGGATACCTGGGCGGTAGATTTTGTACTTCTGGATGCACAGGATCAGCGTCTTGGCGATGCGGTGGGATACCGTGATCACAGAACGCAGGGCATGGATGAAAAAGTTTATGAAGTGATCGGGGAGCAGGAGCTTTACCTGCGCACTGGTATTCAGAAACAGCCATTTAATACGATTTATCAGCTGATGGCTGTAAAAGAGCAGACACCGGAGTATATGGAGCAGGCCAAAACACTCCTGATGATACCGGATTATCTGCATTTCCTGCTGAGTGGTCAGAAAGCAACGGAGTATACCAATGCTTCCACCACACAGCTTCTGGACCCGCAGACGAAGGACTGGGACTGGGATCTCATCGATCGGTTGGGCTATAAGAGAGAGCTGTTCCAGAAAATCTGTCTTCCGGGTACAAAAATCGGAAATCTGACACCGGAGATTGCCGCAGAGGTTGGGTTTGATTGTGAGGTAGTCGTTCCGGCCACACACGACACGGGAGCCGCAGTTATGGCGGTTCCGGCCGCAGAGGATCAGGTACTTTATATCAGTTCCGGCACATGGTCCCTGATGGGAACAGAAGTGAAAGAAGCCATCTGTACAGTAGAAAGCCAGCAGTTCAATTTTACGAATGAGGGCGGATATGATTACCGTTTCCGTTATCTGAAAAACATTATGGGAATGTGGATGATCAATTCAGCACGAAAAGAGCTGGCGCCGGAGATGAGTTTTTCCGACATCTGCGAAGGTGCGGCAAAACAGAGCATTCCGTCTATCTTGGATGCAAACTCTGACCGGTTTCTTGCACCGGAGAGCATGGCAAAGGAAGTACAGGCTGCCTGCGCTGAGAGTGGTCAGCAGGTTCCGGAGGGAATTCTGGAGACAGCAGCTGTTATTTACAACAGTCTGGCAGAATGTTATGCACAGACCGCCCGGGAAGTTGAACAGATGACCGGCGTAAGTTATGACTGCATCCACATCATCGGCGGTGGCGCAAATGCAGATTATCTGAACCGCCTGACCGCAAAAGCCTGCCAGAAAAAAATCTATGCAGGACCAATTGAGGCAACTGCTATCGGAAATATTTCCGCACAGATGATCGCTGCCGGTGAGCTGGATAATCTGAAAGATGCGAGAGCATGTATTTATCATTCTTTTGATATCGCAGAGTACAACTTAAGTGGAAGGTAGTACTTATCGGCTATAAAACGATTATGAAGTTCGTAAAGCGATTCTCATAATATGAAGCAGAATAGAGAATGTATTTTTTTCACTAAATGAGAAAATAAAGCAGGACAGAGAATGTATCTGTTTTTTGCAGAAACAAATTAAAAATATATAAATATAATATGAAAGTATGGAGAGGAGTCATATGTTAGTAGAGACAAAAGCAAAAATTGGTGTTTTTTCTATCGCACTGGGCGCATATCTGCCACAGTTTCCATCTCTGGTGCCGGAATTCGAGCAGCAGTATGAAGCATTCAAAAAAACAATTCCGGATACCGTAGAAATTGTTGACGGAGGCATTGTTACCACAAAAGAGCTGTCCATGGCAGCAGGCGATAAATTCCGTGCAGCGGATGTAGATCTGGTTATCTTACAGCTGCTTACTTATGCAACAAGTTACAACATGCTTCCGGCCATCCGTGATCTGAACGTACCGGTTGTTCTGGTGAACGTACAGAAAAAGAAAGCACCGGATTATGCAAATACAGATACCGCAACATGGCTGGGTGAATTATATGCATGTGGCGCAGTTGGCGAGATGGTAGCAGATCTGGAGCGCGCAGGCAAGAGACATGCTGTTATCACAGGTGTCGTAGAAGGCGGCGACGAATATGTTGCACAGGAAATCGACGAGTGGTGCCGAGCAGCACAGGTAAGAAGAAGATTCCGTTACACCAATATTGCACAGATTGGAAGACCGTATCCGGGCATGATGGATCTCTACATCGATGAGACAAACCTTTACAACCGCATGGGTCTGTATACAAAACAGTTTGACTGGGAGAAAATGTGGGCTATCGCAGATCACATCACTGACGAGACAGCAATCCGTGCAAAAGCAGAAGAGATTCTTGATACCTTTGATATCGAAGGTGGTGCTACGGTTGAGACTGTCTGGGATATGGCAAGATACGTGGTTGCCTTCGAGGAATGGGTAAAAGCAGAGGATATTGCCCTTGTAGCGTCTCACTATGATGGATTTGCACAGGGTGTCGCAGGAAAATTAGACAGTATGCTGATCCCGGCATTTTCTATGCTGATCAAACAGGGTACCGCATGTGCCGTAGAGGGCGATATGAAAGTTGCCATGGCCATGAGCATCTTGAAAACAATCTCCGGAACAGGCCAGTTGTCTGAGATGTACTCCATCGATTTTGATAAAGATATCTGCATTATCGGACATTCCGGATCCGGCGATGCTGATATTTCACAGGCGCGCAAACCGTCCATGAAGATCGTTGACGTGTTCCATGGAAAAACAGGCGGCGGCTATCTGACACAGTTCTATCCGCCGACCGGAGATGTGACTTACCTTGGAATCACACAGGACAAAGACGGACATTTCAAATTTGTCGTTGCAGAAGGTGTAAATGAGGACGGACCAATCTTCACTTTCGGTGATACAAACATGAGAACCAGATTTTCCATCGGCGCGAGAGAATTCTGTAACAGATGGAGCGAGGCAGGCCCGACCCATCATATGGCAGCAGCAGTGGGAAGACATATCGATACTATCCTGAAAGTTGCAAAAATCCTGGATGTGCCGGTTGATATTATTTGCCGATAGTCAGAATGCTATATTTATTATAGAAAGTATATGTTTTTTCGGAATAAATTTAGAAAACAGAATATGAGAGAAAAGTATTTGCTATAGAATAAGATGAGAATTATATTTTAAGCAGATTACCTACTCTATACGATATGGTAAGAGAATAATAGATAAAACGAGATATAGCTGTAGTGTACAGCAGAATGGAGAGAATATGAAATTTTTAGATGCAGAATTTGTACAGGGATTTATCAGAATGGCAGATGACGGCTGGAATCAGGGCTGGCATGAGAGAAACGGCGGAAACCTTTCCTACCGTGTAAAACCGGAAGAAGTAGAGAGTGTAAAAGAAAACTTTGAAGCAAAAGAGTGGCAGCCGATTGGTACAAGTGTACCAAATCTTGCAGGTGAGTATTTTCTGGTAACAGGCAGCGGTAAATATTTCCGCAACGTCAGCATCAAACCGGAAGACAGCATCTGTATGATCGAGCTGGATGACAAAGGTGAGAATTACCGTATCGTCTGGGGACTTGTAAACGGCGGTAGACCAACTTCCGAACTTCCAAGCCACCTGATGAACCTGGAAGTAAAGAAACTTCAGGATGAGAGATATCGTGTGGTATATCATGCACATACTACCAATATCATCGCTCTGACTTTCGTTCTTCCGTTAGAGGATCGTGTATTTACAAGAGAGCTGTGGGAGATGGCTACTGAGTGTCCGGTTGTATTCCCGGATGGTATCGGTGTCGTTCCGTGGATGGTTCCGGGCGGAAGAGAGATCGCTGTTGCAACAAGTGAACTGATGAAAAAATATGATCTGGCTATCTGGGCACACCATGGAATGTTCGCAGCAGGATTTGACTTTGACCTGACCTTTGGTCTGATGCATACTGCAGAAAAATCTGCAGAAATTCTGGTAAAAATGTTATCCATGAGACCGGATAAACTGCAGACCATCACGCCGGATGATTTTCGTCATCTTGCAAAAGATTTCAACGTGACACTTCCGGAAGAATTCTTATACGAAAAATAAGAAGCATATTTCTACACAGTGTAAATAGCGGGCACAGATTATTTTTTCTTGAGAAGCGATTGTTAGCTCGAAAGACAAAATAATCTGTGTCCGCTTTCATAAATTCCCGTTATTATAAGAAAAGAAGCATATGAAAGAGCCCCGATTTGGTTAGGATCGGGGCTCTTTCTTTCTTCAGAGCCAATTCGCAAAATCGCCTTTGCAAGGCTTTCCTTTTGCGAATCTTTGGTTCTCACCAAAGAAATTTTCTTGAAAATATGCTCTTACATGCAAGCATGACGATCTTATTTTCAAAAAAATTGCCTTGGCTCTGAAGTGCTTTGTATATTGTAAAATAGAGGGAAAATGTTAAAAAAGTTTTATCGAATAATCAATCAAATAACAAACTAAAAAATTTTTATTTCTTGATTATACGTGTTCCTGTAGTACCGTTGACACCGTCTTTTGCTTTCTGCAAAAGGGTGATGAGGGCGGTACGTCCCTCGCCGGATTCGGCAAATTCCACACCTGCCTGAACTTTCGGAAGCATGGAGCCCGGTGCAAAATGACCTTCTTCCATGTACTGTCTGGCTTCATCGACTGTGATGTCATCCAGCCAGGTCTCTTCCGGAGTACCGAAGCGAAGTGCTACTTTTTCGACTGCAGTCAGGATGATCAGGAAATCTGCATTTAACTGCTGTGCAAGGAGACAGCTTGCAAAGTCCTTGTC
>Ga0129310_1003362_pt1 | contig 10456 bp, 8 predicted proteins | sample Go1ome_2_FD_94433 | JGI IMG/M metagenome (GOLD analysis project Ga0129310, IMG submission 94433) | Western lowland gorrila individual fecal microbial communities from Wisconsin, USA - Go1022A metagenome | ecosystem: Host-associated > Mammals > Digestive system > Large intestine > Fecal | place...
AGTAAGAAACGCCGCTTCTGCGTCGTATTCAGTTTTTAGTACAATACCCTGCTTGTCCGTCGCTCGAAAAACCTTGATTTTCCAGTGTTTTCAAAAGTATCGTTATCTAACGTCATCTTTTGATAGACCTGGCTTTATCCGGATGATGAATGATATCAGAAATGGCGATATTAACTGTATTATCATTAAGGACTTTTCACGACTTGGTAGAAATTATATCGAAATGGGAAAGTATATGACCAAGATATTTCCGTCTATGGGAGTCAGGCTCATTTCCATTAATGATAACTATGACAGTCTCAGAGATAACGATGTATCTGATCAGATAATCATTCCATTTAAGAATTTGATAAATGATGCTTACTGCCGTGATATTTCCATGAAAATCCGAAGTCAGTTGGATATTAAACGAAAGAATGGCCAGTATATAGCCAGCTTCCCTTTATATGGATACGAGAAGGATCCTGATAATCATAATCATCTAATTATTGATACTGTAGCAGCTGAGGCAGTGCAGCTGATATTTAACCTGAAACTTGATGGATACAATCAGAGAGCGATTGTTGCAAAGCTGAATGAGCTTGCGATTCCGACACCTTTGGAATACAGAAGAATGCGCAGCAGGGATTACAATAACAGTTTTCCAAAATACAAGAATGGTTGGAATCTGTCATCGGTAAATCGGATTCTGAAAAATGAAATGTATACAGGTGTGATGATTCAGGGAAAACATAAGAAGATTAATTATAAGGTCAAAAAGAGTCTTGAGGTTCCTGAGTCCGGTTGGATCAGGTGTGAGGGTACACATGATGCCATTATTCCGAAAGAGATATTTGACAGTGTTCAGAAAGTTATGAAGCGTGATACCAGGACTGCACCAAATAAGGACGAACTCTATTTGTTTTCCGGTTTTCTTAAGTGTTGTGATTGCGGTCAGAACATGATACGGCATACAAGCACCAAGAACGGCAAGCAATATGTTTATTACAGGTGCAGCAGTAATAAGATGGGCGAGAAATGTACTGCACACCTTATCAGTGAAAAGATGGTTGAGGAAACTGTACTGAAGAGTATTCAGAACATTTATTCTTATGTAACTGAACATAAAGAAGCATTTGAAGTAGTGGGAAGCATTTCCGGAAATAATATAACTGTGAAGCTACTTGATAGGCAGATTGAGTCCCAGCTGAAGGAAGTCGAAAGATACAACAACATGAAGGTGAAGCTGTATCAAGACTATTCGGATGGAATGATTACAAAGGATGATTATATCGAATTCAGTAATTCATTCAGGGAAAAGGTTGCTCAGATTGAAACTTCTATTGAGGCGAATAAGCAGAAAAAGGATAATCTGACAGACATAAATCTTGATAGTGTTCCCTGGGTTAAGTCACTTATGGATATGAGAGCATTTGACAAGTTGGAGAGAAGAATGCTTGTTTCTATGGTTGAGTCTATTGTTGTATATGACAAGGACCGTATTGAAGTTAAGTTTAATAACGGAGAAGCGTTGGAAGAGCTGATGCTTCTCGTGGACGAATATGATGAAAGGAAAGCTGTGTCAGTATGATTTGCGTAGGATATTCCAAGCGGGCAACCTGTGATCCAAACATGGGGCTGCTGTCATTAAAAGAACAAAATGACAGGATAAGAGAGTATGCAAGTAGTAAGGGCTGGAAGCTTTCCTCTTTTTTTGAAGATCGTATTGATTCGCCTGAAGGTGACAATGGCTTTCAGAAACTGAGAGAGGCTGGTCTTAGAAGAGAATTTGATGTTGTTATTCTTTTATCCGTTTTTAGATTTGGGGCAAATGTATCCTTTGCGAGAGAATTACTGTTAAATGCATTCTACAAGGCAGGAATACGATTTGTTGTTATTGAGGATGACATTGATAGTACAACTATGAGCTATGAGGATCTTAGCGAATACTTCTTTTGTAAAAGACAAAAGCTTAATGCTGCTTTTAAGAAATATAAAGAACGGAAAGAAGTTCAGGAAAATAACCTGCTTTCGGGATTTAATCTCTGTTATGGATATAAGCTGTCGGATGATAAGACTGAGTTTTTAATTGATGAAGTGGCGGCTTCTGTTATTCAGAAGATATTTGATATGTATGATGAGGATTATAAAACTAAAGAAATATGTGAGTATTTGAATACTTCAAGATTCGATGCTCCTGCATTTCGTTTATATCAGGTGTTTCCTCAGAAGGGGTTTACAGGCATTAATAAGTGGTCGCCTGCAATACTCAGTAGACTAAAAAGGAACAATAAGTATATTGGGGCTGATGTTGAACTACAGTTTAGAAATGCCTGGTATCCTCAGATTATTTCAGAAGAACAGTTCATACGAGTAAATGAAAAGGTAAAAGGTAATACGAGAGGAATGAAAGTCAACGCTCGTACAGAGAATGTCTTTGGAAAAATATATTACCTTAATGAAGATAATGTGCTTAAGTTTGAAACCGGTTCGGATCTCAAGAAATATCCCTATTTTCATAAGCGAAGAGATAGGAATGTGATTATAACTTATGCCGAGCTTGAGGATGCAGTGAGGACAAGACTGGCAGAGGAAAAGGCTAAGTGTGAGAAGGTCGTAGGTCTTATTGAGTCTGGAAAGGCTGCTGAGCTTATCACAGATATTGATAGTGAATATACTGAAGCCTTTATGGAATATGCGGAGGCTTGTAAGAAATATGCCAATGAGAGACTTGAATTATATTCAAGTAGCGAATTGGAAGATATGGATTCTGAAGATTATCATTCCCAAGAGTGTTATTCACAAGAGTATCGTTCCCAAGATGACGAACTGCTTCAAGTGGTGGATGAACTTACTCAGAAGCTTCAGGATAAGGCTGATTTGTGTGAAGAAAGGAAGAGAAATCTTAGTGCTGAGAATGCATGGATCAAGCGATATATGCAGTATACTGATGATTTTCAATTTACAAGAAAAATTGCGAGTGAACTTATTGATAGTATTACAGTACTGGCTGATGGAAGTATAGATGTGAAGCTTTATTGTGACGAGGCAAATGCTTTTCCTGCAGATTGGAGGTGTGTGTGAAATGGCAAGAAAAAGCAGAAGAAACAATATTATTTCCATGGAAGAATACATGGATAGTAAGAGCACTGTTGTTGAATCTCCCATACCTAAAGAACGGTTTCCTACAGCAATATATGCCAGGCTTTCTGTAGAAAATAATGGTTATGATAACGATGTTTCCATAGAGTCCCAGGTTGCATATATTCATCGATACATCCTTGATCATCCGGAATATGAGCTGATTGATACTTATGTGGATAATGGTGTGTCCGGTATGAGCTTTGAGAGACCCGGTTTTAAAAGACTCCTTGATGATATAAAGCAGGGACGAATCACATGCGTTGTTGTTAAAGATTTATCCCGATTTGGTCGAAACTATTTGGAGACAGGACTATACATAGAGAATGAATTTCCGAAGCTTGGTGTTAAGCTGGTTACTATTAATGATAACTTTGACAGTTCAAGGGAAGAGGATAGAAATAGCCTGTCAGTTCCTATTAAAAACATGATCAATGAAATGTATGCCAAGGATATGTCGAAGAAACAGATATCTTCCAATCGTGCAAGGAAATATAACAGATCTGCAAAGCCACGAGGTAATGATCCATATGGCTATAGGTATGATAATAATCTTGGCAAATATGTAACGGATGATAGATATGCCAAGTATGTAAAGCTTATTTTTTTATGGATGGTTCTAGGTACTCCTGCAAAAGTGGTTGCAGAAAGACTTACATCCCTTGGTGCTCCGGTTCCTGGTAATGTTACTGGAGAAAGAGACCTTGATGATTATGGTTTCAAGTGGAAGGTATCAAAAATCTATAACATTGTTAAGAATCCTGTATATACAGGGGACACAGTACTAGGCCGATACGAAAGAGACAAACTTGGAGGGAAGTCGGTAGAGGTTCCATTTGATAGATGGGTTGTTCATAAGAATACACATGAACCTCTTGCTACAAGAGAGGACTACTGGAAGATCAGAAATATGTTAAAGGAAAATTATAAAGATAAAAAGCGAGGTAGAGACATGGATATTAAAGACAGAGCAAATTGTCAGGATGATTTTAAAGGACTGGTTTACTGCGGTGATTGTAATCACACTATGTATTTTAACAGATTCAGCTGCAAGGGTGCTGATGGACAATATACCAATAAGGAATATATATGCAATCCTAAAGAATATAATGAAAAATCTTGTGGTAAGAAAGTTTCGGCTGACTATCTCAGTATTATCGTAAACGAGCAGCTAAGTAATTATATCAAGCTTATGTGTGATAAGGCTGCTGATATCAAGAAAAATAAAACTTCTGAAGATTCGGATTCACTTGATAATAAAATCAATTCCGTTGTTATCCGTATCAAGGACAATAAAGCGCGGAGCCTAAAGCTGTACGAGGACTATGTGAATGGAATCATAGATCAAAATGATTATAAGTTATTTAAAGATAAGTTTTCGGTAGAAGAATTAGAGAAAAAGCTTGAGGTGTTAAAAGCAGAGAAAGACGAAAGAAATAGAAAGATGGAATCATTCTTGTCATTATTCGATGATATCAAAGACAAGCTCACTGATGGTAAATACGGTCCGGAAATCTATCAGGCTTTGATTGATAAGATTATCGTTTATGGCGATGACAGATTGGAGATTTTGTTTAAGTATGAAGAGGAATATTCTTCGTTGCTTGATAGGGCGTCATTATAAGAATGAATCTTTATGTAGGTGATTATAATGAACATAGCAATGTATCTCAGGGTATCTGATTCTGACCTTGATCTATCTGAAACTAAATATGAAAGTGACAGCATAGAAAGTCAGCGTATTCTGGTACTGAATTACATTTCCAATCATCTAGAATTGGTTGGAGAAGTTAAGGAATATGCTGATGATGGCTATACCGGGGTGAACTTTAATCGTCCCGGATTCCAAGCAATGATTAACGATGTCAAGAAAGGAAGCATAGATACAATTGTCACCAAGGATCTTTCAAGACTTGGTCGTGAATATATTGGAATGGGAGATTATCTTGAACAGATATTTCCGTTACATGAAGTCCGGGTAATAGCAATTAATTCACATTATGACAGCAAGAATCATGAAGGTGATGTAGCCGGAATAGATAGTGCGATAACTAATCTAGTCAATTCGTTGTATAGTAGGGATTTATCTCAAAAACGGAAGACAACAAATAAAATAAGGTGGGCTAACGGAACTGTGAAAGCAACAGTTGTTCCTTATGGGTATGATAAAGATCCCGATACTAATGAATGGGTTATTGATGAATATTCTGGTCCTGTTGTGAAGCAGATTTTCGAGTTAGCTGCTGAAGGCCTTTCAGTAACTAAAATAGCCAATAAGCTCAATGAACAAAAGATTCTTCCTCCAGGATTATATAACAAGAAAAAACATAATTATAAATACACTTTTACAGTTTCTACTAAAGAGAACATTTGGGCTGGATATAAGGTGCGAGCAATACTGAACCGTGAAGAATACTTAGGGTTCTTTATCGTTCATAAGAAAGAAACAGATGATGTTGAGATAGGTAAGGAACGACTTGTTCCCAAGAGTGAATGGATATATCTTCCGGATCATCATCCAGCAATCATCACAAAGGAGCTTTACGATGCAGCACACGCATTTATGAAAAAGGGAGTGAGTCATAAAACTTACAAGAATAGAAAGTATCTTCTCAGAAACAAACTTCGTTGTGGTAACTGCAGGTTACATATGGCTTATTCGATGAATGTTGGCGATGACAAATGCTATTGCAGACACAAGAAGGAAATTGGTTCTCATGCCGGTTGCAATGATAAATTATTCAACTATCGTATCATAGAGGAAAATGTATATAAAAGTCTTGTTGCAAACCTTGAAAAGCTAAGAGAACTTGATAAAGAAATCAATAAAGTTATTCAGAAAGAAATGCCTGAAAAGAAAGATGTATTAGAAAAACTTGAAATACAGATTGATATCCTGAGGGGTAGAAAACTAAGACAATACGAAGAATACGCTGATGGCAAAATGTCAGTGGAGCTTTATAAGGCGGAAAACGAAAAGATAACTCAGAAGATAGCTGCTATTACGGATCAGATTACAGAAATCAAAAAACAGATAAACAATGACAAGTCTCTATCTATGGAAGTGAAACTCCGTAGCAAGCTGGCTGATGAAGTCGTTACTGAAAAAAATGAATCTGGTAAGTTGACTCAGGAACTCGTAGATATGTTTATTAATATGGTCTATGTGCATGACGAAGACCGGCTAGAAATAGAATATACATTTGATGACATTATGGATAGAACTATGGAAAGATTTGATGATTGCGTTCGGTAAAGAGCAAAGCTAAAAGAAAGGATGTGGTTTTATAGTTTATTCGATATGTAAGATATGCAATGAGCATGGCCTCTCTATGGAAGAGGAATTCGTGGCTAGTCAGATAGTAAGGTATTTGGAAAAAGAAGATATCCTAACTGTTAAGGCTGCCGTTAGTAATACAGACGGAAGTGATGAATATCTTCATCATGCTTTTGAATGCAGTATCAAAGATATAGAGGACAGTGAATCAGATGGTGATGCAGTAGAAACAAAATATATAAAAAGAGAATATATCCGGATGCTGAAAAGCTTTATGAACGAACCGGAAAAGTTGAAGGATGTATATAAGTGTATTCGAGAATATTATGAATTGAAGGAGTAAGAGTCAAGCTGGATGATGGTAATTGAGCTGTCATTCAGCTTGATTTTTATTATGGTAGTCAAGGGTGCAATTTGAGAGAATTGCACCCTTAAATTGCACTCTTAAAATATGCCTCAGAAGACGCATAAATAAAGGCTTTTCTGATTTGAAAGCGGTCAAGAGTGCAAGAGTGCAATTGGGGTGATCTCTATATGTATTTAAAATCATTTCTATGATCAGCTTTTATGTGTTCCATACAATCAAGAAGGAACCTTCTTTCATTATCTGAGCAGTCTGCAAGAATATCTTTTGCTCTTAAAACATATTCTTCATTTACATTTGCTTGTATATCACCAAGCAGGCAGTCAACCGTTGTATCTAGAACTCTTGCTATATTGATAAGTATTGTCAGAGAAGGGTTTGCGTTTCCGGTTTCAATTTCACTTATGTAGGAAGTGGAAGCTTCAACAAGATTTGAAAGCTCATCCTGAGTGATTCCTTTCTTAGCTCTGGCAGCTTTTATGTTTTTTCCAATTGTTTTATAGTTGATTATTTCTGACATGGCATAGTGCTCCTTTTCAGATTAAAAGTATTATAACTACAACTATGGTCGAAGTAAATTGTTAAAAAATTCGATTATAGTTGATTTTCTATATTGTAATTCATTTTTGATTAAGTTATAATAGGCTGTAATCGAAGTTTTAGGACAAAATATTCGATATCAGACGAAGTATAAGGACAAAACCATAATGAAGAATAAAAAAAGCAACATTTCCATAAGGTATTATTCAAGTGTAAACACTTCAGAAGTTAGTTGGTTGTGGTATCCATATATTCCATACGGAAAGTTGACTTTGATTCAGGGTGATCCGGGAGACGGAAAGTCTTCATTGGCTTTGAAACTTGCCTCCATTTTATCTGTTGGGGGGAGAATGCCGGATGGAACCAAGCTTTCTGAACCTGTGAATATAATATATCAATGTCTTGAGGATGATACTTCAGATACCATTAAGCCCAGGCTTGAAAACTATGGTGCAGATACTTCGAAAATTGCATTTTTATCGGATGATATTAGCCCAGTCTCATCATTTGATGATGATACTTTACTAAAATCCATAAATAAGATGAATGCTAAGCTGCTGATTTTAGATCCGATTCAGTCTTTCTTTAATAAAGATTTTGATTACAGGAATGTTGGAATGGTTCGAGTTTATCTGAATAAGCTTGCAGTTATAGGTTCTAAGACTGGATGTGCAATTATTCTTATTGGTCATCTTAATAAGAACGAGAGTGGCAAGAACATTTATCGTGGACTTGGAAGTATTGATATACCTGCTATATCCAGAAGCATTCTTCAGGTTGAAAGACTTAGAGAGGATTCAAAGGTCAGAATTATAAGACATGTGAAGTCAAGTCTTGCACCGGAAGGCGGTACATTTGGTTTTGAAATTGATGATATAAATGACATTTCTTGGATTGGTGATATTGATCTGGAAAATGAAAGTGAAAGTATCATAAGTCAATCTATATGTTGTTATGGAGAGAAGACAAATACCGTTAAGAATCTGTTGGTGGAATGGCTTGAGTCGAAAGATCTTCCTTATAACGAAATAATTACAAGAATGAATAAATATAATGTTAGTTTACGAACAATTAAAATGGTCAAGAAGGAACTGGGGATTTGTTCTATACGAAAATGTGATGGATGGTACTGGCACCTTCCAGATTTGGAATTAAGTGAGGGAAATGAATAAAGAAAAAGTATCAGTAGCAGGATATGTCAAACTTGCAAAGCTATGGGAAAAGAATAGAGATAAGGCGATGGAGTATCATCAGAAATATTATAAGGATAAATATGCTGATGACGATTCTGTAGAGCTTTATGATGTTTATATTGATATCACAGGTCAGAAGAATATCAGAAAGCGCCCTGAAATGATAAGGCTTCTTAAGGATTGTACTGAAGGGAAGATAGATATTATTTCGACTCAGACAAGAGCATATCTTGCTGCTAATAACGCTGAGTTCTGCTTACTTCTTCATTATCTGTTTAATCTTTCGCATAGAATTGAGATTGTAACCGAGGATGAGTATTTGAATATAAATACTATTAAGAATGAAGAAAATCAAAGGGATGCGCTTATAAAAATGGCTTCTGATTATGTGAAGGTTTTTCCAAAAGATTATGAGAAATGGATTAAGGATATAACAGAAGCGATGAAAGCATATAAAGATTAATGTAAATGCTTGTTTTGGAGGACTTATAAATTGGACGATATGAATCTTAATTCAGATAACGAAATATATGAAGGTGAAGTGATAGATGCGGCTGAGGTTGCTTGTGAAGAAGCTGAGTCTGATGACAAAACAGAGTGGGCTCAGCGTCATGAAAAGCGAGAAGCTCTTCGTGAATCTATCAAGCAGCGTGTAAGGAATACTTCTGCAAATAGCGAGTTCTTTCATCCAGGTAAACCGACTCCAAAGATAAACGATGAATCAAATAAGCGAGTCGCTGTGTATGCAAGGGTCAGTACTATGAATATCGAACAGACTTCTTCTATTGAGAATCAGCAAAAGTTTTATACGAAGAAGGTAAATGAGACTCCTAATTGGGAACTTCAGCAGATATATAGTGATGAGGGAAAATCAGGAACAAATGCTGAACATAGACCTGCTTTTCAACAGCTTATTAAGGATGCATTAAATGGTGAGATGGATATGATAATCTGTGCCAGCGTATCAAGATTTGCAAGGAATATTTCTCAGTGTCTTGATTATGTTAGTGAACTAAGGACAGCTGATCCTAAGCATCCGGTCGGAGTATATTTTGAAACTGAAAATATTTATACTTTGAATCCTGATAGCGAACAGGCTCTGACAATGCACGCAATGCTTGCTGACTGGGAATCTGCAAATAAGAGTCGTAGAATGATCCTGTCTTATGATCAGCGAATCTGTACTGGACAGTATCAGATTGTAGATCTTCTAGGATACAGACATACAAAGGATGGAGAATTGATCATACAGGAAGATGAAGCAAAAACTGTTCGATATGTATTTTTGGCACTGATTCTTGGAAAGAATTGTTCTGAAATAGCTGAGGATCTTTCGAAAATGAAACGAAAGACTCTTACAGGTAAGGTCGAATGGAGTAGCAGTATGGTACAAAGTCTTACCACAAATGAAAGAAGGTGGGGAGACCTGGAAGCTAGAAAGAGTATTGTTCTTGATTATAAAAAGAAGAAAATCGTTAAGAATAATGAACTGCGTGACTGGGCCTATGTTCCAGATCATCATGAAGGAATAGTAACAAGAGAAATTGCCAAAGCCGCACAGCTCATGGTTTCTTCTTCAGGACTTCTTAGGAAAGGAGTTCCAGAGCTCAAAGTGATTGATAAGGGAGCGCTAAAAGGATATGTGAGTGTCATACCTCATTGGAATGAGGTGGATTCGGACGAATATTATAATGCTTGCAATTCTGTATATTCTGATGAAGAACTACAGAAAGTCACAAGAGATATGCGAATATGGACGGGCAAAGAAAAGAGTAATGTTTTGTCTATGTCATTTACAGGATACGAGGTCCCACCTGGAATTGTGTTCTTAACTAATAGTATGATGTGGGTGTCAAAAGTCGGTGATTTTAACCGCACTTTGATATAAATATTGATCTTTGACAACTGAATATAATTATGGATTGGATATTTTTGTGTGTTACACTGGATTTGCCTTATAGA
>Ga0129310_1003369_pt1 | contig 10445 bp, 8 predicted proteins | sample Go1ome_2_FD_94433 | JGI IMG/M metagenome (GOLD analysis project Ga0129310, IMG submission 94433) | Western lowland gorrila individual fecal microbial communities from Wisconsin, USA - Go1022A metagenome | ecosystem: Host-associated > Mammals > Digestive system > Large intestine > Fecal | place...
ACGAACAAAACGGATATGGATTAAGAATGCATACATATCACTTGTGTATACACTCATAAATCCATATCCGCTTTTATGTGAGTTCGCTTATTATAAGGAGCATTAGTGTCTGCTGCGTGCGAGTCGTAACGCAAGTGTGCCTGCTGCAACATGACACCACCCAAAAGGCAGGTTCATACACTCCCAACATGCGCGTCCGTCTTCACTTACGATGTGCAAGGGTAAAAAAATTTATACGGGTACGTCCTGTGTATAATCAACACCCTCCACCCGGAATCCAAACATCTGGTAAAAATCATTCCAATACCCTTCCGTATCTGCCACCTGCAACAAATTATCACTATTGATCTCCTTCCAGATATCCATAACTTCTTTCTGAACATCTTCCCGCATTTCCCAATCATCTACATGGATCATGCCATCCTGCTGTGTCTTTACACCATCCGTACCATATACATTCTCATTGTACAAGCGGTACATCTGCTCGATACAACCTTCATGCAGATTCTTTTCTTTCATCACCTTATATAAGACAGAAAGATATAACGGTACAACCGGAATTGCTGCACTTGCCTGTGTTACCAAAGCTTTATTGACAGATACATATGCCTCAATATCATGTGCCTTATACTCTTTTGTAATCTCTATCGCAGTCTTGGACAAATGATTCTTTGCCTGTCCGATTGTACCATCGTGATAGATTGGATAGGTAAGAACAGGTCCAATATATGAATAAGCTAATGTCTTAGCATGATTCTCTAATACACCTGCTTCCTCTAAGGCACAGATCCAATCCATCCAATCTTCACCACCCATAACCTTGATTGTTGACTGAATTTCTTCTTCGTTAGCACAGGAGATTGTCGCCTCTCCAATCGTATTGTCCCGCAGATTCCAATTCTTCTGGGTAAATGGCTCTCCCACAGTCTTCAAGCAAGATGAGTATGTTGTTCCATCCGCCGTTGTTCTTCTTGGGGATGCCAATGAATAAACAACCAGATCCACCTTTCCCAGATCCTTACGTATCAGATCAATAACCTGTTGCTTTACCTCAACAGAAAACGCATCACCATTGACAGATTTGGCATAGATTCCTGCCTGTGCTGCCGCTTCATCAAATGCCTGTGTATTATAATATCCTGGTGTCGCAGTACGCTTACCACTTGCCGGCTTGTCAAAATAGACACCGATTGTGGCCGCACCCATACCAAATGCTGCCGTAATTCTGGATGCCAAGCCATATCCGGTAGAAGCTCCTATCACCAAAACCTTTTTTGCTCCTGCAATTGCATCTTGTTTTTTCACATACGCAATCTGTGACTCCACATTCTTCTTACAACCAACCGGATGCGCTGTTGTACAGATAAATCCTTTTACTTTAGGTTCTACAACCATACTTTGTTCTCCTTTTCTTCTCCTGATAATGGATCCTTGCATTTGTACATAGATACTGAAATATATCCATTCACAATTACTTTCATCCTCAAAACAAAGAATTGCGGAATTCACATACTGTTTCTTCCGCAATTCTAATACATCCTGTAATACCTGTTACAGCTTACAGATATCTACCAACGTTAAATGCTCTTTATTCGCCTTCTCTAATGAAGTAAGCAATGCATCTGCTGTATCTAAGCTGGTAAGTACCGTAACACCTGTCTCGATTGCATGACGACGGATAATAAATCCATCCTTGCTTCGCTCAATACCCTGTGCCGGTGTATCAATAACCAGATCGATCTCATGACTCAAGATCAAATCCAACAGGTTTGGAGATGGCTGTTCTACCTTGTTGATTGGTTTTGCAGGAATACCGTTTTCATTTAATACACGGCAGGTACTTCTTGTTGAATAGATCTCATATCCCAACGCCGCAAAACGCTTACCAATCTCAACGGCATCTAATTTATCCGAATCCTTTACGGTAAGTACCATCTTTTTATGCTTTGGAAGATCCACTCCGTTGCCAAGGAATGCCTTATATAAAGCTTCATTAAAGTCCTTAGCAATACCTAAGCACTCACCGGTTGATTTCATCTCAGGTCCAAGGCTGATCTCAGCTCCACGCAGCTTCTCAAAGGAGAATACCGGCATCTTAACCGCATAATACTCACTCTCTGGCTGCAATCCCGGCTCGTAACCAAGGTTACGGATCTTCTCCCCGATAATTACCTTAGATGCAAGATCAACGATCGGAATACCTGTTACCTTACTGATATATGGAACCGTTCTGGAAGAACGTGGATTTACCTCGATAACATATACCTCATCCTGATAAACAATAAACTGAATATTGATCAGACCGATAACATGTAAGCTCGTTGCAAGCTTTCTGGTATAATCCTCTAATACTCTCTTCACCTTGTCAGAAAGACTTCTGGCTGGGTATACGGAAATACTATCACCGGAATGGATACCTGCACGCTCTACGTGCTCCATGATACCCGGAATCAGGATATCCTCTCCATCACATACTGCATCTACCTCAACCTCTTTACCCATCAGATACTTATCAACTAAGATCGGATGCTCCTGAACCGTACGGTTGATAATATCCATAAACTCAACGATATCTTCATCGCTGATTGCAATCTGCATACCCTGTCCACCTAATACATAAGATGGCCTTACAAGCACCGGATAACCTAACTCATTAGCAGCCTCTAATGCTTCTTCACAGGTAAATACTGTCTTACCTGCTGGTCTTGGAATACAGCATTTCTCAAGAATCTCATCAAATAATTCTCTATCTTCAGCCGCATCTACATTCTCAGCGGAAGTACCAAGAATCGGTACACCCATCTTAAGCAGATCCTCTGTCAGCTTGATTGCTGTCTGACCACCAAACTGTACAACCGCTCCATCCGGTTTCTCCAGATTCACAATTGCTTCTACATCTTCCGCTGTCAACGGCTCGAAATACAATTTATCTGCGATATCAAAGTCCGTACTTACTGTCTCCGGATTATTGTTAATAATGATCGTCTCGTAACCACTCTCTGAAAGCGCCCATGTACTGTGCACAGAACAGAAGTCGAACTCAATACCCTGACCGATACGGATCGGTCCGGAACCTAATACCAACACTTTCTTTCTGGTGCGGGTTGCATCTACCTCACACTCGCCATCATAGCATGAATAATAATATGGTGTACTTGCCTCAAACTCTGCTGCACAGGTATCAACCATCTTATATGCCGGATGAATATCATAAGAGAATCGAAGATCATGAATCTCTTCCTTTGTCTTACCGGTAATCTGTGCGATCACTTCATCCGGGAACTCAATACGCTTTGCCTCAAACATTAGCTCTTTCGTTAATTCTTCGGATGCAAGGCGTTTCTCCATGTTAACAATATTTTCAATCTTATCCAAGAACCACAGATCGATCTTTGTGATATTCTGAATCTCCTCTAATGTAATACCACGGCGGATTGCCTCTGCTACTACAAAGATACGACGGTCATCCACACGATGCAGTTCTTCATGAATCTCCTCTAATGGACGATCTCCCAGATCTTCATAAATTAAACTGTTCACATGCTGCTCTAACGAACGAAGTGCTTTCATCAAAGCGCCCTCAAAGTTCGTGCAGATACTCATAACCTCACCGGTCGCCTTCATCTGGGTTGTCAGCTTACGGCTCGCCTTAATGAACTTATCAAATGGAAGTCTCGGAATCTTAACAACACAATAATCCAATGCCGGCTCAAAACTTGCATATGTCTTACCGGTAATTGCATTCTTAATCTCGTCCAAATGATATCCCAATGCAATCTTAGCAGATACCTTTGCGATTGGATATCCGGTTGCTTTTGATGCCAAAGCAGACGAACGGCTTACACGCGGATTAACCTCAATAACACAATATTCAAATGAATCCGGGTTTAACGCAAACTGTACGTTACATCCACCGGTAATCTTTAACTCTGAAATGATATTAAGAGCGGAACTTCTTAACATCTGATACTCTTTATCTGCCAATGTCTGGGATGGTGCTACAACGATAGAGTCACCGGTATGCACACCAACCGGATCTAAGTTCTCCATGTTACATACACAGATTCCCGTACCATTTGCATCACGCATTACCTCGTACTCAATCTCTTTCCATCCTGCGATACAACGCTCTACCAAAACCTGTCCTACACGGGAAAGACGAAGACCATTCTCTAAGATCTCTACGAACTCTTCCTCGTTAGCGGCAATACCACCACCGGAACCACCTAATGTATAAGCAGGACGAAGAACTGCCGGATAACCGATCACCTTAACGAAATCCAATCCATCCTCTACATTAGTTACAACCTTAGATGGTGCAATTGGCTCTCCAATCTTCTCCATTGTCTTCTTGAACTCATCACGATCCTCTGCCTTCTTGATTGTCTTAGCAGAAGTACCAATCAAACGAACATTATGCTGACGAAGGAATCCTGATTCCTCTAATTCCATCGCAATATTAAGAGCTGCCTGACCGCCTAATGTAGGTAAGATACTATCCGGTTTCTCTTTCATGATAACCTTCTTCACAATTTCCGGTGTCAAAGGCTCAATATAGACTTCATCTGCAATATTCTTGTCCGTCATGATTGTTGCCGGATTGGAATTGATCAGAATAACGAAAATCCCTTCTTCTCTTAATGCACGACATGCCTGTGTACCGGCATAATCAAACTCTGCAGCCTGTCCAATTACGATTGGACCAGAACCAATAACAATAACTTTCTTAATATTCGGATTCTTTGGCATTATTTAGACACCTCCATCATATTCATAAACTCATCAAACAAGTAATTGGTATCCAAAGGACCTGCACAGGCTTCCGGATGGAACTGAACGGTCTGTACATTCTTTCCAAGATAATGAACACCTTCTACGGTACCATCATTAACATTCACAAAACTAACTTCTGCGATATCACGATCGATCGTAGATTCCTTTACCATATATCCATGATTCTGTGTAGAAATGTATACCTTACCAGTCTTCAGATCCTTAACCGGATGATTCGCTCCACGATGTCCATATTTCATTTTCTCTGTATCTGCACCATTTGCTAATGCTAACAACTGGTGGCCTAAACAAATTGCAAAAATCGGTACTTTAGTTGCAAATAACTTCTTAATCTCTTCGATCACACCAACATTGGTCTTTGGATCTCCAGGGCCATTGGTTAACATAATTCCATCCGGCTTTGCTTCCAGAATGGTCTCCGCTTTCGTATAAGAAGGATATACGGTTACATCGCATCCTCTCTTTGTCAGCTCACGAATAATATTCTTCTTTGCTCCGAGATCAATAACCGCAACCTTGAATCCGTCTCCTTCAAAATGCTGAATCTCTTTACAGGTTGTAAGACGAACCACATCGCCAATCTCATATTCTTTAAGCTTCGGAATTACTGCCTCTAAGTTATAATTCTCATCTGTTGTGATCATTCCACGCATGGTTCCTTTTTCACGAAGGATCTTAGTGATTGCTCTGGTATCCACTCCCTCGATTCCGGTAATCTTATTATCTACAAGGAACTTCTCTAATGACTCCTGATTTCTGAAATTGCTTGGAAGCTTTGCAATCTCTCTTGTGATAAATCCTGACTGCCAAGGCTTATCTGCCTCCATATCTTCAAAACAGATTCCATAGTTACCAATCAATGGATATGTCATACACACTGCCTGTCCGGCATAAGAAGGATCTGTTAATACCTCCAGATAACCTGTCATCGATGTGTTAAATACAATCTCACTGATAATTTCTTCTGTACAGCCAACGCTTTTACCCTCAAAAACATGACCGTCTTCCAGGATTAGAAATGCTTTCATACGTACCTTCCTTTCCGATTTTTGCCCAAAAAAAAAACCACTAATAAAACCTATACTTATCCGATAGGCGGGCTTTTTCTTTCTCTATATGTTCTCAAATTGTAAAGATTCTAACACACTTTTTTCTCTTTTGCAACCCCTTTTTATGATTCTGAAGCATGTTTTTGTTTTCGTGCAATCTCCTCTTCCTTACTATATTGGCATCCACAAAAATCCTGCCGGTATAAATGATACTCTTCCGACAAAGCAATCGACCGCTTATAGCCATTCTTCTTTTTGAAATCAGCATACAGATAATCTATCTGCAATTGCTCCATCAACTGCTCACCAATCTCATTTAACCAGGCTGCATTCTTATACGGACTGATTGACAAGGTGGTCGTAAAATAATCAAAACCCTCTTCTTTTGCTAACTTTGCTGTGCGTGCAAGCCGTAACTGATAACAGGCATAACATCTCCTGCTGCGTTCCCCTAGCTGTTCCAACCCTTTAATTGCATCATCAAATTCTTTCGTATTATAGGTTCCTTCTATAAAAGAAACCGGATATCGCACAGGGAATTCGGATATCAACCGTTTCTGTTCTGCAACCCTTTTCTCATATTCCTGCTGCTCTGAGATATTGGGATTATAATAATATACCGTAATCCGAAAATACCGGCTTAAATACTCCAATACATAACTGGAACATGGAGCACAACAACTATGTAATAGTAAGGTTTTCACAACACCGGTCTCTTCTGTCTCCTTCTCTATCTGTGATAAAATTTGATCCAATTTTAGCTGAAAGTTTATATTTGTTTGCATTTTTTTCTCCATATTATTCATATTCACCAATTACAAAACTTTGTCCATTATATAATTTGATGCATTTTTGTGCAGAATTACTAGTTGACTTTGTGTACAATAAACAATATACTATTATTAAAAGAGCGTATATAATTATGAATAAGTTATGACGATTTGTCAAATTATTTTTATCAGGAGGTGTCTCATATGACAGTCGAGCAGGCAGTTAAGAAATATAAGTTAGAACCACTTAATGTATATACAGCCAAGGCAAAAGCAAAAGAATTGAATGTCGAAGAAGTTTTATACATGAACGTCCAGAAGAACAAATACGCTTACATCGTTAAGGATGGTGCCAGAGGATATGTTCTTTATCAGGACGAGATGAGTTTCTACACAAAGATGTACAAAGGTCTTAAGATGACTCCACTAGAGCCATAAGCGTACATATTTTATTGGAAGTATTCAGTCTCCTTATGAATTAAATGATAAGAACTGTTAATGAGGGAATCATTTCTCCCAATTAACAGTTCTTTTTTATGATTAACAATCTATTCCAGAATAATCTGCTAGCCCATTTCTTATACTATTTCTAACGACACCGATATTCCGAGCATAAGAAACGAGGCTATTCATGAATATACAGAACAACCAACATCCCTTTTCATTTCATTTATATAAATATTTATTTCTCTTTTTAGTAGGCGGTTTTGCCTACTTTTATATAGAGATACTATTTCGTGGATACTCTCACTTTTCCATGATCATCTGTGGCGGACTTGCTTTCATATTATGCGGAGCGATCAACCAGCTTATGCACTTTCGTATTTCGTTAGTCAGTCAAATGATACTTTCTTCCATAATAATCACCGGATTAGAATTCGTTACCGGTTATCTCGTCAATATCCATCTGCATTGGAATGTCTGGGACTATTCCAAAATGCCATATAACCTGCACGGACAGATCTGTGTTGCGTATTCTGCAATTTGGTTGGTGCTGTCTTTAGTCTGCATCTTTGTAGATGATCTGATCCGGTGGAAGATCTTTGATGAAGAACGGGCGAGATATTATATATGGTAGGACATGCTCGCCTACTCCGTAGGCTGGTGAGTTTCACAATCATCTCGACTTCTCACTCACATCTGTCAAGCAACAGTTACACATCATCTCGACTTCGTTTCCTACTTTGTCAAGCGACAGTTACACGTCATCTCGACTTCGTTTCACTCGTCTCGATAAAGTGCACCTGTCTATATTCATTCATCCTAACATGCTCGCCTACTACGTAGGCTGGTGAGTTTCACAATCATCTCGACTTCGCTTTGCTTGTCTCGATGATGTGCACCTCACCTATAACCACAAAATAAGAAATGCCCGATTACAAGCAAGCTTGCATCGGGCATTTCTTATTTCATGGTTGCATGTTAGGTTATGATCACATCATTCCGCCCATGCCACCCTGCATTGCTGCAGCGTTAGCCATTGCGGCATTATCATCTTTGATATCAGCAACAACAGACTCTGTTGTTAACAATGTAGAAGCAACAGATGTTGCATTCTGTAATGCTGAACGTGTTACCTTAACCGGATCAATGATACCGGCATCTACCATATCTACATATTTCTCATTTAAGGCATCGAAACCAATACCCGGTTCAGACTCTCTTACGTTATTGATAATAACGGCACCTTCCAAACCTGCATTACCTGCAATGTGGAACAATGGAGCTTCCAAAGCCTTAAGGATAATCTCTGCACCAGTCTTCTCATCACCGGATAATGACTCTGTCAACTTAGCTACTTCCTTGCTTGCATGAATGTAAGCAGATCCACCACCTGCAATAATTCCTTCTTCTACTGCAGCTCTTGTAGCAGCTAAAGCATCTTCCATACGGAGCTTAGCTTCTTTCATCTCTGTCTCTGTTGCCGCACCAACACGAACAACAGCTACACCGCCTGCTAACTTAGCAAGACGCTCCTGTAATTTCTCTTTATCAAACTCTGAAGTTGTCTCTTCGATCTGAGACTTGATCAAGCTGACACGACCCTCGATTGCATCTGCTGAACCAGCACCATCTACAATGATTGTATTCTCTTTCTCAACACGAACGCTCTTAGCACGACCAAGGTCATCCAATGTAGTCTCTTTCAAGTCAAGTCCTAACTCATCTGTAATAACCTTACCACCTGTTAAGATAGCGATATCTTCAAGCATTGCCTTTCTTCTGTCACCATATCCCGGAGCCTTAACAGCAACTACCTGGAATGTACCACGTAGCTTATTAAGAATCAATGTTGTTAATGCTTCGCCTTCTACATCCTCAGCAATGATCAATAACTTCTGACCACCCTGTACGATCTGCTCTAAGATTGGAAGAATATCCTGAATGTTAGAGATCTTCTTATCTGTAATCAAGATATAAGGATTGTCAAGCTCTGCAACCATCTTCTCCATATCAGTTGACATGTAAGCTGAAATATAACCACGATCGAACTGCATACCTTCTACAAGATCAAGCTCTGTCTTCATTGTCTTAGACTCTTCAATTGTGATAACACCATTGTTAGAAACCTTCTCCATAGCATCTGCTACCATAGTTCCTACATTCTCATCTCCTGCTGAGATAGATGCAACTCTTGCAATCTGCTCTTTACCGGAAATAGTCTGGCTCATATTAGAAATAGCTTCTACTGCTGTATCACACGCCTTCTTCATACCTTTACGAAGGATGATTGGATTCGCACCTGCTGCTAAGTTCTTCATACCTGCATTGATCATTGCCTGTGCCAATACGGTAGCTGTTGTAGTACCATCACCAGCAACATCATTGGTCTTAGTTGCAACTTCCTTAACGATCTGTGCACCCATGTTCTCGAATGCATCCTCTAACTCGATATCCTTTGCAATTGTAACACCATCATTTGTGATCAATGGAGCACCAAATGATTTTGCTAATACAACATTTCTTCCTTTTGGTCCTAAAGTTACACGAACAGTGTCCGCCAACTGATTAACACCAGACTCTAATGCTTTACGCGCTTCAACGCCATATTTAATCTCTTTTGCCATGATGAAAAACCTCCTAAATTATAATTAAGTAAACTTACTTATGCCTCTACAACAGCATGAATATCATTCTGTTTTACAATGATGTACTTCTCACCATCTAATTCTACATCATTACCTGCATATCTGGAATAGATAACCTTATCTCCGACCTTAACCTGCATCTCAACCTTCTCACCGTCTACAACAGTTCCAGGTCCTACTGCAACAACCTCTGCATACTGTGGCTTCTCCTGAGAAGAAGTAGGTAATACAATACCAGACTTTGTAGTCTCTTCTGCTACACACTCTTTTAATACAACTCTGTCACCTAATGGTACTAATTTCATTCTCGTTTCCTCCTTTTTATTCAGCACGATTGCCGTTCATTCTCACTCTAACCGTTAGCACTCGTCATGATTGAGTGCTAACATAGTTATTATTGTAACCTATTTTGTCAAAAAATCAACCCCTATTTTAAAAATAATTGTGTTTATTTTGTTAAATCTCTTTCATTGTATGCAGTACCCTCTCCTCACATACCACTTTTCCCCTTGCACAGCGTAAGCGAAGACGGACACATGTGTCTAACGGACGCAACGGTCTAGAAAAATTGGTTCCAAGCCGGGGCCGTTCGCACTTAATTGCTCCGGTAGCAGTACTAAATTCGCGCTATACGCTCATTAAGTGCTGACCGTCACAAATGCCCCTCTTTGGAACTCAAATTTTTCTCGCCGAAGCTGAGGTTGACACAATATACTGCCGTCAATATATACGCTGTGCTTATC
>Ga0129310_1003370_pt1 | contig 10442 bp, 7 predicted proteins | sample Go1ome_2_FD_94433 | JGI IMG/M metagenome (GOLD analysis project Ga0129310, IMG submission 94433) | Western lowland gorrila individual fecal microbial communities from Wisconsin, USA - Go1022A metagenome | ecosystem: Host-associated > Mammals > Digestive system > Large intestine > Fecal | place...
AAATCCTGTCCTTACCGCCGACCATGCTCCGCTCATCTGGAGATATGATTTCAACCCCGAAACTAACCCATATTTTATGGAAAGACTGGGCATAAACGCAGTCCTCAATTCAGGCGCTATCTACCTCAATGGCAAGTATTACCTCGTTGCAAGAGTTGAAGGTGCAGACAGAAAGTCATTTTTCGCTGTTGCCGAAAGCGAAAGCCCTGTTGACGGTTTCCGTTTCTGGGATTTCCCTGTTCAGCTTCCTGATACAGAGCCTGAGGAAACCAACGTTTATGATATGAGATTGACTCAGCACGAGGACGGCTGGATCTACGGCGTTTTCTGTTCCGAAAGCAAGGACAAGTCTACAAATGACCTCTCCGCAGCTATCGCACAGGCAGGTATCGTAAGAACAAAGGACCTCAAAACTTGGGAAAGACTTCCTAACCTCAAGTCTGCATCACCTCAGCAGAGAAACGTTGTTCTCCACCCTGAGTTCGTTGACGGCAAGTACGCTTTCTATACCCGTCCGCAGGATGATTTCATTCAGACAGGTTCAGGCGGAGGAGTTTGCTTCGGTCTTTGCGAGGATATCACAAACCCTGTTATCTGCACAGAAGAAGTTGTGGTTTCTCCAAGAATTTACCACACTATCACAGAGTCAAAGAACGGCGCAGGCGCAGTTCCGATCAAAACTCCAAAGGGCTGGATACATATTGCCCACGGCGTAAGAAATACCGCCGCTGGTCTGAGATACGTTATCTACGTTTTCGCAACCGACCTCAACGATCCTAAGAAGCTTATCGCCTCACCTTCAGGACTTTTCATCGCACCTCACGGTGAGGAAAGAGTGGGCGACGTATCAAACGTTTGCTTTACAAACGGTGCAGTTGTCCGTGAAAACGGCGACGTTTATATCTACTATGCGTCCTCCGATACAAGAGTTCACGTTGCGTCAACAACTATCGACAAGCTTATGGACTATACTTTTAACACACCGTCCGATCCGCTGCGTTCAGTTGACTGCGTAAAGCAGAGATGCGAGCTTATCAGCAAGAACCTCGAATTCCTCGGCAAATGATCGAATGTAGGGGCGACCTGCGATCGGCGGCTGCTTATTAACAGCTATTTATCGACAGTATATTTACTACATCGCTTGAAAATTTTTTCACATAATAAAAACTACGGTCACCGAAAATGACCGTAGTTTTTTTGTCCATCTGTCCATATGCAAATTACAATCCGCAGGCAAGTATCTTCCTGCGCAGTTCCTCAGCCGCAAGCCTTACGTCCGCCTGCGCCACCACAGCCGAAACCACCGCAAAGCCGTTTATTCCGCTGCCCTTGAAATCCGCAAGCCTGTCCGCCTTTATGCCGCCGATAGCAACTATCGGTATTTCCACCGAACCCCTTATCTCACGCAGAAGTTCCTGCGAAACAGGTCTTGTGTTGGTCTTTGTGGAAGTTGCGTACATTGCGCCAACGCCGAGATAGTCCGCTCCGTCCGTCTGCGCCTTTACAGCCTCATCTACCCTCGCCGCAGATACGCCGATAATAAGATCTTCTCCGGCAAAACGTCTTACCTCATCGCATGGCAGATCACTCTGACCAAGATGCACTCCGTCCGCCCCGGCCAGCATAGCAATGTCAAAACGATCGTTTATTATGAGCGGCACTCTGTAATGTTCCGTAATAAGCTTCACCCTCTTCGCCAGCGCAAGAAAATCCCTCGAACTTGTGTCCTTTTCTCTCAGCTGAACCACCGAACAGCCGCCGTCAAGTGCCTGCGTTACAGACTCTTCAATAGTGCTGCTGCTCATAAGCTGCCTGTCGGTGCATAAATACAGGGTATAATCTACCTTACTTTTGTCAAATCTTGCTGCTTTATCCATTATAATATGATCTCCATTCCCGTCTTGTATGGCACAAGACCAACTTTCTGATAGAACTTCATAGCCGAGCTGTTGCATTCCCATACGTTCAGCGTAACATTGTAACAGCCTCTTTCCTTCGCAAACTTCTTCACAGCCTCGTAAAGCAGAGTTCCAACGTGCTGTCCACGGCAGTTTTCGTCCACGCACAGATCGTCAATGTAAAGGGTCTTTATGTCCGTAAGTACGTTGTCATTCTTATGCTCCTGAAAAATGCAGAAAGCATATCCCTGCATAACGTCATCATCATTCACCGCCGCAAGGATAGGTCTTGTGCTGTCCTTCAGCATCTCTTTAAGCTGCTCGTCATTGTATTTCTTTGCGCCCTCTTTAAAAAGATCAGGTCTGCCCTGCTGATGAACACGCTCTACCTGATACAGCAGACTGTTTATCTGCGGAATATCCTTTTCCTGTGCCATTCTTACTTTCATAGCTTTACCTCCCATATTTTGTCAGCTTTGAGCCTGCCGATTATCTGTTCTCTGCTTATCTGCGACATCATATCCATAAGCTTCACTCTGAATGTGCCTGTGCCGCAAAATCCCTCAGCGGCAATTTCGCCGCATATATCCATTAAACTCACACCGCATAATGCGGCGGTCAAACCGTCCGTAACAGTGGAAAATGCCCCGATGAGCGCTCCTGTCATACAGCCTGTCCCAGTGACTTTTGACAAAAGGGGAGTGCCGTTCTCAATGCGGTATGTACACATTCCGTCCGAAATGTAGTCACATTCCCCAGTCACAACGCCTACTGAATTTGTCCCCCTCGCCGCAAGAAGTGCAGTTTCCTGCGGATCGTTTGAGTAGCATTGCGCCGCATAACTCATCTCATTGAGATTTCCCTTTATGACAGTGAATTTCACTCGCCCAAGCAAAGCTTCAAATGTGAGCCGTCTGTACTCAGAGCCTTTCACGCCCACAGGATCGAGTATGCATGGAATCCCCGCTTTGTTAGCCGCAACTCCCGAACTGAACATAGCGTTTTTCCTGTCCTCGGATAACGTTCCCATATTTATGACAAGAGCAGCAGCCTGCGAAGTTATCTCCCTGCTTTCCGCAGGTGACTGTGCCATGCAAGGCTTTGCCCCCACCGCAAGCAGAGCGTTTGCGCAGTCGTTCTGAGCCACCGTGTTCATTATGCAATGCACCAAAGGCGACGGTTCAGCATTTCTTAACCGCTCGATATTCCCCCATAAAACCTCACTTGAAAACTCCGCTGCCATTGAAAAAAATCTCCTTATCTGCACTAAAGGCGACCACGCAGGCCGCCTTGATCTCTGTAAATATTATATCACATTAGTTTTTTGCTGTCAACGGCTTGCTTTCAGAGGTTTTCAGCCCTAAAAATCCGTCAAAGACCTTTGCCTTTTTCAGCGCCGTAACAATAACTATCGCAAGCACAGTTCCTCCTGCACAGCTGACAAAAAACGGAACAATGTACATAGTCAGTGCAGCCACAGACGAACCCACAAGGTATTTAGCCACAGGATAAGCAAGCAGTCCGCCCAAAACAGAAGTTCCGAACAGCTCGCCAACGTATGCCGCAGGAAGCTTTTTGATGTACTTGTAAAGCATTGCCCCAACAAATGCACCGACCATCGAACCGGGGAACGCAAGCAGAGAGCCTATCCCCAGCAGATTTCTAAGCAGCGAAGCGGAAAAAGCTATCCCCACGCTCCAAGCAGGACCAAGAAAAACAGCCGCAATAATGTTCACAAGATGCTGAACAGGAGCGCATTTAGAAGCCCCGATAGGGAAAGAGATCAGCGAACCTGCCACAGCCAAAGCGCAAAGCACCGCCGCAAAAGTCAGTTTGTGAATATTAACATTTTTCACAGTATCACTCCAATATAAATTCCGCAAAGCGTTCGCCCTGCCGAACAAAATAATAAACAGTATAAAAGTAAAGTATAGAAAAAAGTGCGTAATTTCGGACTATCAAAACAAACATAACTGTCAATCACAGTTTGTATCTGCATAGCTTTTGAAAAGTCATAAAAGACATTACACAATTTGCTTTGAGATAGTGCAATAAGTTTGCAGGCGACCACAGGTCGCCCCTACGCAAATTTTCCAAAGCCAAGATAAAACCTAATCAAAGTCAGTTTCAGTAAAAGCCATATCTTGGTTTCTTCCGAGCGCTAAATGAGAAACCCGACAGCAGACAGCGAGTTTACGAGTGTCCCGAATTACCCCGTCTGGGAAGACCCGCCCGAGGACGTGCAAGGGGCAAGCCCTTGCAGGGGAGTTTGTGCGGTAGGCAAGTAAGGGGCAGCCCTCTATCGCAGGGCTTGCCTAAGTCAACTGCCGTAGGTGTTGACTTTTCACCCTGTGCGGAGCTCCTCCGATGGGGATTTCGCTCCTGCGGGAGCGACAAAGGGGCGCTGCCCCCTTTGAGCCCCTGAAAGCCCTTTTGGAAAAGGGCTTTAGCCTAAAACTTGCTTTGTGCGTTTGATAGTTTGCGATTGCTTTTGCTTTGTTGGGTGTTTAAAGTTTTATGCAAACTTTTAAAGCAGAGATAAGAGTTTAGCGAAGTTAGTTTTGGTGTAAATTGGCGACCACAGGTCGCCCCTACGCAAATTTTCCAAAGCCGAGATAAAACCTTATCAAAGTCGGTTTTAGTAAAAGCCATATCTCCGTTTCTTCCGAGCACGAAAGTAAAAGACCGCACCGCCGACAGCGAGCTTGCCGAGCGTCCCGAACGACCCCGTCCGGTGAGGACCGAGCGTCCCGAATCGGCCCGTCCGGCCTTAGGACCTTTCGGAGCAGAATTTTACTTCTTTGCCTTCTAGGATCATGTTTGTCGTCCTTACAGCACACATCTTTCCGCACATTGAGCAGGTGTGCCTGTCAGCAGGAGGTGTCTGCTCGAAAAATCTTCTCGCCTTTTCTCCGTCAAGCGCTATGTCAAACATCTCGTCCCAGTCAAGCTTGTGACGTGCAGCCGCCATGGCATTGTCCCTGTCCATTGCGTGCGGTATTCCCTTTGCAATGTCAGCTGCGTGTGCTGCGATCTTGCTTGCCATGATTCCTTCCTTAACATCATCAACGTCAGGCAGCCTGAGATGCTCAGCAGGCGTTACATAACACAGGAAATCTGCGCCGTTAGCCGCAGCAATAGCTCCGCCGATAGCAGATGTGATGTGATCGTATCCCGGCGCAATGTCCGTTACCAAAGGTCCAAGTACATAGAATGGTGCGTTGTGGCAGATCTTCTTTTCAAGCTTCATGTTTGCTGCGATCTCGTTCATTGCCATGTGTCCCGGACCTTCTACCATTACCTGTACGTCCTTCTCCCATGCCCTCTTTGTCAGATTGCCAAGCTCGATAAGCTCTGAGATCTGTCCTGCGTCAGTTGCGTCAGCAAGACAGCCGGGACGAAGTGCGTCGCCAAGTGAGATAGTAACATCGTATTCTCTGAGAATTTCAAGTACATCATCGTAGAACTCAAAGAATGGGTTCTCGTTTCCTGTCATCATCATCCATGCGAAAAGAAGTGAACCGCCTCTTGAAACGATGTTCATCTTTCTGCCCTCACGTCTGAATGCCTCCACAGCACGTCTGTTTATGCCTGCGTGAATGGTCATAAAGTCAACGCCTTCTTCTGCGTGTGCCCTTACTACCTTGAGGAAATCCTCTGCGGAGATCTCCAGCAGATCCTTGTCAAGATAACCGATAGCATCATACATAGGTACTGTTCCGATCATAGCTGGGGACTTTGCAATAAGCTCTTTTCTGAATGTGTTTGTCTTTCCGTAGTTTGAAAGATCCATTATAGCCTCAGCACCGAACTTTACCGCCATGTCTACCTTCTGCATCTCAATGTCGTAGTTCTTTGCGTCACCCGAAATACCAAGGTTTACGTTGATCTTTGTCTTTAATCCCGAACCGATACCCTCAGCAGAAAGTGCCTTGTGGTTGATGTTCGCAGGGATAGCTACCTGTCCGCAGGCAACAAGCTCTCTCAGCTTGTCAGCGTCCATGTATTCCTTCTTTGCAACTACTTCCATTTCAGGTGTGATAATGCCCTTTTTTGCGGCTTCCATCTGTGTCTTGTAATTTCTCATCTCAATGATCCTTTCCAATTAAAGTGAATTGTAAAATTTATAAAAGTGATTAACAGGTCCGTGACCTTTTCCTACCATAAATGAATTTTCAATGGCGCAGGTTATGTACTGCTTTGCATTTTTCACAGCCGTTTTCATGTCCGCACCGTTAGCAAGCTCCGCTGTGATAGCCGAGGAAAGTGTGCAGCCTGTGCCGTGGGTGTTAGGGGAGTCCACCCGCCGTCCGCTGAAACTGTAACTTATGTAGTTCCCCTCATTGTCCTTTTCGGAGGTGTAAAGTATGTCGATGCAGTCCCCAGAAGAGTGACCGCCCTTTATAAGAAGATTTTTTACACCCATATCCATTATGACTTTTGCAGCCTTGTCGAAATCTGCTGTACAGTTTATCTTTATCCCAGAAATAGCCTCAGCCTCAGGAATGTTCGGCGTAAGCAGATCGGTTATGGGGAAAAGCTTTTCTTTGAGTACACCAACAGTGTCCCCGTCGGAAAGTGCGTCACCGCTTGTGGCTACCATAACAGGATCGCATACGATAAAAGGCGGCTTGTATTCACGCAGCTTGTCCGCAACCGCAGAAATTATTTCCGCCGTCGGCAGCATACCAAGCTTTACTCCGTCCACTTCAATGTCCTCAAAAACAGCGTCTATCTGCTTTTCTATCTCATCGGTCGGTACGTTGAAAACTGAGATAACACGGCTTGTGTTTTCCGCAACTACCGAGGTTATAACGCTCATTCCGAAAACCCCGTTGGCAGAAAAGGATTTAAGGTCAGCCTGTATGCCCGCTCCGCCGGAACAGTCCGAGCCTGCAATAGACAGACATTTTTTCAAATCAGTCACTCCTTTAAAAGTCTAATAAAAAATGCGCCCACCGAAAGGTGAACGCACAAGATCAATCAAGCAACTGCTCCCTACAACGGTGTTAGCCGACAGGTTCAAAGGGTCAGATCTTATCTTCTCAACTCGGCAAAAAGCCCTGAGTTCCCCTGCAAATCGTCATATTCATTTGTATACATTTTATCACATTACACCCCTAATGTCAAGAGCCGAAAGCGCCGCAGCCATAATAAAAAAATGCGGCACATTTATAAAAATGCACCGCATCAAATATCTTAAAATTTTGATATCGTCATATCTTTACTTTGAAAGACCCCAGATATCTCTAGCGTAATCTTCAACAGATCTGTCAGCAGAGAAGATACCTGCGCCTGCGATATTTGCAAGGCTCATCTTCTGCCACTTCATCTTGTCCTCATAGCACTCGGAAGCGTACTTCTGTGCCTGCTGATAAGAATCGAAATCCTTAAGAGCCATGTATGGGTCAGAATTTTTAAGGCTGTCTGCGATCTCGCTGAACTGCTGACCGTTTATACCGTACTGAAGTGTGTCGATAGCCTGCTTTACAATGTCATTTGAGTTGTAGATATCCATTGGCTTGTATCCTGCCTTGCAAGCATTTACTTCGTCAACGTTCATACCGAAGATGATGATGTTCTCGTCGCCGACCTGCTCGTGGATCTCAACATTTGCTCCGTCAAGTGTACCAAGAGTGATAGCGCCGTTTATCATAAGCTTCATATTACCAGTACCGGAAGCCTCTGTACCTGCAAGAGAGATCTGCTCGGAGATGTTTGCAGCAGGCATAAGGATCTCAGAAAGTGAAACGTTGTAGTCTTCAAGGAAGATAACATTAAGCTTTTCGTTGAGCTTCTTGTCCTTCTTAAGCTCTTCTGAAATGTTCCAGATAAGCTTGATGATCTGCTTTGCCATATAGTATCCAGGGGCTGCCTTTGCTGCAAAGATGTATGTCTTTGGTGTGAAAGGTGCGTCAGGATTTGCCTTGAGGTAGTTGTACTGAGCGATGATGTTCAGAGCGTTGAGCTGCTGTCTCTTATACTCGTGCAGACGCTTTACCTGAACGTCGAAGATAGAATCTGTGTTGAGAACAACGCCGTACTGATTCTTTACATACTTAGCGAACTTCTTCTTGTTGTCCATCTTGATGTCAGCAAGTCTGTTGAGAACTTCTTCATCGTCCTTGAAAACAGCAAGCTTGCTAAGTTCAGCAGCATTCTTAAGGAAGCCGTCGCCGATCTTTTCACGGAGCAGGCTTGTAAGTCCCTCATTTGACTGATAGAGCCATCTTCTGTATGCGATACCGTTTGTAACGTTCTTGAACTTCGTTGGAGTGTCAAGGTACTCGTCCTTGAATGTTTCCTTCTTGATGATCTCGGAGTGGATCTTTGCAACGCCGTTTACGCTGTGTGATGCGTGAACGCAGAGAGTAGCCATCTTGACCTTGTTGTTCTCAACGATAGACATATGAGAAACCTTAGCCTCGTCCTTGTATCTCTCCCAAAGGTCACGGCAGTATCTCTCGTTGATCTCGATGATGATAGAGAAGATTCTAGGGCAAACGCTCTTAAGCAGATTGCAGTCCCACTTTTCCAGAGCCTCAGGCATAACTGTGTGGTTTGTGTAAGCGAATGTATTCTGAACGATGTGCCAAGCCTTATCCCATGAGAATCCGCAGTCGTCGAGGAGAACTCTCATAAGCTCAGGGATAGCAAGCGTCGGGTGAGTATCGTTGATATGGATAGCCACCTTTTCGTGGAGGTTGTCAAGTGTGCCGTAAACTGACATATGCTGGTTTACGATATCGCCGATAGATGCAGCGCAGAGGAAATACTGCTGTCTGAGTCTGAGTGACTTACCTTCTGCGTGGTTATCGTTAGGGTAAAGTACCTTTGTGATAGCCTGTGAGATGATGTTCTTGCTGAGAGCCTTTGAGTAGTCGCCCTTGTTGAACATTGACATATCAAATGAAGCAGTTTCAGCCTTCCAAAGTCTGAGCTTTGAAACAGCCTCGCTGTCATAGCCTGAAACGAACAGGTCGTATGGAACAGCCATAACAGAAGTATAGTTTTCGTGAGTTACGCAGTGGTACTGATTATCCCAGTATTCCTTAAGCTCGCCGTCGAAACGTACTTCGATAGCCTTTGAAGGAACAGGAACGAGCCATACTGAACCGCCCGGCAGCCAGTTATCAGGAAGCTCTGTCTGCCAGCCCTCTTCCAGCTTCTGCTTGAAGATACCGTACTCATAGCAGATAGAATAGCCTGTTGCGTGATAGCCGTCAGCAGCAAGTGCGTCAAGATAGCAGGCAGCAAGTCTTCCAAGACCGCCGTTTCCAAGACCGGCGTCAGGTTCCTGCTCGTAGATACCGTTGATAGAGATGCCGAAATCCTTGAGGACAGAAGTAGCCTGCTTAACCATTTCGAGGTTATAGAGTGATGTTTTCAGGGAACGTCCCATAAGGAATTCCATTGAAAGATAGTAGATCTTCTTCTTGCCTTTGGACTGTGTTTTTACTGTAAATTTTCTTCTCTTAGCTTTGAGAATATTTACCACGATCTTAGAGAGTGCCTCATAGACCTGACGGTCGTCAGCCTCTTCAGGAGTAGTCTGAAAATCGTTATGGAGAATGTCCACAAACTGATTTTTAAGGTCCTCTTTGGAGATCGTTTTCTCGATTGCCTTTGACATTATACATTCCTCCTAATTCTTCACTTTTTGTAAAAAAATAAAACTCAGTTTTTCAAAAATATTAATTTACAAATCGTCCTATAAATTATACCATATTCCCGAACTTTTTTCAAGAAGAAAAAAGCAGTATCTATAAATTTTCGGTAAATTATGCGCTCAGATATGGAAAACGTGGAATTTAAAGAACAGAAAAACCGAGCAAATTTTTCAGAATGGCAGATATGGGCGGAGCTGTTTTAGAACAAATTTTTAATTATGTCATTATAAATTTGAACTTTCTTAATACAACTTCACCTTTTATAATTATATGGTATTTATAGCTAAATGTCAATAGATACATTTGTTTAAATTGACATAGCGCAGCAGGCGGCGGACGGACACAATGCACAATTTTGATCCCCCTGCCGCAGAAAAAGCGACAGAGGGATCGTAGTCAATATTATATTTTGGAGGAACTATTGAACTGTGTAAGTTTTTGTTACCGAGCCTGTAAGGTTCTTCTTGCCTGTGATAGTTACCTTGACGGTTTTCTTGTCGGCTGAGGTAGTGTACTTTACAGTGTAGTTTTCGCTGTCGATAGTGTTTGAGTCTATCTTTACGGCTGCTGTTGGCTGATATTCATTATCTGAATTTTTTGTCAGCTCAACTGTGCATTCAGCAAGGGCTCTCGGCTTTATCTTGAAGGACTTTCTGAATGTGCCTTTAAGACTTTTCTGACCCTTGATAATGACCGTAGCTGTGCCTGCGGAAAGGTTGTTGCTGTAAAAAAGGGTATAGTTTCCGTCATACAGCTCTTTTCCGTTGGCGAATAACTTTACAGAAGGAAATACCTCTGTTCCGTTATAGTAATAGCTGTCAGAATCCAGTTTGACATCGCAGTTTGCAACAGAACGCTGAACTATCATGTAATT
>Ga0129310_1003371_pt1 | contig 10440 bp, 5 predicted proteins | sample Go1ome_2_FD_94433 | JGI IMG/M metagenome (GOLD analysis project Ga0129310, IMG submission 94433) | Western lowland gorrila individual fecal microbial communities from Wisconsin, USA - Go1022A metagenome | ecosystem: Host-associated > Mammals > Digestive system > Large intestine > Fecal | place...
TGACTTCGTTTCTGTAATGTATTGTGATACGGACTATGTAAAATTTTATCCCGAAAGTGAAAAAGAAGCTTACGGCAGACCGCTTATGCTCTGCGAATACTGCCACGCTATGGGCAACGGCCCCGGAGATCTTGAAGACTATTGGCAGGAGATATACGCAAACGCAAACGTCTGCGGCGGCTTTGTGTGGGAGTGGTGCGACCACGGCATATATACAGGAAAGACCGATGACGGCAGAGAAAAGTATTTCTACGGCGGAGATTTCGGAGAAGTTGTCCATGACGGAAACTTCTGTATGGACGGACTTGTCTACCCCGACAGAACCCTCCATACCGGAGCAATGGAGATGAAAAACGTCTACCGCCCTATAAGAGCGTCAAAAAATGACGGCGGTTTCACTTTTGAAAATAAGCTTGCCTTCACTCGTATCAGCAGTGAAAACGGCTGGAAATGCAGATATGTTGTCAGACGTGATACAAAGATGATCTGCGAGGGCGAAATATCCCTTGATATAAAACCTATGTGTACGCAGACAGCGAACATTGCTTTGCCCGAAATGGCTGACGGACATATCACAGTTGATTTCGATTACTACAAAAACGGCGAAAACGTGGGCTTTGACCAGATAGAGCTTTGCAATGTAAAGCGTGAACATATCCCGAACAGAAGCGGCTGTACGCTGACCGAGAACAACAGAGAGTATATAGTAAGCTCAGATGAAATGATCGTTTCCGTTTCAAAGCGCAGCGGTATGATATCTAAGATAGAAAAGAACGGTGTAAAGCTGCTTGAAAAGCCTGCCCGGCTGAATATGTTCAGAGCGCCTACGGATAATGATATCACTGCGAAAAACGATTGGTTCAAAGTTTATCTCGATAAGGCGAAAATAAAGCTTTATTCGCTGTCGGCGGAGGAAAACTGCGGAGAAAATAAGGAAGTTAAGATAACGGCAGAGCTTTCCCTCGGTTATGCGGTCTATGAGCCTATGGCAAGGGTAAAGCTTATCTACGAATTTTTCGGCGGTGAGTTCAGTCTGGCTGCCGAGGTGGATATACACGAAAAGCTTAAATTCCTGCCGAGGTTCGGCGTGAGATTTTTCACCGCAAAACAGCTTGACGGCGTGGAGTATGCAGGCTATGGCGAAAATGAAAGCTATATCGACAAGCACCGTTCATGCAGATTCGGCAGATATGTTTCCGATGTACATTCGCAGCACGAGGACTATATCCGCCCGCAGGAAAACGGCTCTCATTTCGGAACAGAGTATGTTAAGATATTCAGCTCTTCTGCCCAGCTTGAAGTGCTTTCTGATATGGATTTTTCGTTCAACTTCTCGCCATACACACAGGAGGCTCTCACCAATGCAAAGCATAACTGGGAGCTTGAAGAGGGCGAAAGCAACGCCCTCTGCGTTGACTATAAGATGTCGGGAGTAGGCTCAAATTCCTGCGGCCCTGAACTGAAAGAGAAGTACAGACTCTCCGAAAAGCATTTTGCATTTACATTCTTTATCCGCTAAGACAATAAAATAACCAATAAAAAACGCTGCACAGAGAATGATCTGTGCAGCGTTTTTATTGCATTTAAGTTATGAATTTACAACATTCTGGATAGCTTCCATTATGCCTGGGAAGTACCATGTGCAGTCTGTTCTGTCTAAAAGTCCGAAGTTTTCGCCGTCGCCGACTCTTGTGCCGTTATCCCACCATACGCATGGAACACCGTATTCCTTTGCTGTGGTGAGGTAATCTGTAACGCACTTGATTCTGTCCTCATCGTTCATCTTGTTTACCGAGCCGAACTCGCCGATGATAACAGGAATGTCATTGTCGAGGAAGTAGTACTTTATGTTATCGAAAAGATCAGGGATAGATTTGTCATTCGGGTCATAAACATCTGTGCCTGCTGTGTCGAGAGCGAATGAGTAAGGGAGATAAGCGTGGATAGAAACTATGATCTTGTCGCTGTCCTCCGGTATCTCTAACGCCTGCATATTTGTTGCAGAAGATGATGCCGCATAAGGTGTTACCATAAGGCAGCGGTCCGCATTGTTTCCGCCTGTCGCACGAACCGTTTCAACAAATGTCTTTGCATACTTGTTTACGATCTCTCTTGATTCGGTCGTACCTGTCCACTCAGCTCCGTCGCCTCTTAGTCTTGGCTCGTTGACACCCTCGAAAATAAGCTTTTCGTTGTATCCCTTAAATCTCTCTGCGATCTGCGTCCAAAGTGCCTCAAGCTCTTTCAGATCCTCGTCAACGTCAGATTCAACAGGCATATACCATTCCTCATGATGTGTGTTGAGGATAACGAACATATCGTTGTCTATGCCGTAGTTTACGATCTCCTGCACTCTGTCCATCCAAGCAGGATCAACGTTGTAGTTCTCGTCAAGGTGTGTACCCCATGAAACCGGAAGTCTGAATACGTTGAATCCGGCATCCTTTACAGCGTCTATCATCATCTTTGTGGTGGTTATGTTTCCCCAAGATGTTTCAGCGTCTATGCCGCTGCCGCCTGTTGCGTCCATTGTGTTTCCAAGATTCCAGCCTACCTTCATCTGAGCCACAAGGTCTTTTGCCGAGGTAACTGTCATAGGATCGTTTGTGTGTGTCTTTGAAACATCTGAGCCGCTTTCTTCAGAACCTGCTGAAGATGTTCCCGATGAAGCAGCACTGTCGGCTGATGATTCGTTCTTTGAATTTGAACCGCAGGCTGTCAGCATTGACATACCCATTGTAAGCGCAAGAGTCGCTGCAAACATTTTTTTGATATTTTTGATTTTCATATCGGATATCCTTTCGTTATGTGTAATGTATACGATTTTATTTTGCGCAAAGCAGCTGAGTTATTCCTCAGCCTTTGCCGCAGGGATAATAGGTTCAAGCTCTCCATTTCTTACTATGTCGATATAATCTTCAATGGAATTTATCTCTTTTTCCGTCTGTATCCCGCTTATTCTGTCGGCAGGTACCCAAAGGTGATGATTGTCCGTTCCGCCAGTCTGAACAAAACTGAACTGCTCAGCATACCATTTTGCCCTGTCGTTAAATGCTTCTTTTGAGTTGCCGCTGTTGTATACCTCAACGCCGTCTATCCATTTCGGCAGCAGCTTTATCTCGTGGATATACCAGTCAGCCTCACGGAATGGGTGCGCATGAACGAGTATTCCTCCTGCCTTGTGAACACGGTCTGCAAACTGATAAAAGCTTATGTCGCATATATTGTCGTTTTCCAGCAGGAACTCTTTCCCTATGCCGTATACAAGCAGGTCAGCACCGAAGTATGAATATTCAAGCCCGAAGAACACTTTAAGACCGAGCTTTTCTCCCTCCGCCTTTGCGTTTTCGTAGCCTTTCATATACTTTTCAACACGCTCTTCCCAGCTGTTGAAATGGGTTATGGCGGTGTTGCCGTTGAAAAAGTGGTCTGTGACGATAATGCCGTCATAGCCAAGCTCTTTATACCGCCTAGCCTGTTCCGCCCCCGAAGCGGAGGCGCAGGCACTGCATTCAGCGGTGTGAAGATGTGTTTCGTATCTGAATATCTTTTTTTCTGCGGTAGAGCCGTTCATTAAAGATCTACCCCTCTGGAAATTACCTCCATGCACATTCTGCCGTTGTGGTAAGGACACTTCCATGGTCCGACGATCTCTTTCCAGTCGTGCGGCTTATTCTCGAATGATACCTCTGAGTACCACTCTGAACCCTCTCTCTTGTCGATGATATCCGACTTGATGTATTCCCAAACGCCCTTTGCAGCGTCAAGGAACTTCTTGTCGCCGCCGTGCTGATAAGCGTTGATAAATCCAACTACGGATTCAGCCTCTACCCACCAAACTCTCTTGCGGTCGATCTTGTCGTTCTCACGTTCGTTGTTGAGCGCACCGTCTTCAAGAGCGATATTGTAGATGTTGTTTGATATTTTAAGGTTCATTTCAGCAAACTGCTTTTTAAGCTCTTCATCGCCGAGAACATCGCAGGCTCTGTCCATAAGCCATGTTGCCTCGATATCGTGACCGAATGAGTGGATATCGCCCACAAGGTCAAACTTTGTGTCGAAGAATACTTTCAGCGCATTTGTTTCAGGTGTATAAACGATATCTCTCATCTGACCAAGCTGGAATTTAAGTCTTTCAGCCACCTTTTCATTCTTGTCAGCAAGATAAAGCTCTGTGTAAGCCTCTATAAGGTGGAGGATAGCGTTCATCGTCTTGTCAGCGTGAAGTCCGTTTTCGGAAAGTGCGTCATTTGATACAAGATTCCACTTCCTGTCGAAAGCCTCCTGATAGCCGTACTCGTCAAGAGTGTTCTTCTCTATATCGTCAAAAAGCTTGTAAGCCAGTTCAAGTGCCTTCTTGTCGCCGCTTGCTCTGTAATAGCAGGAAAGGGCATATATAGCGAAAGCGATGTTGTATGTGTGCTTCATATCGTCAGCAGGATTTCCCTTGTAGTCCATCATCCAGTAAACTCCGCCGTATTCATAGTCGATACAGTGATCCTTGATGAACTCGAATGCGTGACGTGCATAGTCCAGCAGGCTCTCGTCCTTGAGTGTAAGATAAGCGTTTGAGTAGAACCAAAGTATTCTCGAATGGAGGATAACGCCCTTGTCAGCCTTCTTATCCAGCTTGAGGTCATAGCTCATAAAGCCATAAAAGCCGCCGTTTTCTTCGTCTTTAAGCTTGTTCCAGAATGGTATGATGTGGTTTGTAAGTTCGTTTTTTACTTCTGCGATCAACATTGTCTATTACTCCTTTTAAAAATTGCCGATATTTTATCTGATCTTTCTTGCCTCAACGTAAAATCTCTTGTCCTCTGCGTGTCCCATTGAGAATGTCTTTCTTGGGAGAGCGCCGTCGCAAATTACCGTCGGGAAAAGCTCCTCTTTGCCCATGTCAGGCAGCAGGAATCCTACCGAGTTTTCTTTCTTTGAAAGCTCGTCTACAACGTCTGCACCGTGGATATAATCTATCTTTCCGCCGCATTCTTTTATATACATATCGAGAAAACTCTGTAAACTTCCCACCGTGAGCTTTGATGTCGGATTGTGTATGTACATATCCTTGTGTACGCCCTTTTCCACCACCGTTATCTTCTGTTTTGACTCGTCCTGTGCAAGATCAAGTTCGAGCACCATTTCAGCCAGCAGCTTTTCAACGTCCACGTCTGTAACTATCCTGTGGATAGCCTCAAATTTAAGGGCAGGGGAGTGAAGATTAACTATCTCCACCAACGCATATCTGCAAGGCGCATTTGTCATATCCTTGTCAGGGTCAAGTCGCTTCTGCTCCTCATAATATTCCTTTGCCGTAGCGAGCGAGTGGTTTCCGTCACCCATAGCGTAAACAAGAGGATATTTTTCATCAAGACCGTACTTTGCGTTAAAGCTGTCTATATCCCCCAGCTTTTCAAGTGCGCTGATTATATTCTCCTGTGACTTTTCGTCAACGATATATCCGCTGATGTGACCGCCGTTTTTCATAAGGTCAAAGTCATATACCTTTTCAAAGCTGTCCTTTTTCTCAGCCAGCGGCTCGACAACAGTCTTGTCAGTATCATCAATAAGTATCATAATGTGCGGCAGCTCGATAGGAGCACCGTTTCTTACCTTTATTCTCGGCGGTATTCTCTCTACCACCGTAGCCTCCGTCGCCCTTACAGGTGACTTTGAGCCTTTTTCGTAGTTGTACTGCTCCAGATCTATCGCACCAACGATACCCGCCCTGAGTTCGCCGTCCGACTGTATCCTCTCCACATATACCATAGAATTTTTATACTCTTTGAAAGTATCGGAGTTCACATACTCCTCCATAGTCCTGTGTATCTTTTCTATCCTTTCGTCAACGTCTGACGATTCGAGGTAGACCTCAGGCAGAATAAGGTTGAGGGCAGACTTCTCATCTCCCACGATATCCTTTACATCTTCCCAGTATTTAGGCTCAGATGTGTACTGATCGCAGGCAACTACCGCCCATTTTGAAAGATCTTCGCTGCTTTTACCCTGCGGAAGAAGTATATCCGCAGCCTTGAATGCAGTTGACATAGTTTCCAACAGCTCCTGTCTTTTTTATCTGAAACGTTTTCATTTCCAATATCCCAAAACAGGACGGTTTTATCCGTCCTGTCTGAATTTTTTATTGATCCTGTGCTTCGGCATTTGCTCCGCAGCAGTTCTTGTACTTCTTGCCGCTTCCGCATGGGCAGAGATCATTTCTGCCTACCTTGTTTGCCTTTCTTACAGTCATATTGTGATGCTCTGCCGGCTGGAGAACATTTTCTCTCTTTGGTGCGGCAGCAGTCTTTCTTACCTGTATAGTGAACAGCATTCTTACAGTATCTTCACGGATAGATTCGATCATAGCGTCGAACATATCCATACCTTCCATACGATACTCAACGACAGGGTTCTTCTGACCGTATGAACGCAGACCGATACCCTTCTTAAGTTCTTCCATATCGTCAATGTGATCCATCCACTTTGTATCAACGACCTTGAGCAGGCATACTCTTTCGATCTCGTGAAGAAGTTCTGTTCCGAGATCCTCTTCTCTCATATCGTAGAATTTGAGCGCTCTGTCTGTAAGCGTCTTCTGAATATCTTCCTTAGTCAGTTCGTCAAGCTCCTGCGGAGTATAGTTGAAGTCGTCCTCAACTGTGATAAGTCCCATAAGTCTTTCTTTAAGACCAGCAAGGTTCCAGTCATCCTGAATATCTCCCATAATGTACATATTTACGGAGTCAGTAACGAAATCCTTTATCATATCAATGATATAATCGTGGAGATCTTCGCCGTCGAGAACCTTCTGTCTTTGGCTGTAAATGATCTCACGCTGAGTGTTCATAACGTCGTCGTAGTTAAGGACATTCTTTCTGATATTGAAGTTTCTGCCCTCTATCTTCTTCTGTGAAGATTCGATAACATTAGAAAGCATCTTAGACTGGATAGGAGTGTTCTCGTCAACGTTGAGTGTATCCATCATTCCTGTGATCCTGTCGCCGCCGAAGATCCTCATAAGATCGTCTTCCAGTGAGAGGAAGAATGTGCTTTCTCCCGGATCGCCCTGACGTCCCGAACGTCCTCTGAGCTGGTTGTCGATACGTCTTGACTCGTGTCTTTCAGTACCGATTATATAAAGACCGCCTGCGGCTCTTACCTCGTCAGCCTTTTCCTTTATCTCATCTGAGAACTTCTTGTAAAGCTCTCTGTATCTTGCTCTCGCAGTAAGTATCTCTTCATCATCGGTATTTGAGAAGCTTGCAGCCTCGATAGCCTGAGCCTCTGTGTATCCCTCTTTCTGAAGCTGTGCAAGTGACATATACTCAGCGTTACCGCCCAGCATGATATCCGTACCACGTCCTGCCATGTTGGTAGCGATCGTAACAGCGCCGAATTTACCTGCCTGCGCAACGATCATAGCCTCACGGTCATGATACTTTGCGTTGAGGACTTCGTGCTTCACGCCCTTGTTTTTCAGCAGTCTTGAAAGGTACTCTGACTTGTCGATAGAAACCGTACCCACCAGTACAGGCTGTCCCTTCTTGTGGCATTCGATTATCTGATCTATAACAGCGTTGAACTTGCCCTTTTCGGTCTTGTATACAACGTCCGGATGATCTATTCTTATAACAGGCTTGTTTGTCGGCACTTCGATAACGTCCAGCTTGTATATCTCTCTGAACTCGTCCTCTTCTGTGAGGGCAGTACCGGTCATACCAGAAAGCTTTGAATAAAGTCTGAAGTAGTTCTGATATGTGATAGTAGCGATAGTCTTTGACTCTCTCTTTACTTCAACGCCTTCCTTAGCCTCGATAGCCTGATGAAGTCCGTCGTTGAAACGTCTGCCGTCCATAACACGTCCTGTGAACTCGTCAACGATAAGCACTTCGCCGTCCTTGACGATATAGTCAACGCCGTTTTTCATAACGCCGTTAGCCTTTATAGCCTGATTGATATGGTGAGCAAGAGTCATATTGTCAGCGTCCATAAGGTTGATGACATTGAAAGCCTTTTCAGCCTTTTTAACGCCGCTCTTTGTAAGTGTGGCAGTTTTAGCCTTTTCGTCTATGATATAATCTCCGTCCAGCAGGTCGTTGTCAGCCTTATCGTCCATTTCAACGACAGTAACGGATTTAAGTGTCTTGGCAAATCTGTCGGCAAGGGTATAAAGCTTTGTTGACTTATCGCCCTGACCTGAAATGATAAGCGGAGTTCTTGCCTCATCTATAAGGATAGAGTCTACCTCGTCCACGATAGCGAAAGCGTGTTCTCTCTGTACCTTATCCTTTTTATAAATGACCATGTTGTCACGGAGGTAGTCGAAACCGAACTCGTTATTTGTACCGTAAGTGATATCAGCGTTGTAAGCGGCTCTCTTCTGCTCTTTATTCATACCGGAGAGTACGCAGCCGATAGAAGTATTAAGGAAGTGGAACACCTTGCCCATTTCCTCGGACTGGAATTTAGCCAGATAGTCGTTTACTGTAACAACGTGAACGCCTTTTCCTGTAAGAGAGTTTGAGTATGCAGCCAGACACGCAACAAGAGTTTTACCTTCACCTGTTTTCATTTCAGCGATACGTCCCTGATGAAGAACGATAGCACCGATTATCTGTACAGGGTAAGGTTTCTTGCCGAGAACTCTGAAAGCAGCCTCTCTGCACACAGCGAGAGCCTCAGGCAGAACATCGTCTACGCTTGAAAGCTCATCAAGCTTACTTCTGAGGACAGCAGTCTGCTCGCCCAGTTCCTTATCGGACATAGCAGAATATTTTTCCTCCAGCTCAAGAACCTTATTCTTTATCGGTTCTATCTTAGCAAGTTCTTTTTTAGAATAGTTGCCGAAAATTTTGTCAAGTAATCCCATTATCTAGCCACCTTTATTTTTTAGGAAGAAATTCAGTAAATAACTCCTTCTTTTGTTGTCATTTGTATTTTTTGACTTAATAAATTATGTATAAATACACATATTATATTATACACTATACCCACTAAAAAGTCAAGTCCTGTGTCCTCGCCGGACGGGGTCGTTCGGGACGCTCGGTCCTCGCCGGACGGGGTAATACGGGACGCTCGTAAACTCGCTGTCTGCTGTCTAAACCTCTCATTTTGCGCTCGGAAGAGTCCTCCCGGACGGGGTATTACGCTACGCTCGTAAACTCGCTGCTTGCTGTCTAAACCTCTCATTTTGCGCTCGGAAGAAACTGAGCTATGGCTTTTACTTAACCCTACTTTGCTGAGGTCTTATATCCGCTCCCCGAATTCTGCGTAGGGGTAACCTTTGGTCGCCAGCTTTCCAAACAAAATTTTACTAAAATTTTACCTATGCTCGTCGATCACTGCACATCTCAATTTTATCACAAACTAACTCAAACTTTATCCAACTTTACATAACCAAACCACATATACCTCATACTTTAAACAAAAAAGTAAAAGTACCAGCAAACTCTCAAATACACAAATAAAGTTTTCGTAACGCTCGGCAAGCTCGCTGTCTGCTGTCTAAACTTCTTATTTGTCCTCGGAAGAAACTGAGATATATCTTTTATTAAAATCTACTTTTCTAAAGTCTTATACCCACTTTCCAAATCCTGCGTAGTGGCGAACTTTGGTCGCCAGTCCTCACTAAACACAGCTTATCAAATGTCTTGCCACTTTTAAAATAGAACATCACATAATAGAAAATATTTTTTGACACAAAACATCAAAAATCAAGCACAAACACCTTGCTTTACCATATATAGTATGCATAAATCCAGCAAAATTGCAGATAATATGTGTATATTCCATAAGAATAATCAAAATATGCCATATAAAAATGACTTGATAAACAAAAGCGAAAAAAGTTGCAAAAAAGTATTGACAAATCGGTAAATGCGGTGTATAATAATATAGTCGCTGAGGGAGATACACAATACGGCGGTATAGCTCAGTTGGCTAGAGCACTTGGTTCATACCCAGGGTGTCACCGGTTCAAATCCAGTTACCGCTACCATGTATCTCCCGAAAGCACGGCCCGTTGGTCAAGGGGTTAAGACGACGCCCTTTCACGGCGTAATCATGGGTTCAATTCCCGTACGGGTCACCAGATCACTTCCCTGAAAATAACGCATTTGCGTTGTTTTCAGGGATTTATTTTTCCCTAAAATCTCCTCAACCACTTATCTGCCACTTATTTTGAAAATAACCGCTTTCGACTACCTCTTGGCTGTGTTCTATGTACCCCGCAAGGCTTGCGCCCTGCGGTTGTTTTTATGCCCCGAAAACTTGTCCGAACTGTTCTTCTTCCTGCTCGTCCTCATCTTCATAGGTGCCCTCTGTGCTGTCCTCGGAGTGCTTTTCTTCTTTCACTTTAACCTCGTTCGTGAAGCTTAGAGCGTTGCTTATCGCATCGCAGTTGCGTGCTCTCGCCTCTTGGAACATATGGGAATATAAATTTAA
>Ga0129310_1003372_pt1 | contig 10439 bp, 10 predicted proteins | sample Go1ome_2_FD_94433 | JGI IMG/M metagenome (GOLD analysis project Ga0129310, IMG submission 94433) | Western lowland gorrila individual fecal microbial communities from Wisconsin, USA - Go1022A metagenome | ecosystem: Host-associated > Mammals > Digestive system > Large intestine > Fecal | place...
TAAGCTACCTCGTCCTTTTCGTAGAGCGGGTTCTGCTTCATGTCAAGTCGCGGGGAGTCGATGTGAGCGGCTACCAGATTTACGCCGTTCTCGATGGATTCCTTGCCGATAACAGCAAGAATAACAGACTTCTCACGGTTCAGGCTGTAAACCTTGTCGCCTGCCTTATAACGGTTCTTTGCGCTGAATTCTACAAAGCCGTGTGCCTTTGCCATCTTAACGATCTCGGCAGCGGCTTCGCGCTCGGTCTTTGCAACGTTCAGAAAGCGTTTGTAGCCCTCGCAGAACTTGTCGCAGTTCTTGAGTTCGGATTCTTCCATGCGGAGTACCGCATTCTTTTTCTTCATCAGGAGCTTTTCCTTGAGTTCCTTTGCTGTAGATTTTGCCATGTTAATACTTCCTTTCATAACAGCGGCGTTTCCGTCAGCTGTACAATTTTTTATATGTGTCCATCGCCCGGACTATCTTCCGGACGTAATGAGCCGTGTCTGATATGGGGATATCGTCAAGATGAACTCCATCTGATGATATATTCCTGTCGCTGAGCCACTGGTTGACCTGACCGCGCCCTGCATGGTACGCAGCCATTGTAGTTTCGACATTCCCGAATTCTTCATACAGATATCCGAGAAGCCAGCAGCCATAACGGATATTGGTTTCGGGATCATACATGTCAAGGTACTGAGTATCCTCGTCGCCTATCTTGAATTTCACCCAGTCAAAGGTTTCTTCCATGATCTGCATAAGCCCACGGGCGCCTACGTTTGAGAGCGCCGTGGGGTCGAACCCGCTTTCGGTTTTTATGACCGCATATACAAGATACTTGTCCAGTCCATTTTCGCGGGAATACTCCTCAACAAGGTTCTCGTATTTTATCGGGTGTGTATATCTTTGAAACCGCTCGTAGCCAAACCAGCCGGCAACGGCGATCAATACGGCAAGCACGACGCATATGATCATTATGGGTAGTGCACGCCGCTTTTTTCTGTATTTTGTCATTTATCACCTTTCGATATCCGGATAATCTCCCGGGAGATACGCTCTGCAATGGCGCGCAGCTCCTGCTCAGTGCCGTTATTCTCTATACAGAATCCGGAGCGAGTCCGGTAGAATTCGGCGTCATGCTGGCTGGAAAGTCGCGCACGTGCAAGTTCTGTCGGTATATTATCGCGCCTGGTTATTCGTTCTACACATGTTTCTATGTTGGCAATAACGCTGACGATACTGTCACACACAAAATCCAGCCGCGCTTCAAAAAGCGTTGGGGCGTCCAGCAGTACATGCGTACCGCTGTTTCTGACTTTTTCGGATATATTATATGTGATATAGGGATAGATTATTTTATTGAACAGCGCTCTCTTTTCGCTGTCATGAAAAATCAGTTCAGACGTCATGCGGCGGTCAAGAGTACCATCGTTTTTAATAAGCTCCGGGCTGAGCCGCTCGCTGAGTTCAGTCAAAGCCGGTTTTCCAGGAAAGACGACTTCACGCGCCGACAAATCGCAGTCTATCACGTCAAATCCATTTTCTGAGAATACTTTGCAGACCGTGGACTTCCCTGCACCGGACATTCCGGTCAATCCGATGATCATTTTACTTTTCATCTGGCTCAATTATTCTGAACGCCGCCGCACGAAGCAGACGGTTATAAACTGCAAGTCCTATGCCGTCCTTTGAGGGCATTTCAACGTATACGGTCTGTGCTCCCTCTTCATCAGCCTCACGAAGTAGTGCGAACAGACGATGTGCCTGCTCGTCTACGTTTTTCCCGAAGCAGCAGAACATTCCGTGTTCGTGCTCGTCAGCGGACAGAGCAAGCGTTTTTCCTTTGGCATTAGCAATACACCAGTCAGCAAAGTCCTTTCCATGGGCGTTTATAATGAACACGTCGGCTTTCGGTGAGTAATGCTTATACTTCATGCCTGGTGACATTACTTTTGCGCCCTTTGGCGGCTCGGAAGTCACCGCCGGGTCGATATCTACTGCGCATAGCTCGGAGAGCATTTCAGCGGTCACACCGCCCGGTCGCAGGATCCTAACCCGGTCAGCCGCCGGGAAACACAGCACAGTGCTTTCTACGCCGCACTGACATTCGCCGCCGTCTATGATAAGCGGAATACGTCCTTTCATGTCGTTCATGACATGCTGCGCAGTCGTCGGGCTGGGACTTCCGGAAAGATTAGCAGACGGAGCTGCGAGCGGAAATCCGCAGGCGTCGATTATTGCGCGTGCCGCAGGACTTCTCGGCATTCTGACTGCGACTGTATCAAGTCCGCCGCTTGTCGCAGATGGGATCAAATCGGATTTCGGGAAAATCATTGTGAGCGGACCGGGCCAGAATTTTTCGGCAATTCTCAGCGCCAGCTCAGGAATCTCCCTTACGAGCGGCGCAAGCTGGTCTATCGCGCTGATATGGACTATCAGCGGATTGTCCTGCGGACGTCCCTTTGCTTCAAAAATACTATGCACGGCACTTTCATTGCGTGCGTCTGCTGCAAGTCCGTAAACGGTTTCAGTTGGTATTCCAACAACTCCGCCGGCCGCCATTATCTCAGCCGCCTTTTTAGCGGAGCTTTCGGAAAACGGCAATAATTCAGTTACCAAGACTGTCATTCCTTTCGATCGCCCTGTTTCAGCATTTTTGCTGTCTGGTCTGCCAGACGGAGTGCTTCAAACACTTCGTCGCAACCGCCGTTCATCATCTCATCAAGTTTATAGAGCGTCAGTCCGATGCGATGGTCAGTTACTCTGGACTGCGGAAAATTATATGTGCGTATGCGTTCGGAACGGTCGCCGGTGCCGACCTGTATGCGGCGTTCTTCGGCAATCGCGCTGTCACGTGCTTCCAGCTTTGCTTCATAGAGCTTGCTGTAAAGCTTCTTCATTGCTTTTTCCTTGTTCTTGAACTGTGAACGTTCTTCCTGGCACTCAACTACTGTTCCAGTCGGATTATGGATAATACGTATCGCGGATTCTGTTTTGTTGATGTGCTGTCCGCCAGCGCCGCTGGAACGGAATGTTTCAATAGTGAGATCGGCCGGGTTAATATCCACATCGACTTCCTCTGCCTCCGGGAGTACAGCCACGGTGACTGTCGAGGTCTGGATACGTCCCTGGGACTCGGTTTCCGGTACGCGCTGCACACGGTGCACGCCGCTTTCGTATTTTAGCTTCGCAAAAACGCCTTCACCCTCAACCAGGAAGCTTACCTCGCGGTAGCCGCCAAGCTCGGTAGGATTGGAGCTTATCTGCTCGATCTTCCAGCCCTGGCGCGCCGCATACATTGAGTACATGCGTAACAGGGAATTTGCAAACAGCGCCGCTTCCTCGCCGCCAGCACCGGCGCGTATTTCAATAATACAGCTGCGGTCGTCGTCCGGGTCTTTCGGGAGGAGCAGTATTTTAAGTTCTTCAGAAAGCTGCTCCATGAGCGTCTTGTTGTCGTCGTACTCGCTCTGGGCGAGTTCCCGCAGCTCCGCGTCGGAGCCGGCTTCATTCAGAGCCTCTACAGCGTCGTCAAATCCGCGCTGAGCCTTTTTGTACTTCTGCCAGACCTCCATCAGCGGCGTTAGGTTCTTGTGTTCTCTCATCAGGTCACGATACAGCTTGTTGTCAGCGATAATGTTCGGGTCGGAGAGCTTTGCGCTTATTTCATCATAGCGAGCTTCCGCCATCATAAGTTTTTCGTTCATATTTGTCCTCCGTGAATTCTATTATTGGAAATTCAGCGGGGCTATTGTTCGGAGCCTTCTGTTTCACGGATAACGGAACGTATCTTCTTTTCGCACTTGGAACGCGGCATCATGAATACATGTCCGCAGCCCTTGCAGCACAGACGGAAATCCGCACCGCAGCGCTGTACGAGCATTTTATCGCTTCCACAGCCGGGGTGTTCTTTTTTCATCACGAGTATATCGCCGACTTTAATATCCATATGCTGTCACGCTCCTTTCTTCATACTTTTTTATTATACCACTATTCGGATATTTTTGCAACCACAATTGTGATTTTTTTAGCAAAGTTAGAAAAGGTATATCCGCAGTTCCTAATTTCTGCATTTAAAAGTGAAATTCTGTATATTGTCAGAAATATTTAAAATACGATGGTGAAAATTATGCGAAATGTATAAAAAGGCTATTGATTTTTTAGCTTATTTGTGATATAATTTAATTATACTTTGAGCGTGAATACATTTCGCGCGATGATTTAAGGAGTTAAAATGGATAATATTGCAGAACAGCTCGTTGAAAAGCGTCGTACCAGCGCTGATTTTATTAAAAAAGTGCTGATATCCGTGTCGGCGCTCATCGTGGCTTCTTTTTTGATGTTCATCGCCATTATTTCTGGATTCTATGTTACTGTGATTTTTGCAGTCGGCGCTCTTGCCGGAGCCATATGGCTTCTTGGCAACTTCAACATTGAGTACGAATATATCATCACCAATAACGAAATGGATATCGACAAGATAATCGGCAGACGCAAGCGCAAGCGCATGATCACTGTTGATTTCCAGAGAGCCGAGGATTTCGCTCCTTACACAGCAGACAACGACGTAAAGGCTGACGCGACAGTCCACGCATACACCGGCAGTGAAAAGGACGCATATTACCTTGTTGTAACGCACAATGATTACGGTAAGGTAAAGGTCATATTCAATCCGAACGAAAAAATGCGCGAGGCCATCAAGTCTGAATTACCCAACACGCTCAAGCTGAAGCTCAGAACGGAAGCGTTAAAGAACAACAAGTAAGGGAGACGCGGTGTAAATGCCGCAACACATAAAATGTCTGGAAATATTTTTATTCGCGTAGGAACCGGAATAATCGAAATGAAGCGCATACGCAAGGCTTCACGCAATCCTAAGTTCCTTGCAAAATATTTCTCGGCAGACGAGATACGGTATCTTGTTTCACGCAAGCTGTCCACTGAGCTCATCGCCGAGAACTATTGCGCTAAGATTGCTTTTGCAAAGGCGATTGGCACGGGATTCCGTATCGTTCACCCACAGGACATCACAATACTCCGCGATCGTCTCGGCTCCCCTTTCATCATAACGACAGGAAGAGCAAAAATGCTTGAGGAACGCGAGCACTATGTCTTTAACGTATCAGTGGCGCACTGTAAGGATTACGCCAGTGCAACAGTTATCGTAAACAGAGAATAACTATATTGCGCCGCACGGCATATGCGGCGCATTTTTATGTAAAGGAGAGATCTAATGAAACGGCTGGTTATCGGAATGATCGCACACGTGGACTCCGGAAAAACTACCCTTTCAGAAGGAATTTTGTACACTGCCGGTGAACTCCGGAAACTAGGCAGAGTTGACTATGGCAATGCATTCCTTGATAACGATCCAATTGAGCGAAGCAGAGGAATCACGGTGTTCTCAAAGCAGGCGGAACTTGAAACGGCTCACTGCAACCTCACCCTGCTGGACACCCCAGGGCATGTGGATTTCTCAGCGGAAACCGAACGCGCACTTCGGGTCATGGATTACGCGGTGCTGGTTATAAGCGGCTCCGACGGTGTGCAGAGCCACACAGAAACTCTCTGGAGATTGCTCCGCAGATATGGCATTCCAACGTTAATATTCGTGAACAAAATGGATATCGCATACCTCGGCCGTGATTCTCACATGAAAGAGCTCAGGCAGAAGCTTTCACCCGGTTGTGTTGATTTCATTGCATGCCAGTTCTACCATCGACTTGATGAGGAACTTGCGGAATGCTCCGAGGAAATGATGAACGCATTCCTGGACAGCGGAAAGATCCCACCGAAACTCATTTTCAGGGCGATAAAAGCGCGGGAGGTGTTCCCGGTAATATTCGGCTCGGCGCTCAAACTTGACGGGATTCAGGATCTGCTGAACGTCATCGACTGCTACACCATGCAGGAGGAACCTTCCCAAGAATTCGGCGCAATTGTTTACAAGATAACCACCGACGAACAAGGCGCAAGGCTCACCCACATGAAAATAACCGGGGGTTCCCTAAAAGTAAAGACCCTGCTTGATGTAGGCGGAAAGCAGGAAAAAGTCAACCAGATACGCATTTACAATGGACCTAAATTTACGACGGTTGACGAGGCCCCCGCAGGAACTCTTTGTGCAGTGACCGGCTTATCCGCTGCAAATGCAGGCGATGGTCTTGGAACTGAAAGCGGCTGCCCCGCTCCCCTGCTGGAACCGGTGCTCAGCTATCGAATGGTTCTCCCTCCCAAAACGGATATCCCGAGTACGCTTGCAAAGCTTCATGAGCTGTCGGACGAGGATCCGATGCTCCGAATCGTATGGAATGAACAGCTGAAAGAAATACACGTTCAGCTTATGGGTGAGATACAGCTGGAGGTTCTGACAAGCGTCATACGCGACCGTTTCGGAATCGAAGTCCAGTTCGACGAGGGCAGTATTGCGTACAAGGAGACTATCGCAGCACCTGTTGAGGGCGTAGGACATTACGAGCCGCTGCGGCACTATGCAGAAGTTCATCTGCTTCTGGAGCCTGGCGAGCGCGGCACGGGACTGCAATTCTATACGGATTGTCGAAAGGACGATCTGGACATCAACTGGCAGCGACTGATACTTACTCATCTTGAGGAAAAGGTGCATATTGGCGTACTCACAGGCTCGCCTATAACCGATATGAAAATAACGGTCGTTGCTGGAAAAGCGCACATAAAGCACACCGAGGGCGGAGATTTCCGGCAGGCGACCTACCGCGCCGTAAGGCAGGGACTGCGTACGGCTGAGAGTATTCTTCTGGAACCGTGGTACGACTTTACACTGACAGTCCCGCAGGAGTACACCGGACGTGCCATGACTGACCTTCAGCGAATGAGCGGTGAAATACAGCCGCCGCAGACGATCGGTACAGAAACGGAGTTCACCGGAAGCGCACCTGTCTCCGAGCTGCGCGGATATCAGAGCGAAGTGATCGGATACACCCGGGGTAAGGGACGTCTGTGCTGTATTCCCGGCGGGTATCGCCCGTGTCATAACGCAGATGAGGTCATCGCAAGGATCGGCTACGACTGCGACTCAGATACGGAAAACTCCGCTGATAGCGTTTTCTGCTCGCATGGAGCAGGAATCCTTGTTCCGTGGAATGAAGCTCCGTCCAGAATGCATGTTGACAGCGGGCTGCGTTTTGGCGAAAACGCACGCGAGGAGCCGGAACCTGCGGTAACTCCGCAGATGGTGAACTCATATAAACAGCGCGTTGCCGCCGATAAGGAGCTTATGGAGATTTTTGAGCGGACGTATGGTAAGATAAAGCGTGACGAACGTTCTGCGATGCGCACGGAAAAACGCCCACCCGCCCTAAAAATACCAAAGCTCCCCCTGCTGCCGAAAGGACCGGAATATCTCCTAGTGGACGGTTACAACATTATTTTCGGCTGGGAAGAACTGAACAAGATAGCAAAGGAAAATCTGGAGCTTGCTCGCACCAGGCTGATCAATATCCTCTGCAATTATCAGGGATTCCGCAGGTGCAATCTGATACTTGTGTTCGACGCTTACCGTGTAAAGGGTAATCACCGGGAAATCGAGAATGAACACGGGATAACTGTGGTTTACACCAAAGAGGCAGAGACCGCCGACATGTTTATCGAAAAAACTGCGCACGAACTGGGCAGAAATTACCGTGTACGCGTAGCGACGTCCGATAATGTCGAGCAGATAATTATTATGGGAAACGGCGCGATACGAGTTTCAGCGACCGAATTCCTCACAGAGGTGAACGAAGTTGAAAGCGCCATACGCCGGATAATAGAAGAAAAATACACATAGGAGGCTACTATGCTGGAAGAAAAAATCAAAGCTCCCGAATTTACGCTCCACGATAAGGACGGCAACAGTGTTTCGCTAGCGGATTTCCGCGGAAAGAAAGTCGTTCTGTATTTCTATCCCAGGGATAATACTCCGGGCTGCTCACGCCAGGCGTGCGCATTCGCAGCGGCTTATAAGGATTTCTGTGATGAAAATATTCAAGTAATCGGCGTCAGCAAGGACAGCGAAGCATCTCACCGGAAGTTTGCTGAAAAGTATTCGCTTCCGTTCATTCTGCTTTCAGACCCGGAGCTTGAGGTAATAAAAGCCTATGATGTTTGGGCAGAAAAGAAGCTTTACGGAAAAGTAAGCTTCGGCGTTGTCAGAAGCACATATATCATTGACGAAAATGGATTTATTGAAAAGGCAATGCCGAAAGTTAAGCCGGACACCAGCGCCGCTGAAATCCTTGAATATCTCAGGAGTGCGAAATGATACAGCTAAAGACAATCGCCACAATTCACACGGATTTTCCGGAGAAATTCGGAATCCCTAGGCAGAGCGGATTGATTGACGAGCTGCATTCCACGCTTGTTTTCGAACCTGAATTCCGTGTACCGGAAGCACTCCGCGGCATAGAACAATATTCGCATCTCTGGCTCATCTGGGAATTTTCTAAGGCGGTCCGGGAAAGCTGGTCGCCGACTGTACGTCCGCCACGGCTCGGCGGAAATACGCGAATGGGAGTTTTCGCAACCCGCTCCCCTTTTCGTCCGAATCCACTTGGGCTGAGCTGCGTACGCTTGGTCAGTGTGGAGCACGATACTCCGGAAGGGACTGTTCTTCACCTGGCAGGTGCAGACCTTATGGACGGCACTCCGATTTACGATATAAAGCCGTATCTCCCCTATGTAGACTGTAAACCGGACGCTTCGAACGGGTTTGCACTCGCACAGCAGGAGGGAGTCCTGGAAGTAGAGATATCTCCGGAATTAAACGAGATTATTCCGCCGGAAAAACTCCCGGCGCTCATGGCAGTACTTGCGCAGGATCCACGTCCGCAGTACATCTCTGACCCTCAGCGGCTGTACACAATGAGTTTCGCAGGATACGAGGTAAGCTTCACTGTAGAAAACGACTTACTGACGGTTACAGAAATACGCAACACATAAAAAAAGCCGCGTCATAAATTACGCGGCTTTAGTGTTATTCAATTACTCACCACAAAGCTCTTTGTAAAGCCCGATGTAGAGTTTCGCAGACTGTGCCCAACTGAAATCAGCCTTCATTGCACGTGTAACCAGTCTGCCCCATGCCATACGATTGTCATAGGCACCCTTTGCGCGCTGAACTGCGCCGAGCATGTCATGAGCATTATAGCTCTGGAATGTAAATCCGATACCGTTATCGCCATAATCGACAATGCTGTCTTTCAGACCGCCGGTAGCTCTAACTATCGGTATTGTTCCGTATCTTGCAGCAATCATCTGCGCAAGTCCACAAGGCTCGCTCTTGGACGGCATAAGGAACATATCAGAACCAGCGTAAAGGCGCTTTGCAAGTCCGGTATTAAATCCTTTGTAGAATCCGACTTTATCCGGATAACGCCAGTGCATGTTCTGGAAGAACTCCTCATACTGATGTTCGCCAGAACCGAGAATAACGACCTGCATATCAGTTGCAATGATCTCGTCAAATACTGCGCGAACCAGGTCAAAGCCCTTGTGATCGGCAAATCTGGAAATCATTGTGAGCAGCGGTATCTTATATTCGGGCATACCAAATTCATTGAAGATGGCGCTCTTGCAAGCAGCTTTGCCCTTGTGGTCCTTTGCGCTGAAATTTGCGGCAATCGCATTATCAGTTTCAGGATTGTACATATCAGTATCAATTCCGTTAAGGAATCCACATGTCTTGTACTGCTTGCTTACAAGTATCCTGTCAAGACCGTGAGAGAACCAAGGGTCAAGAATCTCCTTTGCGTATGTAGGAGATACAGTCGTTACCTTATCAGCGACCTCTATCGCACCCTTCATGAAGTTGATATCACCATCATATTCAATGATGTTTACCTTATGCGGCGGGATACCTACAATATCCTTTACGAGGTCAAGACCATACTGTCCCTGATAGCCGATATTATGAATTGTGAAAACATGCTTGATGTTATCATAGCAACCGCCGGCGTTACGATAGAACAGATCATAGTATACGGGAATGAGCGCGCACTGCCAGTCATTAGAATTAATGACCTGAGGCTTGAACTGGATATACTTCAGCATTTCAAGAACAGCACGGCTGAAGAACACGTAACGCTCCGCGTCATCAAAGTAGCCGTAGAGTCCGTTGTCGCGCTTGAAATAAAACTCATTATCGATAAAGAAGTAAGTAACGCCATCAACCTGCTGCGAAAACAGACCGCAGTACTGGCTTCTCCAGCCAACAGGAACGGTGAAATTTGTTATGTAATTCATATTCTCGCGCTGTTCGGGCTTGAATGAATTTACATAGTACGGCATAACAACACACGCCTCCTGCCCTGCGGCACAGAGAGCCTTGGGAAGAGAGCCGGCTACATCAGCAAGACCGCCAGATGCAGCAAAAGGACGTGCTTCACTTGCAGCGTAAAGAATTCTCATTATGATATGTCCTCCGATTTGATCGCTGA
>Ga0129310_1003378_pt1 | contig 10422 bp, 10 predicted proteins | sample Go1ome_2_FD_94433 | JGI IMG/M metagenome (GOLD analysis project Ga0129310, IMG submission 94433) | Western lowland gorrila individual fecal microbial communities from Wisconsin, USA - Go1022A metagenome | ecosystem: Host-associated > Mammals > Digestive system > Large intestine > Fecal | place...
ACTGGCAGAACATCAGGGAAGCGCGGAAGAAAAAAGCGGGGAATCGGAAGGATATTTTTCTGCCGTAAAGAAGGAAACAGCAGAAAAACAGTGCTGGGATGCAGTGATCGGCACGGAAGCATTTGTTGCGGAAATGCCAGGTCGGGCAGCGAGAAGCATTATTTTCAGTGAGGATGAAGCAGAAGATGAAACGCATATTCACCCTTATCAGAACCGGGATGCGCTGTATCGAAAGATTGTGATCAGATGTGTGGGGCATGGCGAAAATGTGGCGGGGACGATTGAGAAAAGAAAATCAAAGCTGTATGTGTTTACCGGAGTGGGAAATGCGGGACAGCTCAGTGCATTCGCAGCATTGTGTGGATGGATATGGTCAGAGAAAATGTCGGTGTTGTATCTGGATCTGACAGAGTGCAGCGGCAGTGCGAGGTTATTGCATTTGCAGCAGGATACCGGTGACCTGACGGATCTGGTACTGGCACTGCGCAGGAAGGAAGCATTATTTCCCGGTGGTTATATTGGGAGATTGGATACATTGGACTATATCTGTCCGGCAGCAAATCCGCAGGTTCTTCATGAGATGGATGGGGAAGATATCAGGCGGTTATTGGAATGTGTTTTGAATAGAAATACCGGGGCAGTGACAGTGCTTGCGCTGGGGACAATGGTCTGCGGATGTGAACAGATTTTTGCGGCAGCGGAACGAATTTTCCTGCTGTCGGAAGAGGGCATTGTTGCGGAATGTGCCCTGGAAGAACGAAAACTATTTATTCAGAAATGCACAGGGGACAGGCCTGTGCAGATAGAAGAAGTCCCGGTGCAAAAGCTCCGGGCAGATACTACGGGAAGTCAGATTCTGTATGAGTGGAAGGAATCTGAGGCAGGAAGATGGGCAGCGCGGCTGCCCAGAGAGAAGGAGAACATGTATGGAGATAATCTGGCAGGATCTGCGGAAGCAGATTATGGAGAAACTTGATGTATCACGGGAGGTCTCAGATGAAGAATTAAGGGAGCAGATTCAGACGGAAGTGCGGACCTATGGCAGAGAAAAGCTATTGTCATTGGCAGAGCGGGAAACATATGAGGAGCAGATTTTTAATTCGCTTCGAAAACTGGATATTTTGCAGGAATTACTCGATGACCCGGATGTGACGGAGATTATGGTGAACGGACCGGAACATATTTTTTATGAAAAGGGAGGTGTGCTGTATCGCTGGAAAAAGGGTTCCCTGACTGCAGAACGGCTGGCGGATATCATTCAACAGATTGCTGGAACTGCGAACCGGGTGGTCAATGAGGCACAGCCGATTCTGGATACCAGACTGCCGGATGGTTCCAGGGTAAACATTGTATTGCAGCCGGTGGCGTTGGATGGATCCAGCATTTCTATCCGAAAATTTCCGGAGACGATCATGACGCTGGAACAGCTGACGGAATTGGATTCTGTTTCAGAAGAGGCGGCAGAGGTGCTGGCGGCTTTTGTCCGGGCAGGGTACAACATTTTTATATCCGGAGGAACCGGTTCCGGCAAGACGACATTTTTGAATGCGTTGTCGGAACATATTCCTGTGGGAGAGCGGGTAGTTACGATTGAAGATTCAGCTGAATTGCAGCTGAATGGTATTGAAAATCTGGTGCGGCTGGAAGTGCGGATGGCAAACGGACAGGGAGCGGTTCCGATAGAAATCCGCGATCTGATCCGCACAGCGCTGCGCATGCGGCCAAGTCGCATCATTGTGGGGGAGGTACGTGGTGCCGAAGCATTGGATATGCTGCAGGCAATGAATACCGGTCATGACGGAAGCCTGAGTACCGGTCATGCAAACAGCAGTGAGGATATGCTGCTCCGTCTGGAAACCATGGTGCTGATGGGCGGTGTGGAACTACCGTTGCAGGCGATTCGCCGGCAAATTGCTTCGGGAATTGATATTCTGGTACACCTCGGAAGAATGCGGGATCGAACCAGAAAGGTATTGCAGATCAGTGAAATCGATGGAATGGAGCAGGGTGAGATACACTTAAATCCGCTGTTTGTATTCCGGGAATCCGGTCAGAAAGGGGAAAAAGTACGTGGCTGCTGGGAAAAAGAAGGACAGCTTCATAATCGTAAAAAGCTGGAAGAAAAGGGCATTATCTGCGAGTTTGTCTAAACAGGCAGAAATGCATGCTCTTCCGGATTACAAAGAAACGGTGCTTTCACCCAAACAGTTTTGGAGAGCTTTGGGAGAAGGTGTGGTGTTGAGCGGAGCCATTGCGTTTTTATTCTATCGATCTCTCTGGGGACTGTGTCTGTCGGTAATTGTAATTCCAATGTGTATACATAGAAAGAAGAAAAAGGGACAGGAAAAGAGGGACAGGCGGATGCAGCTGCAATTTCAGTCCGCGATCCGTGCAGTTTCAGGGGCATTGACAGCAGGTTATTCGCTGGAATCAGCATGGCGTTATGCCATGGAAGAACTGGAACGGCTGTATGGAACGGGCGGGGAAATTTACCGGGAATTTTATCAGATGAATCAGAAAATCCGGATGAATGAACCGGTGGAACAGCTGTTGTATGAATTTGCCGGACGCAGCGGAAATGAAGATATTTGCCATTTCTCCGAGATATTGCTGTATGTGAAACGGAGTGGCGGGAATATGACGGAGATTATTCGAAAGACAGGAAGCCGTATGCAGGAAAAATATGAGATTTTGCGGGAAATCGAGACAGGTGTGGCGGCAAAACGGGCAGAACAGAAAATGATGATGTTGCTGCTTCCGGGAATTCTGTTTTTTGTCACGCTCAGTTCTCCGGAGTACAGCAGTCATCTCTATGGAAATCCGGCAGGTATTGCGGTAATGAGCATTTGCCTGGCTGGATATGCGGGGGCCTTTTTCTGGTCGGAAAAGATTATGGCGATTCCGGTTTGAAAATTTAGCCGTATGGAATGCAGATTGTATGAATACCAATATGGCAGAACAGTTGTGTTTCCGAAAAAGTGCGATGATGGAAATACGGATGAATGAGACAGAGGACTTTGGTCAACGAAGTGGAGTAGGCATGTGAAGAGAAAAAATGAAGGATCAGCTTTTTGGAAACAGCATAGAACCAGCATTTTTGTGGGATTGTTATTTGGTGCACTGACACTGGCTCTGTGGGTACAGCAGACCGGGCAAAATCAAAATGATACCGGCTGGGTTATGCGTGGCGAGGAAGGAACCGGAGCAGAGCAGAAAATATTTACCTATCAGACAGAGAAGGGAACAGAGCAGGAAGTAGAAGTGGAAGTGCAGGCTGTCCAACGGTCAGAAAAAGCTGTGAAAAAACTGCTGGAGGAAGCGGTACAGGAGTGGGAAACGCAGTATCTGGGAGAAAATGAATCAGCGGATCAGGTGTATCAGAAACTGAATCTGCCTGTGACAATGAAAGAAGATCTGGTGCAGGTGACCTATGTGATGGATCCCGGGGATATTGTGCTGGATGACGGAACGATAGAAAATACAAAAGTGTCGGAAAATGGACAGGTAGTCAGATTACAGGTCGAGTTTTCCTGTCAGGAGTGTGTACAGGTGGAAATCCGCAATCTGTATGTTATCCCACCACCGCAGGGCAGTGATGTCTGGATGCGGACGCAGGTAAAAAGACTGGTGCAGCAGGCGGAAGCAAAAAATCGTACCAAAGAAGGATTTCGATTACCGACGGCAGTTGGAACTGTGAAGATCAAGTGGCAACACGATCAGAACAGGGACTGGCTCTGGATGATCATACTGGGCATTGCAGCGGTACTTGGACTGGAATGGCAGAAGAAAGAGAAAATCCGAAAGAGTGAAAAACAGCGCATTCAGTGTCTGCAGCGGGAGTATCCGCAGCTGGTAGAGCAGATGGCAATGCTGATCGGAGCAGGTCTGACGATTCGCAGGGCCTGGGAACGGATTCTTTCTACCGCACGGAATATGCAAAAAAATGGTGATCGTGTATCGTATCTTTTTTTGAAAGAAATGCAGTTCACATCTCTTGAAATGCAGAAAGGCTGCGGAGAAAGGGAAGCATATGAGCGGTTTGGAAAAAGAGTAGGACTGGAATCCTACCGGCGATTTGCAGCGATTCTGACCAGAAATCTGGAAAAGGGAACAAGGGATATCGGAACTCTGCTGGAGGCAGAGGCAAGAGAAGCCTGGGAACAGCGCAAAAGTGAGGCAAGGAAACGCGGGGAAGAGGCATCTATGAAGCTTTTATTTCCGATGTTGTGTCTGTTTATACTTGTTTTGGTGATTCTTTTATTTCCGGCTGTGTGCGAGATGTGACAGGGAAGGAATGATTCTGAAAAGCTGATGAAGAGAAATTTTCTGGGAACATGAAAGAGAGCGAAGCATTTGAGCAGGATTACAAAAGATGAGAGAAAGCATTTTGAACATAAAAAGAGAAGCAAAGTAATCTGATATGTGGATAAGAAAGTGGGAGGAAAAACAGGATGAAACAATGGTTAAGTGAATGGAGAAGATTTTTTCAGGAAGAGTCTGGCGTGGGAGTGGTAGAAATTATACTGATTCTTGTAGTTCTGGTTGGTCTGGTTTTGATTTTTAAGAAACAGTTAACGGCTCTGGTGAACAAAGCATTCAGCAATATCAACAAGCAGGCAGGCACCTTGTAATGAAAAAGGCGGGAAGTGTTTCGGTATTCTTTGTGCTGCTTCTGGTTTTGCTGGCATCCGTGCTATTTGCATTTCTGGAAGCCGCCAGAGTAAGCGGACTGCGTGCACAGGCAAAACTGTGTACTGCTCAGGCAGCAGATGCAGTCCGGGCTTCCTACCAGACTGAACTATGGGACAGGTATCATGTGTTGTTCTGGATGGAACCAGGCGGCGGGGAGCAGGGATTTTCAAAAATCAGTGCGCTTCAACAGGAGCAGACAGAAGAGAATTGGAAGTTTACTCAGAGAAAGAATAACTTTTTTGTGCTTCCGATTCACATAAAAAATATTGATGTGCAAAAATTTGAACTGGCGACGGATCAGAATGGTACAAGTTTTCAAAAACAGGCGGCAGCATGGACAAAACAAAGTATTGCAGAAGATGCCGTGAAGGAAGTGTGGAAGGTGGTGACACAGACAGATGCAGCACAACTGGAAAAAGATGGGAGTCAATTGGAACAAAAGACAGAACAGACACTGGGGAAACTGGCGGACAAATCGGCAGATGCAGTGGAACCTGCACCAGCAGAGACCACAGATCAGAGCGCAGTACCGAAAAATGATGCGGTCCTGCAGGAAAATCCATTAGAGTGGCTGAAATCCATTAAGAAAAAAGGAATTCTGGCGGTTGTGGCACCGGAAAAAGAATTATCTGCAGATCAGATGGATCTTTCGGATTGCCTGGATCGAAGAGTACGGCATCAGGGAAACTGGGAGCAGAAGGAAGGCGGCGGAGAATTGGATCGTGTTTTGTTTCAGCTGTACTGCAAAGGGCATTTTACAGATGTAACGCAGAAAAAGATCGAAGGAAATACTTTAAATTATGAGATGGAGTATCTGATTGGAGGGAAAAGCAGCGACATTGAAAATTTAAAGGTTACGGTGAATCGGTTACTTTTGCTGCGGGAGGGTATAAACCTTTTGTATCTGGAGACGCATCCGGAGAAGAGTCAGCAGGCAATGCAAGTGGCTCTGACATTGACGTCTGTTGTTGCAAATCCTGAATTAGCTGAGCCGGTAAAACAGGCGATTCTGGCTGCCTGGGCATATGCGGAATCCATCAGTGATGTTCGGATTTTACTGAATGGCGGAAAGGTGTCATTGGTAAAAACGGATGCGGAATGGCATACCGATCTGCAGCATCTGGGTAGCAGTCTGCAGAATACAGAAGGCGGGCAAAATCGGAATGGATTGAGTTATGCCGGATATTTGCAGATTCTGCTTCGGACGGTTCCGGAAAAGAAACTGGTTTTTCGCAGTATGGATTTAATCGAACATAACTTAAATATTCGAATGGATGAAATGGTAAGTAGAACAGAAAGCGTATATACATATGGAACAGATGCGTTGTTCTGGCGGTTTGTCCGGATTGGAAATGGAAAACTGCAGGGAATACAAATTCAGGAACAGGCGGTTATGCAGTTTCCTGACTAACATGCAACCTAAGATGAGTGTGTACTCAAGATTAGCATGTGCTTAAGAGTTGTTGCATTGAAATTGAAAAATATAACTGGAAAAATCATGTAAAAAGTAAAGAGGCAGGTGTATTACAGTGCTTTTGCAGAAAATAACATATCATAGAAAAAGCAAATCTCTCTCTGGCAAATCAAAGCGATCGCTGCAATATTCTCCAGTGTTGCCCGGCGATAAAAACAGTGCAAAAGCACTGCAATATGCCTGTCTCAGAGGAAGCCTTACTGTGGAAGCGGCATTGGCGATGCCGATGCTTGTACTGGCAGTTTCTCTTGTGTTGAGTTTGTTTTTACTGCTTGGATTGGAAATTCAGATGTCGGAAGCATGCCATTATGTGGCTGGGACGATGGCAGCTTCCAGCGTACACAAAGAGGAGCCGGAAACACTTTTGGGTTATGTGCGTGCGCGGCAGTTACTGCAAACCTATCAAAAACTGCATAAAAGTGACCGATGGCCAGGGATGGAAGAAATTGAAAAGCTGACTCTGGCTGGGAGTGAATTCAGCGGGGAGCAGATTCGAATCTGTGTATCATATCAGCTGAAGCTTCCGATTCATTTTGGGCATTGGAGTAGTATCCCGGTGACGCAGCAGGCGGTGTATCGCAAGTGGATCGGTGCATCGAAGGGTGATGGTGAAACGGACGGAGATTATGTATATGTAACGCTTTATGGAAGCGTATATCATCGGAGTACGGGGTGTCGTTATCTGGATCTGACGGTCCGGGCGGTTGACCGCTTGGAAGTATCTGCATTGCGGAATAAGGATGGCAGCATTTATTATGCCTGTCATTGTGCAAAAGGTGCAACGGGAAGTGTCTATATCACTGATTATGGAACTTCCTATCATGGAAAAATTAACTGTTCCAGTTTGAAACGGATGGTTCATAAAATACCGTTAAGTGAAGTCGGAAGCAGGCAGCCTTGCAGTCAGTGCGGCGCAAAGGAGGGGCATGGATAAAGCGTGGATGATGCAGGTAAGTGAATTAGTATTTTTGTATCTGTGTGCAGGGGAGGATTGTAAGAACAGAAAATTGTGGGTGCCTCGTTTTTGGGCGTTTGGAGTAGTTGGAATGATAGAATATTTTTTCCTGAAGCCTTTTTTCTGGCAGGATCTGGCAATCGGTGTGGGAATTGGAGGTGCCATACTGCTTTTTTCCTATATGAGTCAGGGTATGATAGGACAGGGGGACGGCTGGCTCTTTTGCGTCACAGGTATATATCTTGGTGGTGACAGAAACCTGGCACTTTTGCTTCTCTCGGGGTGGTTGTGTGCGGGGTATCTACTATTCGGAATATTTCGAAAAAAGTACCGCAGAAAGGATAAAATCGCGTTTGCACCCTTTGTGCTTACGGCGCAGGTGATTTTGCTATGCCTGATGTAAATGGGAAGATATGGAAAAGGGAAAAATAAGTTTTGGATTTTAATGATAATGCAGAAATCTATTAAGGACATAGATTCAAAGAACTTGGGTGAACAGGAAAAACACCGAAAACTTGAAATGAGGAAAAACGGATGAATCTGGTAAACAACCACAAAAACAGGAAAATGATAAAGCCATGTGTTTACTGTACAGCTTCCGTTACAGTTGAGGCTGCATTACTGTATCCAATACTGATTTTATTGGTTATGTTTTGCCTGAACAGAACAATCAGTTTATATGAAGCAGTGAAACAGACAGCAGAAGCTATTTATATAGAAGAAACAGTTGATACAATAGATATTTTTCGAAAAAAATTACGAATGGAGAAGGTAAAAGACGCCTTACAAGAACAGGCGGAGTAAGGAGGGGAGACATGAAGGTAGAGTATCTCAGAACGGCGCAGAACAGTTATATGATCGTGAAAGACGCAGACTACGATTTCGCGCCGTATGAATTGCAGATGGTACTGCATAATAAAATCAGAAATCTTGTACCGCTGCAAATTATTGTCGCAGATGGAAAAGTAGAATACTGGTATGAGGTGACAGGTCTGAAGTCACTGGAACAAAAGCTGTCTGTGAACACAGCAGATGGAATCACGATCCGGCAGATTTTAGAAGGGATATGTGTGGTAAAAACAGAACTGGAAAATTATCTGTTGGATGACCGTGATATTGATTATGATTCTTCCATGATTTTTTGGAACAGGACAGGCGATGAGATCTTGTTTTGTTATATTCCAGGATATCATGCGGCAAATAGTGGTGGAGTCCGGGGGTTATTTGAGGAACTTCTGCAGCATCTGAACCATTCCGATACAGAGGCCGTACGTATGGCATATGGAATCTATGAACGATGTGGGACAGAAGAACCGGTAATGGAGGATTACAGAGAGTGTCTGTATAAGAAAAACCGAGAATTTACGGAGAGCCAGACACCAGAATTTATGGACGAGAAGGAATTATGGTCGGCAGCGCCTGTTGTGGAGAATCATACAGAAGAACTGTCGCAGCCAGAACGTGAAAAGCGACATTTTTTCTGGAAAGGAAGGAAAAAGAAAGATTCTGCGAAAGAAAAAGAACTTCCGTGGTTTATAGAAAATGAACGAGCAGAGAGCATGGTGGCTGAGTCAAATCCGGCACAGCGTTGGGGCGAGACTGTCTGTTTTTCAGAGATAGAAATGCAGCGAGTGTGGGAACTGGTTTATCAGGGGGATGGCCTTGAGATGGATCTGAAAATGGATCATTTTCCATATCTGATCGGAAAGCGCAGCGGGGGCGCAGACGGTGTACTGATTGCGCAGACTGTTAGTCGTATACATGCACGGATTTTTGAAGAGTCCGGGGAACTGTTTCTGGAGGATTTTAATTCTACCAATGGAACGTATCTAAACGGACATTTGCTCGCTATGAACACACCGACGCGGCTGAAAGAAGGCGATCATCTGATATTTGCTACGGAAGAATTTGAATTACAGAGAAGTCTGGTGCCGGATTTTGGCAAATAAAATTTGCTTTTTGAACAGATTTTTTTTATACTAAGTGCAGATATATACATGCAGGAGGTATAAGCAAATGAAAGACGATAATTGTATTTTTTGTAAATTAGCAAACAAAGATATTCCGACAAATATTATCTATGAAGATGAGAAATTTACGGTGATCATGGATGCAGATCCGGCAACCAAAGGACATGCATTGATCTTACCGAAAAACCATGCGGCAAATATCTATGAACTTCCGGATGAAGATGCGGCAGATATCTTTGTGCTGGCAAAAAAACTGGCAACAAAAATGACAGAGGTTCTTCATTGTGACGGATTCAATATTGTTCAGAATAATGGGGAAGTAGCAGGACAGACCGTATTCCATTTCCATATGCATCTGATTCCGCGTTACTTAAACGACGGCAATCAGGAAAAACTGACATGGAATCATGCGGGCCTTTCCGCAGACGAGATTGCGGAAATTGCCGCAAAACTGCGCGCCTGATTAAACGATAGTTTAATGTATTAATACGAAATCAGAGAATCCTTCTGTGTCAGCTAGTCATTCGTTACCTTCGTTTTGCTTCGGTTTTATCGCGCTCGCTCGCACTCTCCTATAAAAGCTGGTCGGTTCCCGCTCGCGAAAAACTCGCAAAACTCAGTCACTCACTAAATCGCTTGACACAGAAGGATTCTCTGATTTTTCTTCACAACCTAAAATTTTTCACACGAAAGAAATCAACGTTTACGCAGTTTTTCGATTAAATCCGTGATCGTCGTAACTGCATCCATCTGATCACTGCTCTCCATGGCATGAACGTAATCTTCCCGTTTTTCCCACACGGTTTTGATCGCCTCAGAAAGTGTCTGATCATTTAAATCCTCTTCTTCAATTACATAGCTAAACCCTTGTTTCTGGAAAGAATTTGCATTTAGGATCTGATCGCCGCGGCTGGCATTTTTGGAAAGCGGAATCAGGATGTTTGGTTTGCGTAACGCCAGTAATTCACAGATAGAGTTTGCACCTGCACGAGAAATAACCAGTTCAGATACAGCGAATAAATCTGCAAGCTCAGCGTTGGCATACTCATACTGTACATAGCCTTCTGTGTTATGTAAGGTCGGATCCAAATTGCCTTTTCCGCACAGATGAATGACCTGATAATTTTTCAAAATCTGCGGAAGCAGGCTGCGGACAGTATCATTGATCACTTTGGAACCTGAGCTTCCACCGACAACCAGAATGACCGGTTTATCCGGAGTCAGGCAGGTGTAAGTATAAGCTTTTTCCTTGCTGCCATGCAGTAATTCTGCACGGATCGGAGAACCGGATAATACAGCTTTCCCTTCCGGAAGGTGTGGAATTGTCTCCG
>Ga0129310_1003380_pt1 | contig 10415 bp, 8 predicted proteins | sample Go1ome_2_FD_94433 | JGI IMG/M metagenome (GOLD analysis project Ga0129310, IMG submission 94433) | Western lowland gorrila individual fecal microbial communities from Wisconsin, USA - Go1022A metagenome | ecosystem: Host-associated > Mammals > Digestive system > Large intestine > Fecal | place...
GGAAGCGGCCAAGCTGCTGCCACAGATCCACAGCGTGGAAGAACAGGCGGAGCAATTCTGTCAGATGGGGGCAGGGCAGGTAATCATTACGATGGGAGCAAAGGGCTGCTATTGGTATGACGGTGCAGAGGGCACCTATTTCCCGGCGGAGGAACTGGAAACGGTGGACACCACGGGGGCAGCTGACGGATTTATTGCAGCCCTGGCAGTCAGCCTGGCTGAGGGGCATCCTATGGAAAGCGCTCTTCGCTATGCCACTGCGGCAGCAGGACTTTCCACTCTGCGATACGGTTTTTCGGCTGCGGCAGTCGATAAGAATACGCTGGAATTGTATTGTGCGCAAAAGGGGGTAGTGATATGACGGAAACACAACGGGTCGCCATGCTGGCGCCCCCGAAGGGAATCGTTCATGTGGTCATTGACACGGATCCCTACAATGAAGTGGATGACCAGTTTGCCATTGCCTATCTTGCGGGATGTGCGGACCGTGTCTGTCTGGAAGCGGTCTATGCGGCTCCGTTTCTGAACGAGAAGGTCACATCCCCTAAGGAAGGTATGCGGCGCAGCTACGAGGAAGCCTGCCGGATTCTGGATTTTCTGCCACCGGCAGAGGAGCGCCGAATCCTGCGGGGTGCAGAGGCATTTCTGCCAGACGACCATACGCCGGTCCCCTCGGAAGCGGCGGAAGATCTGATCCGGCGGGCAGCCCTTCACAGCCCGGAAGATCCCCTGTATGTCATCGGTATTGCGGCGGCTACGGATATTGCCTCGGCGATCCTGCTGCAGCCGGATATCATGGACCGGATCGTGGTGATCTGGCTGGGAGGCAGCGCCCTGCATCGTGCGGGCGAGGCGGAATTTAACATGATGGAAGACTATCCGGCGGCCCGAATCTTGTTAAATAGCGGCGTACCGCTGGTACTGGTGCCTTGCTGGGGTCTGGCGGAACATTTTACCGTCAGCCGTCCGGAACTGGAGGAATATCTGGTGGGGAAAAGCCCTCTGGCGGATTATCTTGCCGGGATCGTGATCCGGGAAACGGAAAGCTATACTACGGTTCCACGGTGGAGCAAAACCATCTGGGATGTGGTCGCGGCAGCGTGGCTTCTGGATCGCACAGGCCATATGAACCATTCACAGCTGATCCCCGCACCGGTTCCGCAGCTGGATGGATCCTATGCCTTTGCCGGTGGGCGGCATCTGATCCGTTACGTGGACCGGGTGGACCGGGATCTGCTGCTGAATGATCTGTTTGACACTATACTCAAAGGAGGAAAAGACGTATGAGAGCATTGTGCTTCGGATCCCTGAATCGGGATCATACCTATCGTCTGCATCATTTTCTCCGGCCCGGGGAGACCAATCATGCCCTGTCCTATGATGTTCTGGCCGGGGGCAAGGGTCTGAATCAGGCACTTTCGCTGGCCCGCGCGGGAGCGGAGACCTTCATGGGCGGATGCATCGGCGAAGACGGCCTTTCGCTACAGACATTTTTGCAGAATAACGGTGTGGATACGCAATACCTGAAAAAGGTGGAGGCCCCCACCGGTCATGCCATCATTCAGGTGGAAGACAGTGGGGAAAACTGTATTCTTGTCTATCCGGGAGCTAATTACGCGCTGACGGAGGAGCAGATCGAAGAGACTCTGGGGCAGTTCGCCGCCGGAGATCTGCTGTTAGTGCAGAACGAGACGAATCTGGTGGGAATGCTTCTGCAAAAGGCCAAAGAGCGCGGGATGATCACAGCACTGAACCCCTCGCCCATCAGCGAGACACTGCGGGAGGAGATTCCGCTTGCCATGGTGGACTGGCTGATCTTGAACCGGGCAGAGTTAAGTGCTCTTGCCGGAGCGGAAGATCTGCAGGAGGCGGTGAAACACATGCAGGAGGCTTATCCTCGGTGCAGACTTGTGGTGACGCTGGGGGCGGAAGGAGCCGTTTACTGTGATGGAAACGGTACGATCCGCCAGCCGGCCTATGCGGTGCAGACAGTGGATACCACCGGAGCGGGAGATACTTTTACCGGGTATTTCCTGGAGACTTATTATCGGACCCTGGATCCGAAAGAGGCTTTGCGGCGTGCCGCAGCCGCAGCGGCACTGGCAGTAACACGGCCCGGAGCGGCGGCATCCATTCCTGCCGCGGAAGAAGTAAGCAGTTTTTTGAAAAAATAATTATTATAAAGGAGATGGGAGAGATGAGACATCCATTGGTGTTTCAAAGTGATTTTGGTCTGGATGACGGAGCGGTCAGCGCTATGTACGGCGTGGCCTATTCCATAGCACCGGATCTGCAGATCAGCGATTTGACACACGGTATTGAACCGTATAATATCTGGGAGGCCAGCTACCGGCTGATCCAGACGGTGGGCTACTGGCCCGAAGGCACCGTGTTCGTATCTGTGGTAGACCCCGGTGTGGGCTCCACCAGACGCAGCATTGTGGTCAAGACCAAAGGAGGACAGTACATTGTGACTCCGGATAACGGTACACTGACGCATATTAAAAATAATATCGGGGTAGAGGCGGCCCGGATCATTGATGAGACCATCAACCGCCGGCCGAATTCCGAGGAGTCCTACACTTTCCACGGCAGAGATGTCTATGCGTTTACCGGCGCGCGTCTTGCCTCCGGATTGATCACATTTGAACAGGTAGGCCCGGAAGTGGATCCGGAATCCGTGCTGGAACTGCCTACGGTTCCCGCAACCTATAGCGAGGAAGGCGGTGTCTATGGTACAATAGACGTACTGGATATCCGTTTTGGCAGCCTCTGGACCAATATTCCGAAGCCCATGTTCGACAAACTGGGGATCGAGGCCGGACAGCGGGTGGAAGTCACTATCAGTAACGATACCCGTACTTTGTACCGCAACACAGTCGTCTATGCCCACTCTTTTGCGGACGTGTATGTGGGCGAACCGCTGATCTACATGAATTCACTGAACTGTATGGCGGTGGCCATCAATCAGGGAAGCTTTGCCAAGGCCTACAACATCGGCACCGGCAACAGCTGGCATATCCGGATCCAGAAGGACAGCCGCAGATAACTCATTCACTTATGTTAAAAACGCCCTGTTATCAGGAGCGAAAAAATAGGAGGTACTTACCATGAAAAAATTCTCTGTAAAAACTATTGTAGCCATCGGCATCGGAGCTGCTCTGTTCTTCGTACTCAGCAGTTACATTTCCATCCCGACCCCCATCCCCAATGTGAAATTCAGTGTTCACTATCCGGTGATCGCGGTGATGGCAATGCTGTTCGGACCGCTGGCAGGTCTGCTGATGGGTCTGATCGGCCACTTCCTTGGTGACCTGGTAGCAGGCTGGGGCGTATGGTGGAGCTGGGTAGCCGGTTCTGCGTTCTTCGGCTTTGTAATGGGTCTCGTCGGCAAAAAGATCCGTCTGAACGAGGGCGAATTCGGCGTGAAGGGTGCCATCATCTTTAACGTGGCACAGATCATCACACATCTGATCGCATGGGGTGTGATCGCACCGGGTCTGGATATCCTTATTTACAACGAGCCTGTGGAGAAGATCTTCCTGCAGGGTGCGGTAGGCAGTATCGGTAATATCATTTCCACCGGTATCGTAGGCACACTACTCTGCATTGCTTACGTTGCTACCCGTCCCAAGAAGGGCTCTCTGACCAAAGACGAAAAATAATGCGGATGCTCTAAAGGGGACAAACCATGAAGGATGCACTGATCAAATTTGAACACTTCGGCTTTCAGTATCATGCACAGTCGGAGCCAACGTTATATGATATTAATCTGGAGATCCGTCCCGGCGAGAAGATACTGATCGCCGGGCCCTCCGGCTGCGGCAAATCCACACTGGCCCACTGCATCAACGGCCTGATTCCTTTTACCTATCAGGGGGAACAGACCGGCAGCCTGACCATCAACGGCAGGGAAGCCAGACAGCAGAGCATTTTCGAGATCTCCCGCACGGTAGGTACGGTGCTTCAGGATCTGGACGGCCAGTTCATCGGCCTGACGGTGGCGGAGGATATTGCGTTTGCACTGGAAAATGACTGCGTTCCCCGGCAGGAAATGCTCCGGAGAGTGGAGGAGGCGGCCAGACGTGTCAATATTGCCGACCATCTGGATCATGCGCCGGATGAACTTTCCGGTGGACAGAAGCAGCGGGTCTCCATGGCCGGCATTATGGTAGACAATGTAAAAGTATTCCTCTTCGACGAACCACTGGCAAATCTGGATCCCGCCACGGGAAAACAGGCCATCGAGGTCATCGAGCAGATCCAGAAGGATACGGATGCGGCGGTCATTATTATCGAACACCGTCTGGAGGATGTTCTCTGGCGGGATGTGGACCGCATCGTTCTGATGAACGAGGGCCGGATCCTCGCGGATACCACGCCGGATCAGCTGCTCTCGTCCGATCTGCTTACGGAAAACGGGATTCGGGAACCATTGTATCTGACGGCATTAAAATATGCCGGAGTTCCCATCCGGGAAGAGGCAAAGCCTCACAGTATCCGTACGCTGGAACTTTCCGCAGAGGACACAGAAAAGGTACAGACCTGGTACCGGGCGGTGGGAGAGAAGAAGCCTGCCGAAGAGAAAAAGCCGCTGCTGGAAGCCCGCAACATTGATTTTACTTATGAAAATGGGTTCCACGCGCTGAAGGATATCTCCCTGACGGTAAAGGAAGGGGAACTGCTGGCCATCGTTGGAACCAACGGTGCCGGAAAATCCACATTTTCCAAGGTAGTCTGCGGCTTTGAAAAGCAGCAGAAAGGTTCCCTGATCTTCGAAGGACAGGATATGGCGGATCTGAGCATCAAGGAAAGGGCGGATCGTATCGGCTATGTGATGCAGAACCCGAATCAGATGATCTCGAAGCCTTTTATCTATGATGAAGTGGCTTTCGGACTGCGTCTGCGGGGTGTCCCGGAAGGGGAAGTAAAAGACCGGGTGGAAGATGCACTTAAGACCTGCGGACTGTATCCGTTCCGTAAATGGCCGTTTTCCGCCATCAGCTACGGACAGAAAAAGCGTGCCACCATTGCTTCCATTCTGGCACTTTCTCCGAAACTGCTGATTCTGGATGAGCCTACGGCGGGACAGGATTATCGTCATTATACGGAGATCATGGAGTTCCTGCGCAGTCTGGGGGAGCAGGGTATCGTGGTTGTCATGATCACTCACGACATGCATCTGATGCTGGAATATGCCGGACGGGCTGTGGTATTTTCTCAGGGGCAGATCATTGCGGATGACGCATCCGCCAATATCCTGACGAACCCGGAGATCATCCGGCAGGCGAATCTGAAGGAGACGTCGCTCTATGATCTGGCACTGCGCTGCGACATTGAGTCCCCGGCACGGTTCGTTCAGCATTTCATTGATTACGAACGGGAGGTAAGGAAGGCATGATCAAATTATTCAATTACATCCCCCGTACATCCCCGATCCATGCACTGACCGGTGCAGCCAAATTCGCCTGCATGCTTTGCTGGACACTGGCGGCCATGATTACTTTTGATACGCGGTATCTGTTTATTTTGACCGTTCTGGCATTTGCGCTGCTGCGGATTTCCAAAATCCATCTGCGGGATGTGAAGGCGCTGCTGATCTTTACATTGATTTTCCTGGCGATGAATAATCTGCTGATCTATCTGTTCTCGCCGGAACACGGCGTAAGCATATATGGTTCCCAGACTGTATGGCTGCAGCTAATCGGACGCTATACGATCACGGCACAGCAGATGCTCTATCATCTGAATGTGATACTGAAATACACGGCGACCATTCCGGTGGTGATCCTTTTCGTATCTACCACACAGCCCAGCGAATTCGCAGCTTCCCTGAACAAACTGGGGGTCAGCTACCGGGTGTCCTATTCCGTATCTCTGGCACTGCGCTATATCCCGGATGTCCTGAAGGAGTTCCACGATATTTCCCTGGCACAGCAGGCCAGAGGCGTGGAGTTGTCCGGAAAAGAAAGCCTGATCAAAAGATTCAAAGGCGCCGCAGCCATTCTGATGCCCCTGATCCTGTCCAGTCTGGAGCGGATCGAGGTGGTATCCAATGCCATGGAGCTGCGGTGCTTTGGCAAGGGAGACAAGCGGACCTGGTATCGCGGACAGGATTTCCGATCCGGTGATTATCTGACCATTGCTCTGGGCGTGGCGCTGATCGTGGTTGCGATTCTCTTAAATGTTCTCAACGGAAGCCGTTACTGGAATCCTTTTATCTGAACAAATGCATAAGAAACAATAACAAAGCCCCGGCAGTTATCATAACTGCCGGGGCTTTTAAGGAGGATAGAAATCGTTTTAAACTATGTACATCCGGTTCATTCACCCATGGTGATGACTACATTGTACTCTTCCTTACCCTTTTCATAAGGAATGATGTGGCCGTCTACAGCCTTGCCGTCCACGGTCATGGATACCACGCCCTTTTCCACATTCTGCGGGTTTTTCACCTGAATGTGATAGGTACCCTCCCGGAACTTACGGGTGATGGAAAAATCACCGAAGTCCTTGGGGATACAAGGATCTACGGACAATCCCTGATGGGTGGGATATACACCCAGAATGTACTGGGAGATATTTACGAAAGTCCATGCAGCGGTACCGGTCAGCCAGCTGTTCTTCGCCTCGCCGTGGAATTTGGCATCCTTACCGGCTACCATCTGGGAATATACATAAGGCTCGGTGCGATGAATCTCACTGATGTCCTCGATGTATGCGGGACAGGTCTTGCGGTAGATCTCGAAAGCTCTGTCACCTCTGCCGAGCACGGTCTCTGCGATAGATACCCAGGGATTGTTGTGGCAGAAGATACCGGCATTCTCTTTATATCCGGGGGGATAAGAGGATACTTCACCAAGTTCGAGGTGATACTCCGTATATGCGGGCTGCAAGATCATGACACCATATTTGGTATCCAGTCTCTCTTTTACGGAATTCAATGCCTTCTCGGCAAGTCCTTCCTTCACACCGACACCGGCCAGTACGCAGAAGCCCTGAGGCTCGATGTAGATCTGACCTTCACGGCATTCTTTGGAACCTACCTTGTGGCTGTAAGCATCGTAAGCACGAACGAACCAGTCGCCGTCCCAGCCATCCTTCAGGATTGCATCGTACATTGCCTGTACTTCCTTACGTGCACGGGCAGCCTCGGCCTCATCACCCATCAGCTCACACAGCTGGGCATATTCTTCACCGTATTTTACGAACATGCCGGCAATGAATACGGATTCTGCCACGGGTCCTTCACTGGGACCGAAGGTCTGGAAGGATTCTCCGGGATGAGCGGAGAAACAGTTCAGGTTCAGGCAGTCATTCCAGTCGGCACGGCCGATCAGGGGCAGATTGTGAGGACCTTTGTGGTTGATGATATAGTCTAAGGAGCGTTTTAAGTGATCCATCAGAGGAGCAGCCACGCTCATGTCGTTATCAAAAGGAACCATCTGGGTCAGAATGGAGGTATCGCCGGTCTCTCTGACATAAGCGCTGGTACCTGCAATGAGCCACAGGGGATCATCATTGAAGCCGCTGCCGATATCGGAGTTGCCCTTCTTGGTCAGAGGCTGGTATTGATGGTAAGCGCTGCCGTCCTGGAACTGGGTGGAAGCGATATCAATGATACGTTCTCTTGCACGATCCGGGATCAGATGCACGAAACCGAGCAGATCCTGACAGGAGTCACGGAAGCCCATGCCACGGCCGATTCCGGATTCGTAGTAGGAAGCGGAACGGGACATATTGAAGGTAACCATACACTGGTACTGGTTCCAGGTGTTGACCATACGGTTCACCTTTTCATCGGCGGAAGTTACGGTGTAGCGGGCCAGCAGCTGTTTCCAGTAAGTCTGTAATGCTGCGAAAGCTTTTTCCACCTGGTCGTCAGTCTGGTATTTTGCCAGCATTTCTTTTGCACGGGTCTTGTTGATCACACCATAGGATTCCCACTTTTCTTCTTCGGGATTCTCAATATAGCCCAGTACGAAGATGAAAGTCTTGGTTTCACCGGCTGCCAGTTCTACGTTGATCTGATGAGAAGCGATGGGAGACCAGCCGCTTGCCATGGAATTCGTGCACTTGCCATTCTCGACTGCTTCGGGAGAATCCGCACCTCTGTACGCACCCAGGAAAGCGTCTCTGCTGGTATCGAAACCGTCGATCTTCGCATTCACGGAATAGATTGCATAATGATTACGACGCTCGCGGTATTCGGTCTTATGATAGATAGTGGAATCCTGTACCTCCACTTCACCTGTGCTTAAGTTACGCTGGAAGTTCTTCATATCATCGTCAGCGTTCCATAGGCACCATTCTACATAAGAGAATACGGACAGCTTCTTGTCCTCGGAACTTCCGTTGGTCAGGGTCAGCTGAGAGATCTCACAGTTATCGTTCAGAGGAACGAAGGAGAGCACGGAAGCCTTGACACCGTTCTTGGAAGAGGTGAAGCGGCTGTAACCGATACCGTGGCGGCACTCGTAGGAGTCCAGTTCAGTCTTCGTAGGCTGCCAGCCGGGGTTCCATACGGTATCCCCGTCCTTGATGTACAGATACTTGCCGTTGATGTCGGCCGGTACGTTATTGTAACGATAACGGGTCAGACGCAGCAGCTTTGCATCCTTATAGAAGGTATATCCACCGCAGGTATTGGATATCAGACTGAAAAACTCATTGCAGCCCAGGTAGTTGATCCAGGGAAGCGGAGTCTTGGGAGTGGTGATGACATATTCCTGATGCACATCATCAAAATGGCCATACTTCATAAGAAAATCTCCTTCTTTCATATTATTGTATACTGAGTGTTTGTTTTTTCGCTGCGGAGCACTTTGCGTTCAGTAAACGATTAAGTACTCCGGATTTCTGATTTGTATTATACAGAAGCGAATCTGAAAATGCAATACGAATCTTAAAAAAGCCCGTAAAATGCGCAATGTATACAAAAACACATGGGAAAGATGGGCAGAAGACACAAAACGAAAGAGACGTTGGGACGTCGCTTTTACGAAATAAAATAATAGCAAACGTTATCGCGCACTTTGCCATTATATAGAAGAAACACAATTAATGTACAAGCCAAATGTACAAAACCACATATCTCAAATTGTTAATTATAGACAAAGTGGATACTTTTTGGAAAAAAACTGCAAAAAAGTATTGCAAAATGCTCAAAGGTGGTATATATTAAAACTACGAAAACGATTAAGTTACAAAACAGATCAGAAGAAATGACAGAGACAGAAAACAGGAGAACGATATGGCATCATTGAAAGATATTTCCAAGATTTGTGGAGTCTCCGTTGCAACTGTCAGCAAGGCACTGAACGACCACAAGGACATTGGAGAAGAAACAAAAGCAACTATCAGAAGGGTCGCAAAGGAAATGGGATATTCCCCGAACCTTTCCGCAAGAGCTTTGAAGACGAACCGGACCTACGGCATCGGAGTCCTCTTTGCAGATGAAGCCAGAAGCGGTCTTACCCACGATTACTTTTCCAGTGTGCTGGACAGTTTCAAGAGGACGGCAGAGAAGAGCGGTTACGACATTACATTCATTAATAGCTGCAAGAACCGGCCGGATCGGATGTCCTACCTGGAACACAGCAGGTACAGAGGCTTCGATGGAGTGGTGCTCGCCTGTATTGATTTCGGAGATCCCGAAGTCATCGAACTGGTACAGAGTTCCATTCCGGTAGTCACCATTGACTATCTGTTCAACAATCGTATCGCAATCATGTCGGACAATGTTACGGGAATGAAAGAACTGCTGGAGTACATATATAGTAGAGGACATAGGAAAATTGCTTATATTCACGGAGCAATGTCAGCGGTTACCTCGGGACGACTGTCCAGCTTCTACCGGACGGCGGAACGTCTGGGACTGGAGATTCCGGACGAGTACATCAGAGAAGCAGCTTACAGAGACACAATAACAACCTATCGTGTGACCAATGAACTGCTGGATCTTCCGAATCCACCGACATGCATCATTTATCCGGATGACTTTGCTTCTTTCGGAGGCATCAACGCTATCAGGGAGAGGGAACTACGAATCCCCGAAGATATCTCGGTGGCAGGATACGATGGGATTCAGTTCGCAAGACAGTTGGAGCCCAGACTGACCACAGTCCAACAGGACACCGAACAGATCGGCTGCCTGGCAGCCAGAGAACTGATCAGTCTCATTGAGAGACCGAAGACCACCATCATAGAACAGGTCATTGTACCCGGGAAAGTCGTGGAAGGCAAGTCGGTAGCCAGAATTCCGACAGACAATTAATCAGGCATTTATATGGAGACGACGCAACCGCCTGCATATGAATATAAATGCAACAAACACTTACAACAAACATTCAACAAAAAATGGGAGGAAACAAACATGAAGAAAAAAGTACTTAGTGCTTTACTTACAACCGCTA
>Ga0129310_1003383_pt1 | contig 10405 bp, 7 predicted proteins | sample Go1ome_2_FD_94433 | JGI IMG/M metagenome (GOLD analysis project Ga0129310, IMG submission 94433) | Western lowland gorrila individual fecal microbial communities from Wisconsin, USA - Go1022A metagenome | ecosystem: Host-associated > Mammals > Digestive system > Large intestine > Fecal | place...
TACGCAGCCTCCGGCTGCGGCAGCATCGTCCACGATGGAAGCCAAAGGCTCCCATCATGCCCGACGCTCTGATGAACTAATTTCTACTGTGCAGGTGTCCAACTTGCACTTGCAATTTTCGGATTTTTTTATTTGATGTCATTCTATTTTCTAAATCTTGTTATACACCCCAACAGGAAAGGCAGAAAAAATAAAGAAAAGCGACTAATCCAAATTCAAGAAAAAAGATAGACCTCCAAGTCCCCTGTTCTGTCGAAAAAAAGAAAAGGGCCGAAGCGCCTTGGCGCTTCGGCCCTTTTGCACGGTAAAATATGTGCTGAAGTTTATTGAGCGTCCCCCGGCGGCTGCGGCGGATCCACCGGCTCGCTCACCATGTGAATATTCCGGGCGGGAGGCTCGTCTCCGGCGGGAGGCTGGAGTTCAGCTGTCTTGGGGGGCAACCCGTAGTTGTCTACCGCTTCCGGATCTTGCCCCTCCAGAATGGCCATCATCTCCTGGCCGGTGATGGTCTCCTTCTGGAGCAGGTAGCCGGCCACCTTGTCCAGCATCTCCCGGTCACCCAAGAGGATCTGCTTGGCCTCGGTGTGGCACCGCTCCAGGATCTCCTTGACCTCCCGGTCCACCACGGCGGCTGTATCCTGAGCACAGTTGAGGCCCATGGAGCCATCCAGGAACTGGTTTTGAACGGTGGCCAGACCCATGACGCCGAAGGAGTCGCTCATGCCGAACATGGTCACCATTTTTCGGGCCAGGTCGGTGGCCCGCTCAATGTCGTTGGAAGCGCCGCTGGTCATGGTGTCGAACACCACTTCCTCGGCGCTGCGGCCGCCCAGCAGGGTGCGGATCTCGGTGAGCAGATCCTCCCGGGTCATGAGGAATTTCTCCTCCTCAGGCAGCTGCATGGTGTAGCCCAGGGCTCCCATGGTGTGGGGGACGATGGTGATCTTGCTCACCGGCTGGGCGTTCTTCTGACGGGCAGCCACCAGGGCGTGGCCCACCTCGTGGTAGGCAGTCATCCGCTTTTCCTGTTCTGTGAGGACAGTGCCCTTCTTCTCGCTGCCCGCGATGACCAGCTCAAAGGAGGCCAGCAGGTCCTCCTGATTCACGGCCTTGCGGCCCTTCCGCACTGCCCGGAGGGCGGCCTCGTTGACCAGGTTGGCCAGATCGGCACCCACGCAGCCGGCGGTGGCCTGAGCGATTTTTTCCAGATTGACGTCCTCGCTGAGGCGGATGTTCCGGGTGTGGACCTGCAGGGTGGCCAGACGTCCGGCCAGATTGGGCCGGTCCACGGTGATCCGCCGGTCAAACCGGCCGGGCCGCAGCAGGGCCTTGTCCAGAACCTCGGGGCGGTTGGTGGCGGCCAGAACGATGACGCCCTTGGTGGGGTCAAAGCCGTCCAGTTCCGCCAGCAGCTGATTGAGGGTCTGCTCCCGCTCGTCATTGCCGCCCATCCGGTTGTCACGGCTCTTGCCGATGGTGTCGATCTCGTCGATGAAGATGATGCAGGGGGCCATTTTGGCGGCCTCCTTAAAGAGGTCGCGGACCCGGGAAGCGCCTACGCCCACAAACATCTCCACAAAGTCGGAGCCGGAGATGGAGAAGAATGGGACGCTGGCCTCGCCGGCCACAGCCTTGGCCAGCAGGGTTTTGCCGGTGCCGGGGGAACCCACCAGCAGCGCGCCCTTGGGGAGCTTGGCGCCGATCTCAGTGTACTTTTGCGGATTGTGCAGGAAATCGATGATCTCCTCCAGGGACTCCTTGGCCTCGTCCTGCCCGGCCACATCCTTAAAGGTGACGCCGGTGGTCTTTTCCACATACACCTTGGCGTTGGCCTTGCCCACGCCGCCCAGACCGCCCATGCCGCCCATTTTGTTGGACATGGACCGGAACAGCAGGTACATGAGGCCAACCATCAGCACAGTGGGGAGGAGGTAGGCGGCCAGGAAGGAGACGATGGGGGAGAGGGGCTCCTCATACTTGGGACCGTAGTTGGTGACACCGTGCTCTTCCAGCAGGGTGATCAGCCCGTCGTCCAGCACGGTGTTGGGAACCGCGCAGTAGTAGGTCAGCTGTGCGTTCTGCTTTTTGCCGCCCCCCAGGAAGTCCTTGGCCTGGTCGATGGGGGGCAGGGTGGCGGGGACGGAGGCGGCTGGAGGATCCAGCCAGCCGCCCACCGGGTCCTTGTCCGGAGCGGCCACGTTGCCTTTCGAATCTGTCTTGGGGTAGATGACATACTTGTCTGAGGACATCACTACCTGGGAGACCTTGTCATCGGCCACCATCTGGCGGAACTCGCCGTAGCTGATCTCCTGGGTGTTGGCCTGCTTGGCCATGGAAGTCGCGTAGTTGAAGAACACGGTGATGACCAGTGCCCAAAGGACGATGGAGAGCAGCGCCATGGTATTTTTCGGATTTTTTTTGGGGCCGCCGGAATGATCGGAATTATTTTGATTGGGCATACAAAAGCCCCCTTTATTCAGAATTCAGATTGCATCATACCATACCGGGGGCAAAATTACAAGGAAACGGCCCGTAAACTTTCTATGAATTGCCGCTGTTTCTGAGACTCTGCCGGAGAAAAGAGGAGAATTTCGCGGAGAAGAAAGGGGGAACTTTCTCTTTCCCTTTTTCCGCCGATATGCTATACTGAATTCTAACTGGAGACGACCGGAAGGCGGGATGAAAATGGCGGAGAAGCGGCAGGACTGGAAAGAGCGGCAGGAGGCATCCGACGGCATCATCGAAGGGCGCAACGCGGTGACGGAGGCCCTTCGGGCCGGGACGCCCATCGACAAGGTGTACCTTGCCCGGGGGGAGACCGACGCCGCTCTTGGGCACATTGCCGCCAAGGCCCGGGAGCGGGGCATCGCGGTGGTGGACTGCGACCGGCGGAAACTGGACAACATGAGTGTCACCCACTCCCACCAGGGGGTCATTGCCGTGGCCGCCGTGCGGGAGTACGCCGAGGTGGAGGATATCCTGAAGGCGGCCGCCGACCGGGGAGAGCCGCCCCTCATCGTGGTGTGTGATGAGCTTTCCGACCCTCACAATCTGGGGGCGGTGATCCGCACTGCGGAGTGTGCCGGGGCCCACGGGGTCATCATTCCCAAGCGGCGCTCCGCCGGGCTCACTGCCGTGGTGGCCAAGACTTCGGCGGGAGCGGTGTCTTACGTGCCGGTGGCCCGGGTGGCCAACCTCACTGCCTGCCTGAAGGAGCTCAAGGAGACTGGGGTCTGGGTCTTTGGCACGGCGGCCGACGCCGACCGGGCCATCTATGATGCCGACCTGAAGGGCCCGGCGGCCATTGTCATCGGCTCCGAGGGGAACGGGATGAGCCGCCTTGTGGCGAAAAACTGCGACTTTCTGGTCTCTATCCCCATGAAGGGACAGCTCAACTCCCTCAACGCCTCCGCAGCCGCGGCCATCCTCCTCTATGAGGCGGTACGCCAGCGCATGGGCTGAACCGGGCTGCGGTTCTATTCTTTCCGAACACAGGTGATCTCATGTCAAAACGCAGGGACGACGACGAACTGAATCAGGACGGCGGCTATTCCCTGGAGGAGATTTTGGCCGAATTCGGCTCCGGGCGGCGCCCGACAGAGGGCGGGGAACCGCTTTCCACACCCCGGGAGCAGCCGGACTGGCGGGAGGACACCATTCCGTTTCCCATCCGGCCCCGGCAGCCGGATACCCCGCCCCCCGGAAAGACGCCCGGAGTGGTGACGGCTTTCCCCGGGCCTGTGTGCTCCGGTGCGGACCGAAAGGCCCCGCCTCGAAGCTCCGGTGAGGAGCGGGCGGCTGCCCCGGAGGATGAGACGCCGGAGCCGGACGACGGGGCGGAGGACGAGACCAAAGTCCTGGAGTTTCCGGCCGCCCAGCCGGAGAATCCGGTGGCGGCCGGGCTTGACAGGCTGCGGCGCAAGGCAGATGAGTTTGCGGGGCACATGTATGAGGAAGAGGGCATTGAGGACGATGAGCGGCTCCGCCGGGCGGAGGAACTCATCCCCGGTGTGGATGAGGAGGAAGCGCCGCCCGTCCCGGGGCGGAAGCCTCGCCGGACACTGCCCCCCGCCCCGGACATCCCGCCCGCCGATCTGGCCCGGCGGTATGCCAAAGGGCTCAAATCCATGCGCTTTCGGATCACGCTGCTCTTTTTCCTGCTCTTCCCGCTCCTCTATCTCACCCTTGCGGAGAGTTTTCCGCTGCCCATCCCCACACCTCTGGCCGTAAGCGGAGTGCTGCGGTGCTATACGCTGGCGGCCTTTCAGGCGGCGGCCATGCTCCTGGGGGCGGATGCCCTGCTCAAGGGACTGATCCGGCCCTTCCAGTTTCGGATGGGGATGGACACGCTGGCGGCCCTGGCCAACGTGGCGGTCCTGGCGGACGCCCTCACGCTGCCTGCACTGAGTGGGGGAGAACCCCAGCGGCAGCCCTACTGTCTGGTTGCGGTCCTGACCCTCTGGTGCGTGGCGCTGGGGAACTTTTACAAGCGCCGGGGTCAGCGGATGGCCTGCCGCACGGCGGCCTCCGCCTCAGAGCCCTATCTGGTCACCCGGGACGAGGCAAAATGGAACGGGCGGGACACTTATGTGAAGTGGTCCGGCCCGGTCACCGGCTTTGGCAGCCAGGTCCAGGGGGAGGACGGAGCCGAGCGGGTCTACCGGACGGCCGCCCCGCTGCTGCTGCTGGCCTGCGTTCTCTTTTCCCTCATCTCCTCTTTGGGGCGAAACCGCCCGGCGGACATTCTGTGGTGCCTGGCCGCCACTCTTTCGGCCTCGGCGTCCCTTTCGGCCACTCTGTGCTTCGCCCTTCCTTGGCGGAAGCTCTCCGCCCGGCTGGCCAAGTCCGGCGCGGCGCTGGCGGGCTGGGAGGGCGTGGTGAACACCACCGGCACCTCCAACATTCTGCTCACCGACGCCGATCTGTTTCCGCCCGGGGCGGTTTCCCTCAACGGCGTCAAGGTCTACGGGGATTTCTCCGTGGAGAAGGTGGTGGCCAACACGGCCACGGTCCTTCGGGACGGGGGAAGCGGACTGGAGAAGGTGTTCCAGGACCTGCTCCGCGCCCAGGGGGGGACCTATCGCCGGGGCGAGGACTTCACCGCCTATGAGGGGGGCGGCTTTTCCGAGACCATTCGGGGCCAGCAGGTGCTGGTAGGCTCGGCGGCGTTCATGACGCTGATGGAAGTGGCCCTTCCGCCCGGACTCAATGTGAAAAACGCTGCCTTCTGCGCCATCGACGGGGATCTGGCGGGCATCTTCGCTCTCAATTATCATCTGCCGGGGGCGGTGCCCCAGGCGCTGGACGCTCTGATCCGCAACCATATCGCCCCCGTTCTCGCCACCCGGGATTTCAATCTGATCCCCTCCATGCTCCGGCAGCGCTTCAAACTGCCGGTAGAGCGGATGGAATTCCCGCCGGTGGAACGCCGCCGGGAGCTGTCCGAGACGGATCAGGAGCATTCCGACACCCTGGCAGCCGTGCTCTGCCGGGAGGGGGTCGGCCCTTACTCCGAGGCGGTGGTGGGGGGACGGCGGCTTCGCTCGGCGGTACGGCTGTCGGCGGTGCTGACCTGTTTTGGCTCCCTGGCGGGTGCGCTGCTGGCCTTTTATCTCACCTTTGTGGCGGCCTACGCCTCGCTGACTCCGGTGAACCTCACCATTTTTCTGGTCATGTGGCTGGTCCCCACCCTCCTGATCTCCGGCTGGGTGAATCAATACTGAAAAGGCAAACTGCTCGTACAAAAAAGGCTGTCGTCCCGTAGACGACGGCCTTTTTTTTAAATGTCCTCCCCGCTTGTCCAGTTGATGAAGCGCTCCACCAATCGAAGCTGCCTGGCATCCAGCGGGCGGAGCTGTTCGGCCACACTGCGCCAGGCCTGTCCCTCGGAGCGGGCGGTGCCGACGAGAAATTCATCCGGCGTGGTGTCCAAAGCAGCGGCCAGCCGCATCAGAACTTCCACCGATGGGATCGATACCGCCCGCTCAATGTTGGAAAGGTACTGGTCGCTGATCTCTGCCTGCTCGGCGACCTTCGCCTGGGTCAGCCCCAGTTTCTTTCTGCGCCGGGCTACCCGGCCGCCAATGGCATGATAATCCATTTCCAAAATGGGGGTGCCCCCTCTCTGTGAGATATTTTTAACATGAAATTATCATAGCCACATTTTGTAAAAAATAAGAATCAATTTTAAGTTTGTTTTTAAACTTGACATTATATTCTCTTTTGATTATAGTTGAATTATAAACTACACGACACAGAGAGGGGACGAAGGCAGATGGTAGAAAAAGGACAGGGACCGGGACTTTTAGAGACACTGGCGGATCTGGCAGGTTGCCTTTACCTCTCGGATCTGCATACCTTCCATTTTCACAGGCGGCTGCACTGGGCACTGGTGCAGTGCCCTGCCGGAAATTGGCCGGAAGGGGAGTGGCGGGAGGCGGCGCGCTACTTGTTGAATCAGGAGCCTGATGAGAAGAGCGCTGAGGGGCTGCGGCAGCTGCTGCTGGAATATACGGGCTGAACTTTTTCGGGAAGGGCAGCGGTACGGCAGCCCCTTTCCACAGCCTGCCGCTTGACAGAGCCTTTTTTTCGTGATATAGTTTGCCCGTACATCGGCAAAGACGGAGATCGACCCGTTGGCGGCGGTCAGAGAGGGGCGCGTTTGGTGTAAGCGCCCTCCGTGACGCGGCGGCGACACCACTCCCGAGCCGCCTGTGAAAGAAGCAGGCCGGGCAAGCCCGTTACAGCTGTTCAACGAGCGGCGGCGCTCCTTCGGGAGGGCCGCAAGCAGGGTGGAACCGTGGAATACGACTTCGTATCCCACCCCTGAAACCATTCAGGGGTGGGATTTTTTATCCGATCCCAAGATTACAGGAGGAATTATCATGGCAGAAGAAAACAAAGAGTATACCTTTGAAAACCCGGAATACCGGAAAACCTATTGGCACACCTGCTCTCATGTCCTGGCCCAGGCGGTGAAGCGCCTCTACCCCGAGGTGAAGCTGGCCATCGGCCCCGCCATCGAAGAGGGCTTCTATTATGACATGGATTCTCCCTTTCCTTTCACCCCCGAGATCCTGGAGAAGATCGAGGGCGAGATGCGGAAGATCTGCAAGGAGAAGCTGAAGCTGGAGCGGTTTGAGCTGCCCCGGGCGGAGGCCCTTCAGTTCATGGAGGAGAAGGGCGAGCCCTACAAGGTGGAGCTCATCAACGACCTGCCCGCCGACGCCGTCATCTCCTTCTACAGGCAGGGCGAGTTCACCGACCTGTGCGCGGGTCCCCACGTGGACTCCACCGGGCGCATCAAGGGCAACGGCATCAAGCTCACCGCCTGCAACGCCGCCTACTGGCGGGGCGACTCCAGCCGCCAGACCCTCCAGCGCATCTACGGCGTCGCCTTCCCCAAGAAGGAGGAGCTGGACGCCTACCTGGCCCGGATCGAGGAGGCCAAGAAGCGAGATCACCGGAAGCTGGGCAAGGAGCTGGGCCTGTTCACCCTGATGGACGAGGGCCCCGGGTTTCCCTTCTTCCTGCCCAAGGGCATGGTGCTTCGCAACACCCTCATCGACTACTGGCGTCAGGTCCACAAGCGCTACGGCTATGTGGAGATCTCCACCCCCATGATCCTCAACCGGAAGCTCTGGGAGCGCTCCGGCCACTGGGACCACTACAAGCAGAACATGTACACCACCGTCATCGATGAAGAGGACTTTGCCATCAAGCCCATGAACTGCCCGGGCGGGATGCTGGTCTATAAGTCCGAGCCCCACTCTTATCGGGATCTGCCCCTGCGGGTGGGCGAGCTGGGCCTGGTCCACCGTCACGAGCTCTCCGGTGCGCTCCACGGCCTGTTCCGGGTGCGCTGCTTCACCCAGGACGACGCCCATATCTTCATGACCTGGGACCAGATGAAGGGGGAGATCAAGAATGTGGTCAAGCTCTTCGACGAGGTCTACTCCGTGTTTGGCCTTTCTTATGAGATCGAGCTGTCCACCATGCCTGAGGACCACATGGGCGATGAGAAGGACTGGAACTTTGCCCAGGAGACCCTGAAGGAAGCCATCACCGAGATGGGCAAGACCTATGTGGTCAACGAGGGCGACGGCGCCTTCTACGGCCCCAAGCTGGACTTCCATCTGGCCGACTCCCTGGGCCGTACCTGGCAGTGCGGCACCGTTCAGCTGGACAGCCAGCTGCCCGAGCGGTTCGAGCTGGAGTATACCGGCGAGGACGGCCAGAAGCACCGCCCCGTCATGCTGCACCGGGTGGTGCTGGGCAGCATCGAGCGGTTTATCGGCGTGATCACCGAGCACTTTGCCGGCGCTTTCCCCGCCTGGCTGGCTCCTGTGCAGGTGAAGGTGCTGCCCGTGACCGACCGCGCTTTGGAGTATGCCCGGAGCATCTCCGCCAAGCTGGACGCCGCCGGCTACCGCCCGGAGGTGGACGACCGTAACGAGAAGATCGGCAAGAAGATCCGCGAGGCCACTCTGGAAAAGGTGCCCTACATGCTGGTGGTGGGCGACCGGGATATGGAGAACGGCACCGTGTCCGTCCGCAAGCGCTCCGGCGAGGATCTGGGCGCTATGACCTACGAGCAGTTCTGCGCTCTGCTGAAGGAAGCCGTGGACACCAAGGTCATTGAGTAAATCAGAACCATAATCATAAGACTGAGCCCCGCCCTTATGGGCGGGGCTCAGTCTTATGGACAAAAAACAGGGTCTTTCCCGCCGTGAGGGAAAGACCCTGTTTATCAATCTTGATTCTCTTCCCGGTCCTCGTCTTTCAGCACCCGCACTTGGATCTCCAATACCCGGCGGTGCTCCACCTTGGTGACGGTGACATCCAGACCCTCGGCTTGGAAGCGGTCCCCGGGCTCGGGCACCCGGCCTACCTGCTCTAACACCCAGCCGGAGACGGTGGCGGCTTCGCAGCTGCCCTTCACCTGGAACAGGTCGTACATATCGTCCAGATTGGCGGAGCAGGCGATGAGGTAGCTGCCGTCTGCCTGCTTCTGGAAGGTTTCGATCACCTCGTCGTGTTCGTCCCAGATCTCGCCCACCAGCTCTTCAATGATATCCTCCAAGGTGACGATGCCCTCGGTGCCGCCGTACTCGTCTACCACTACGGCCATGTGGGCCTTGCTCCGCTGCAAAATACGCAGCAGCTCGGAGATCTTGGCGGTGCCGGTGGTGTACAGCACGGGAGTTTTGATCAGATTCAGGCGGTCTTCCTTTCGACTGCGGGCCTGATAGAAGTCCTTTTCGTGGATGACGCCCACGATGTTGTCAATGGTGTCGTGATAGACAGGCAGGCGGGAATAGCCGCTTTCAGTAAACAGGGCGGCGGCCTGGTCCATGGTGGCATCATCTTCCACGGCGACCAGATCCACCCGGGGAGTGAGGATCTCGCTCACCTCCATGTCGTTGAAGGCGATGGCGTTGCGGATCAGGTCGCTCTCGTGCTCGTCCAGGCCGCCCTCGGTCTGGGCCTGATCCACCATGCCCACCAGTTCCTCCTCGGTGATGGCGTTGTCGTCGCTGCTGTGGAACAGCAGGGAGATCAGCTTCTTCCACTGGGTGAACAGGAAATTCAGGGGCGTCAGAACCACCAGGAAGAATTTCAAAAGCGGCAGGGAGGACATGGCCCAGGACTCGGGGGACTCCTTGGCCAGACTTTTAGGGGTAATCTCGCCGAAAATGAGGATGACCACCGTCAGGATGATGGCGGACAGGGCGGGGCCCCGCTCCTGACCCATCAGCTCGATGAACAGCACGGCGCTGATGGTGGTAGCCGCGTTGTTGACGATGTTGTTGCCAATGAGAATCGTGGAGAGGAGTTTGTCGTAATCCTCTGCCATCGCCAGGGTTTTAGCGGCCCGCAGGTCGCCGTCATCCGCTTTGCTTTTCAGGCGGATGCGGTTCAGGGATGTAAAGGCGGTCTCTGTGGCGGAGAAATAGGCGGACATGGCCACCAGGATCAAAAGGGCGACGATCATTCCTATACTGCTGCTGTCCATTTGGGACGAATCAACTCGGCTTTCTTCATAGATTTGTCCGGCTCCACGGAGGGCGGACATAAATTCTGGAATAATTAAAGTGCAGTATACCATAGGCCGGTAAAAAATGCAAGTAACGAAAGTGTTAGTGTGTCGCCGCTGGGCCCCGGGAGCAATACCCCAGGCCGACTGGTCGGTGTTCATAAGGCAGCGAACAGCCACAGCAGCTTGCACTGCTGTGGCTGTTCTTGTAGTTTATCCGGCCGTATGATAATATGGAGCCGAACAGACCTGCAAACGATAATTTATAAAGGAGAATATTGATGAAACTATTTTTATGTTCGCACTTTTCAAGTGTAGGAAGTCTGATAAAGGAAGAAATTGAAAATAAGAAAGTCGCATTTATTCCAA
>Ga0129310_1003384_pt1 | contig 10401 bp, 14 predicted proteins | sample Go1ome_2_FD_94433 | JGI IMG/M metagenome (GOLD analysis project Ga0129310, IMG submission 94433) | Western lowland gorrila individual fecal microbial communities from Wisconsin, USA - Go1022A metagenome | ecosystem: Host-associated > Mammals > Digestive system > Large intestine > Fecal | place...
AGATCACCCTGACCACCAAGCTGGGCTCCCGCACCTATGAGGTGTTCTCCATCGAGAAGGTCAGTGAGACCGACCGGAGCGGTTTGGCGGCCACTTCCGATGATCAGCTCACCTTGTACACCTGCGTTCGCAACCAGAGGGATGCACGTTGGAAGGTCGTAGCCACCGCTGTATAATTCGCTTGCTTTCATCATCTTCATTTCTCCATTTTGGATAGCTTCTTTCTCTCGACTTTCTGAGTTACCTTGGGTATTGTGTTGCTTGCAAAAGCATCCACAATTCAATACAGAAAGGGGAACTCAGAATGAGAAAGAGCAAGAATGTGGGCTTACTCGCAGCGGGATTCCTCGCCGGCGTCCTGATGGGCGCTCCTACCGCACAGGCGGCTGTGGAATATCTGCAAGCCTTGCCCAGCCAGAACACCATCTATGTGGATGGGCAGCAGGTGGAGATGGAGGCGTACATCATCAACGGTACGAACTTCGTAAAACTGCGGGACATCGGTCAGGCGGTGGGCTTCAATGTCTACTGGGATGGCGCTGTCCAGATCGACAGCACCCAGGACTACACCGGCCAGCCGCAGACTGCGGCCACCATCGCAGACAGCGATGTCGTGACCCTCCCCGCAGACGGGAGTCGGTATAAGCCGGAGGTCGGGGACCAGATTCCCTGCCCTGACGGAAATACCTACAACGTCACGGATGTGAGCCGATGGAATAAAAACGCCTTCGCCAGCGGCCCCGCAGGTGAACTGCCCGAGGCGACCTGCGACTGGAGCAGCTTCCCCGAGGTCGCTCTGCCGGAGCCAGAGGTGCGCCACTACCAGTTGGAAGCCGGTGACTACCTGTTCGTGAGAAATCTCTACGAGACCAGACGAATGCAGTACACGCTGATGAATCTGGCAGGCAATCACCCGCAGACCAGCGTGGACGGAAGGCTGAAATACGGAAGTAAAGGAACACCAGCCGTCAGAATCCAGCTGACTGTCCCCTCTGAAGTAAGCGCGCACCCCTTCTGGCCGTGGAGAGAAAGCGAGATTGCAAACCTCTTTAACAGCTGTCCCCCCGGCACCTACTACTTGGAGGTCTGGGATGTGTTCAAAGACGGCGCATTCCAGCGAACCGAGTATAACATCAAAGCAGTATAACCCCAACCCTATCCGGCGGCATGATCAACATGCCGCCGATTCTCATTTCTATCAATCGTTTTGGTCGTAGTTAGGAGCCGCTTAGACCAAAACTTTTGTTCTCTCCTTGCTGCGACCACAGACAAGGAGGAACGTTCATGAAAAAAAGAATCGTATCCCTGCTCCTCGTTCTTGTGACGGTTTTGGGCATGTTTCCAACGGCAGCCTTTGCCGCCGCCACTGAAGAAGAAGCTCTGGGTGAGGTGGACATCTATAACGGCGGGACGGAAATGTCCTACCTGTCCATCAACGGCAGAATTCGTGAGCAGATTTACACCTATTACAACTACGTCAACGCCAACGGCCAGGTCAAGGAGATTCCCGCTTACTGTGTGAACCCCAATATTAAGGGTGTTCCCCAGACAGTCGAGGAAGGCGAGAGCATCGAGTACCTGGCTGAGGAGATCGCCAGTGACCCCAAAATTATGGGTATTGTAGCAAATGGATACCCCAAGCGTGGTCTGAGCGAACTGAAGCTGGAGAACAAGTACCACGCCTATTACGCAACTAAAATGGCGTTGTGGTGTTACATTCTCCCTCACTGGGACATCGCCAATCTCAAGGTCAACCCCAACCTGACTGGTTTGGAGCTTGAGAGAGCGCAGGCCATCCTCCGTGCCGCAAAGGAGATCTACCAGCGCGGTACCGCTTGGACTACCACACTTTCTCCCAAGCTGACCTCCTCCGTGGATCGTGAGGTAGCATATCCCGTCACGGTGGACGGCAAGCAGTATAAGCAGCAGGTCTTTACTGTTACCAGCGAAACCTGGGTCTGCGATTACGATATCGCGGTTTCCTTCACTAATCCCGATGAGGTGCCTGCCGGTACCCGCATTGTGGACATGGACAACAAGGATATCACCGCTATCACCACCACAGGTACCAGCCAGGGGTATTCTGGCAAATTCAAAGTTCTGTATCCCGCCGATGTCATCGCTGGTCAGACTGGCAGCGTGCAGTTGTCCTTCGGCGCTGATGTCTACGAGTATGCCATCTATTATGCGGTGTGCGCCGAAAAGGATAAGTACGGCGAGCTGCAGAATTATATGTGCGACACCGATCCCACCACCCCCATCCGCCTGTCCGCATACAGCAGCTATGGCGAGGAGCCTATGCCTGAGATGGAGACCGGCCTCAGAATCATCAAGTATGCCGCAGGTACCACCACACCCCTGAGCGGTGCCATGTTCGAGGTCATCAGCCCCAGTGGTGACAGCATCGGCACCTTTGCCACCAACTCCAGCGGCATGATCGCCATCCCTCTGACCATCATTGGTAATTACACGGTTATTGAGCGTGAGCCTCCCGCTTACCATTTGCTGAGCGAGGAGACCACCCAGAATGTCACCGTCACCTACGGCAATGTGGCCGAGGTGGTCTTTGAGAACGAGCCTTATGGTACGCTGCAGGTGGAGAAATATCCGTACCGGCGTTTACAACGAGGCTGTGGCTCGACTCCTACCGCACAAACACCGTGTCGGAATTATCAGACAGAGTGATCTATGGAGACTGTATCCTGAGAGCAAGGCGCACTTCTTCGAGAATATCTCCGAGGACGAGGTGGTCGAATTCCTCACTTCGGACTTGGATGAAACGCTCCCGGTTAAGCTGAAGGAAATGACCGCCAATGACTTCTATCGCTTCTGCGCCATTGGCTATAAAGCAAACAACTACGAGGGCACCGACCTTCCGCCCAAGAAGCAGTATTACAAACACGCAGACGGCAGGGATGATGGCCTGGGCAAGATCGATCCAGACTCACCTGAAGCATTCGCCGAATGGTTGAAAAACGGAGAGCGTGGTGGCCATCCGTGGGAGGTTTGTCGTGGGGGGAACTCCACCCACATTAGTCTGTACGTCCAGACTAAGGAGGACGGATACTCTCTATTCGTTGCTGGCTCCTCCTATAGCAGATGCATTGAGGCTATCAAATTCTACCTGGCCCTGAAGCACGAAGGACTGCCTATTGAGATTCAGAGTGCATCTCTCTTGAAAAGCCGACTGCGTGGAGGAGAGAAAGTCGGGATCGTACCGCAAGGTGTAATCCCCAGATACTGCTCTGGGTGGTTCCCAGGAGAAGACATCAAGGAATTCATCAACCTGGCTTGTGAGCCGGAAGACGCTGAAAAAGAGGCTGCCCTTGCCCAGTGGAAGACCTTGGAACCGGCAAGACTGAAGAATGAGGAGAGAATGGGCCATGAATAAGTGCTGTATCTACTGCCGCATAGACGGTGAACAAACTGAAACAAACAAACTGGCCATGAGTGCCCAACTTGAGTCGATGCGCAGTTTAGCGGAGCGGCTTGGCTTTGAAGTTGTGGATGAGCGACTTGTCTATGAAAGCTCGCTGGATGCAAACCGCCAAAGCATGAAGTCCCTGGTTAGAGATGCCCGCCACAATGTGTTTAACTGTGTGCTGGTCTCCAACCTTTCCAGGCTATCCCGTAGCACTGAAGGGATCGTAGAAATCGGAAACAGGTTTAATCGATGCGGACTTAAGGTGTTTACTCCAGAGGGAGAACAGCAGCTTGCAACGCCTCATTTCTTCTTCTACTCCAGAGTTGCGGAAATGGAGCGTGCCATGGAGGAGAAGGCTCTGATGGAGTATGCCGTCGATGCCATTGAAGCGAAAGGCTATGACAGAGAAACGGCGAGTGACCTTGCCATTAAAACCATCGAAAACATGAATGCCAATCCCAATGGGATGGACATCGACTGGTTCCTTGAGAAGATCCTCGATAAAGAGGCTTATGACGAAGCCTACGGTATGCAGATGATGTAAAACTCCGCAGACCGAACAAAAGGATGGTGACCTACTGTGATCTACTTTACAAGCGACCTGCATCTGGGACATAGAAATGTGATCCGGCACTGTGATCGTCCATTTGCTACCGTCGAGGAGATGGATGACACGCTGATCAGTAACTGGAGGAGCAGGGTGACCAATCGGGACACGGTATATGTCCTTGGCGACTTGATGTTCAGAAACGAGAAGCCCCCGGAGTGGTATCTGCGGCAGCTCCCAGGGAAGAAGCATCTTGTCATGGGCAATCATGACAGGGATTGGGTAAAGAAATGCAGGCTGGAGGACTTCTTCGAGAGCGTCACGAATCTCAACTTCATTTCTGATGGAAGCCACCAATGCACACTATGCCACTATCCGATGATGTCCTGGCCCCACATGGCACGGTGCTATATGGTGTTCGGCCATATCCACGGAAATACCGATGCCGATTACTGGCCGCTCATCCGTGACTCCGCTTTGATGCTGAATGCTGGCGTCGATGTCAATGGTCTGCGCCCAGTCACTTTTGAAGAGATGGTGGAAAACAACGCCAAGTTCAAAGTAGCATCGCTCAAATAATAATCTACTTATGCTCAGGAGGAGGTAACTGCGATGGGATACAAATCGAAACTCGAAGAAGTGCGTGTCCGCACTCAGACCGAACTCGACTTGGCAGAGATCAAGCTGGACGAGCAGCTTATGGCGTTCCGTAAAAGTGCCAGTGAGTATGAAGCCTTTGATATCATCAATCGGATGCCCGGCACTATCCACGACCTCGAGCGGTGTATGTTTCGAGTTGCCGCCCTGAAAGAGCAGCTCCGTATGATTGAAGAGCTGGAGAAAACACCGTGGCAATTCAATCTGCGAGAGTATCATCCTCTCTCTGAAATGGAGCGCATTCCCGCCGAGGGAATCGAGGGCATCATCGATGAACTGTTTGAGCGCATGGACAAGGAGAATGTGGGCTTTGTTATCACCCAGGAAGGCAAAGACTCCTGTGTTCTCTGTCCATACCGCTGGTTTGAGCCAGTCTATGAAACCATCACCATCGAGGTAGATGCTATCCTTCTGGAACAGGTCAAGGAGCTCATCAGACCCATGGGGATCACAGTCGAGCAACTGATCGTCCGCTTTCTGGAGTGGCTGGTCGACCCCGATACCCAGGAGGAAGCCATTGCGTGGCTCTTGAAAGCAAAAGAGGAGTATGAACATGATCTCGAAAGAAACCTTTGTGAAGGTCATCCAAATGATGAAGGAGCAGGAGGAAATCAACCGCCAGTTTGAGAAGGCTCTCCAGCTTGTGGGCAACGGCCACTATGTGTTTGGAACAGAAAACAAGTATCAGCAAGCACTTATGATGGTGCTCACAGAAGCGCTGAATGACAAAGACGAATTCATAGACTGGTGGTTCTATGAGGCGACTCCTGACTATAAAGTCTGGTCAGTAGATCGGGAGAAGGAATGGTGTCTTAAGGAGCCGGAAGCACTCTATGATTTCATCGTAAACGAGTGGTGCGGAGGTTCATCCTGTGAACATGAAAACTAAAAATCAAATCAAACTTGGTGGGGCAACTTATTTAATCGAGCGACACTTTGCTGGAACTCGAGAAGTTCAAGATATCATTCTGGAGAGGATGCTTCGGGAGCGAGGAAACCACAACACAGCCGGTTCCCAGCCTGAAATTCCGTGTGTATGCAGCAAAGACTTTCCCGCATCTTTGAAATAAGCACCATGGGTTTGAAGAATTAACTACCAGTGAACTTTTATTGCATCCAAGCCAAATTCTATATCGACGAATCGACCCACAACAATCAATCAAAAGTAACTTTGATGCAAAGGACTCTGTGTAGGAAATAAGGGGGCGTTATAGCAGAAAGGGAAGCCCGTGGCAAGATCCGCAGGCTTCCCTTTTAGCTATGAGGATTATACCGACCGATTACAAAAGCGCAGGGCGCTACTTGGTAACTGGTCACTATTCTTCTCGACTTATGGGTTGCATAATGCTATAATCAAAACATCAATCAATATTGTGATTTTGTGATAATTCCAAATTCACCAACATCAGGGGGGTAGTTACTATGGGAATATACTATGAAGACAAGGTGCCGGTTGGTTATAAGCTCGTGAATGGAAAACTGGAAGTTGACGAGTTAAGGGCTGAGATAGTCAAGTGGACATATGGCGCCCACTTGGACTATACCGAAAATCCCCCCAGTCTCTGATTGACGAAGCGATTGCTGCGTATCGAGAGCGCTACCACGAAGAACTGACTTACGAGGAAGCGAAAGAACATGTCAGCTATCAGCAGATCCTCGATTACATGACAGCCGAGCTGAATCAGAAGATCCGGCTGTACAATGTTGGTGATGAGAAAACGCCAGAAGCGCTGAAAAAGCTCCTCGCTCTGTCCGTTGAAGAAGTAAAGGAACTCTACGATGCGCTTCCTGCTGAAAAGAAGATTGCCGCTGCAGAGGTCAAGTTTGTTGAACATTCTCCCATTATTCCAAGAGAGGACTTTGAAGCGGCACAGAAGAAGATAAATCCGAACCAAACTCCGTCTTTCTAACTCTCGGAGCGCTGGACATACATCATAAATGAGGCGATTATCATGAGTAAAAAGCTGGTAGCATATTTCTCGGCAAGCGGTGTTACTGCCAAGGTTGCAGAGAATTTGGCCGATTCCATTGGGGCTGACCTCTTTGAAATCATGCCCGAAACAATATATACGAAAGCTGATCTTGATTGGAAAAACAAGAAGTCCAGGAGCAGCATCGAAATGAGTAACCCAGAGTCTCGGCCTGCAATCGCAGAAAAGAGGGACAACATGGACGAATATGATACCATCTTTGTCGGGTTCCCGATTTGGTGGTACATCGCACCCACCATCGTCAACACTTTTCTTGAAAGCTATGAGCTGACCGGCAAGACAATTATCCCTTTTGCAACCTCTGGTGGTAGCGAGATGGGCAAGACGAATGATGCACTGAAACCCAGTTGCAAAGGGGCCACACTTCTTGAAGGCAAGGTATGGAAGCCCAATGCAAGCAAGGCGGAGTTGTCTGCCTGGGCCGACAGTATCTCCTACTAAGAACCGAGCATATTGGCTTGAGCATGAATGACAGTCCTGATTAAGGGACAAATAAGCCCTTATAATGACAGCATGCCCTGGGAACCACCTGTTCCGGAGATCGTTCTATTGGAGGTTATTATGGCAGAGAATTTTCTCATTTGCAGAATTGACGAGCCCGCCTATTCGAAGGCATACGAAATTAGAGGCACAGAGCTTCACGGACACAGTGTGAATGTCTATGCCGAATGTGTTGAGAACCATGACCGAACCGGGGATGACGATTATTATAATCTCTCCCTCTTTTTCGATGCGGACAACTATGGGAGTCGAGAGTTTATCATCAAGGTATCCTTCGGCAATCCTCAAATGACTCAGCAGGAAATCGACGCTGAAGTCTCCGTTTGGATACAGGAGCAGGTGCTCGATGATATTCTTGCCCGCGTGCATCGTTACCTGAAGAAAGAGGAACTGTACGAAGTTTGGTCCGAGGAGAATTCTTAAATTAGACCGGCAAGGACGATACTGCTATGAAGAAGGACAAAAAGAAAGACAAAGCGATAGTGAATGCAGGTCTGGCTGGTGCTCAGGCAGATACCGTTCAGCGTTTCGGCTCCGCTACCAGTGAACACTTCAAAGCATATTCAGGTCAAGACAACGAGGCGAAGAAGGCACTGGCAAAAGGTCTCAAGCAGATTTCAGAGAGTAAAATCAATCCTCAAACAGCTGACCAGAATATTAAGCAACAGGCTGGCTTCTCAGCTGAGGTTAAGACCGTAGCGAGAGAGAATGCTGAAAAACATATTGCCGGAGGGAAAGCACCAAAGTCCACTCGCACAGATGATGTTGCCAAACAAACAACGAGAAGTGGACAGTCCGTTGGTGGCCGGAATGACCAACTCTTTGATATCGCCGAAGTTGATAAAAACGGTATTTACATAGAGGGTTCTGGCCGGCAAATGAAGTTTGTTGGCGGCAATCCTCAAGAGTGTTGCACGAAGCTTCTGGAGAAGAAGTTCGACAAATACCGAGAAGCGGATGTACCCATCGAAATTCCCTCTGATTTTTATGATGAGGTCAATGCAGAACTCGGCAAGAAGATCGCCAGCGTTGAAAAGCAGATCGCGAAAGCTGAGGCATCAGGAAAAACAGAACTTGCGGAAAAACATCGTGAGCAGCTCAAGCGGTACGAGGACACGAAGAAGAATCTTCGTAAGGGAAAACTGACAAACGACGAGGCCATCGAAGCACGCCTGCATCCCAAGCTATCTACGGCGAAAGATGTGGCGAAGATTTCCCACCGAGCTGGTATTGAGGCTGCACAGACCGGCGCAGCAATTGGCGGCGGTATTTCTTTCATACAGAATTCGGTCGCTGTCATCAAGGGCGACAAGTCTGCTGGCGAGGCTGCTGGAGCAATTGTTGGTGATACAGCCAAAGCCGCTGGTATGAGCTATGTAACTGCATACACCGGTGCTTTAGTCAAAGGTGCTATGCAGAATGCGCCGTCACAGTATCTCCAGACCTTATCAAAAACGAACCTCCCAGGAACTCTCGTAGTAACCTCTTTGGAAATCGGTAAGACATTGAAAAAGTACGCAGATGGCGACATTGACGGGACTGAATGCCTGACTGAACTCGGAGAGAAAGGTACGGGTATGCTGGCGGCTTCAGCTGGTGCCGTTGTTGGACAAGCCCTCATTCCCATCCCTGTTGTCGGCGGTATGGTCGGCAGCATGGTCGGGTACGCAATGGCCAGTGCCTACTACAATGGTTTGGTAGGGGCTTTGAACGATGCAAAGCTGGCCCACGAAGAGCGCTTGTGGATCGAGGCTGAGTGCAAGGCTTCCATCGAGGCGATTCGCCAGTATAGAATCGATATTGAAATCACAGTCAACAACTATCTCAGAGAGAACATTGCTGTTTTCAGCACCGCTTTCACTGAAATGGAAATTGCCTATAATCTTGGCGATGCTGATGGCTTTATCCAGGGGACAAACCTCATCACAAGGCAAGTTGGTGGAACGCCCCTATTTGAAAGTAGATCAGAGTTTGATGAGCTCATGGCATCTGACGATGCCTTCATAATTTGAGGAGGAAAGAATATGCCTATCCCGTTTTTAGTCCCTGGTGCAATCGCCGCCGCAAGTGCTGGCCTGGCTGCTGTGGGCATTGGTTCTGGTGCCAAAGCGATTAAGAAGAACAAGCAGGCCAAAAGCATCAATGCTGAAGCCCAGTCTACCTTTGACAAAGCTAAGACCGCCACTGAACGAGCCCGCAACAAATCCAACAAGAGTCTGGAAAAACTCGGCAAGACCAAGCTGACCGTCCTTGACCAGTCCATGATGTCTTTTGTCCATACATTTGAGCAGATCCACAACCTGAAGTTGAAGAACTCTCCCGGTCTGGATGAGCTCTCCAAGTTCCATCTGGACAAGCAGGATCTGCTCGAGATCCGTGAGATGAGTAACATGGCCAGTTCCGTTCTTGGCGGCATGGTCGGTGGTGTTGGTGCTGGTGCGCTGACCGCTTTCGGAGCCTATGGTGCTACTATGACTTTCGCAGCGGCATCTACCGGAACTGCGATTGCCAGCCTGAGCGGTGTGGCAGCGACCAACGCAACCCTGGCCTTCTTGGGTGGTGGTGCTTTGGCCGCAGGCGGTGGCGGCATGGCACTTGGCTCCACTATTCTCGGTGGCGCCCGTGCCGTCCCTACAGTTGCCGTGTTGGGCGTGGTTATGAACGCCTCTGCCAGCAAAAACCTGGACAATGCCTACTCCAACAAGTGGAAAGCCGAAGAAGCTGCTGAGAGCATGAAAGCTGTTCGCACCGTGTGCAATGCCATCACCAAGCGTTCTGATTTGTTCCGCGGCCTCATTGAAAAGTTGGATGAGGCACTGGTGGAGCTCACTGCCCAGATTGCAGACATCATCCGAAACAGTGGTACCAACTATGCCAAGTATAGCGAGGAGGAAAGAGACATTGTTGCTATGGCAATGAGCGTTGCCAGTGCAATGAAGAGTGTCCTCGATACTCCTGTGTTGAATGAGGATGGAAGTGTTACCGACGAGTCCAAGAAGGTCTACGATGAAATGACCGCCTTTGTCGAGACTCTTCCCATTGAGGGGAATTGATTTAGTATGTTCCAGTGCGATAAATGCGGGAACTGCTGTCGTTCTATCCGAGGGATACCGGAACTTGCGGAATTCGATTTGGGTGATGGTGTTTGCATACACCTGACCCGAGATAACCTTTGCGAGATTTACAATGACAGACCCCTCTGTTGCAGAGTCGATGATTACTACGATGCCAATCTATGTGAGCAAATGTCCCGAGAGGAATGGTATCAGGTAAATGAGCAA
>Ga0129310_1003386_pt1 | contig 10393 bp, 12 predicted proteins | sample Go1ome_2_FD_94433 | JGI IMG/M metagenome (GOLD analysis project Ga0129310, IMG submission 94433) | Western lowland gorrila individual fecal microbial communities from Wisconsin, USA - Go1022A metagenome | ecosystem: Host-associated > Mammals > Digestive system > Large intestine > Fecal | place...
CCAACACGAATACGCCCATGGGCGACATGGTTTGCCGTGAGGGCATTCGACGCGCTGCGGCTTCGCTGACTGCGTGCGTGAACAGCGGCGATGATCTGGACGCGCGTGCCGAGCTTGCTTTCGCCAACACGCTCGGCGGCTATGCCATGGTGTGTTCGGGCTGCGCGGGATGCCACGGCCTTGAGCACGGCATGAGTGCGCATCATCACGACCTGCCGCACGGTGCCGGCCTCATCATGATCGCGCGCGCCTATCACACGTGGATGATCGACCACGGTGCCGCGCCCGAGCGTTATATCGACATGGCGCGTCTAATGGGCAATGCTGCCGCGGATGATCCGCACGATTTTGTGGTTGAGCTCACCCGCCTGATGGAGGCATGCCACGTGGCGGACCTTGCCATGAGCGAATGGGGGATTACCGCCGATGAGCTGCCCGCCATCGCGCACAATGCCCTAACGACTAACGGCACCCTGTTCGGCCACGACCCCATCGCCCTGACCGAGCCCGACGTCGTCGAGATCCTCAAGCGAAGCTATTGTTAACTACCTTGCTGCTTTGTCTCAATCTGTAACATCTGCAGCCGTTTTTGACGAGTAACTGTTACAGATTGAGATTTTCTCTTCAGGGGAACTCGAATGTCTCGATCTGTAACAGTTAGACGAGGATTTGGCCCCTAACTGTTACAGATTGAGATAAACATCAGGGGCTTAAACGTCTCGTCTCAATCTGTAACGTCTAGATGCAAATTCTGCCTCTAGATGTTACAGATCAAGATAATCGCGCCGCGAAAATAAAAACCTCCGCAGGGGTGCTTCCCTTGCGGAGGTTTTTCTACTCGTTTAGCAGTCTTACGGCTTCGGCGGCCATGTTCTCGACAGTCATACCGTTCTGCGCGAGTAGCTCGTTGGGATCGTAGCGGTCGGGGAAGCCCTTGGCGATGCCGAAGGTGCGCGTGCGCACGGGCGTGCAGGCCAAGTAGCACGCGACACGCTCGCCCCAGCCACCGTCCAAGATGCCGTCCTCGAGAGTGACGACAACGCGATGCTCGGCGGCAAGGCTGTCGAGGAATTCACGGTCGAGCTCAGTTGCATAGCGTGGGTTGACGAGCGTGGCCTCGATACCGTACTCGGCGGCCAAGCGGTTTGCCACGCGCTCTCCCAGCTCATAGAAATCGCCGAGCGCGAGCACGGCCACATCGCGGCCCTGGCGCACCACGTTGTAACGAGCGACGCTGTAGTCGGCGTCCTCGGCAGGCGCCAAGTCGGGGCGGCTTACCAGGCCAATGCCCGGCACGCGAATCGCCACGGGATGCTCGCGGTGATCGAGCGACCAGCTCAGCATGGACAAGTACTCCTCCATGTAGGCCGGCGCCAGGTAACGCATGTTGGGAAGAGCGCCCAGCATAGAGATGTCGAAGAACGAAAGATGCGTCTCGGATGTGGTGCCAAAGATCGACGCGCCAAATACCAGGATGGTCGCCGGGGCGTCGTTGAGGCACAGATCGTGCCACAGCTCGTCATAAGCGCGCTGCAAAAACGTGCCGTACACGCCAAAGACCGGCTTGGCGCCCGAGCGGGCGAGCGCGGTGGCAAAGGTGACGGCGTGCTCCTCGGCAATGCCCACGTCGACAAATTGCTTGCCGGCGGCAGCGCGAAGCTCGGGTGTAAAGCCCATGATGTAGGGCGTGGCGGCCGTGATGCCCACGACCTGCGGATCGCGCTCGATGGCAGCGCTCAGCGCCTCGCCCGTAATGTCGGCATAGGTGCGCGGCGCGGGCTCGCTCGGATGACCCGGGCAGAGCTTGCGGCCGGTTGCCATGTCAAAGGGGCCAACGTGATGCCAGCGCTCGGGGTCGCTCTGGGCCGGCTCAAAGCCCTTGCCCTTGGCGGTGGAGACGTGCAGCACGATGGGATGATCGATATCGCGCAGTTCCTGCAGCGCGTCGACGAGGGCCAACACATCGTTGCCGGCGTCCAGATAGCGGTAGTCGAGTCCCATCGCGCGGAAAACGTTGCGCTCACAGGTGCCGTTGCTGGCGCGTAGCTCGGCCAGATTGCGATACAGGCCACCGTGGTTTTCGGCGATGGACTGGTCGTTATCGTTGACGATGATGATCAAGTTGCTGTCGAGTTCGGCGGCATTGTCGAGGCCCTCAAACGCCAGGCCGCCCGAAAGCGAGCCGTCGCCAATGATGGTGATGACGTTGTATGCATCGCCCGCCAGGTCACGAGCGTGCGCCAGGCCGCAGCCCAGGCTCACCGACGTGGAGGTATGGCCCATGGCAAACAAGTCGTGATCGGACTCGTCGGGATTGGCAAAGCCAGAAGCCTCACCATAACGCTCCGGATCGATATAAGTGTACGCGCGCCCTGTCAGCGCCTTGTGGGCGTAGGTCTGGTGCGAAACGTCAAAGACAATCTTGTCGATGGGGGAGTTAAACACGCGATGAAGCGCAACCGTAAGCTCAACGACACCCAGGTTGGGGGCAACGTGTCCGCCGACGGCGGCGGAGCTTTCGAGGATGGCGTGGCGGATCTCGTCGCAGAGCAGTGGAAGCTCGGCGCGATTGAGAGCCTTGACGTCCTCGGGCGTTGTCGTTTGCGTAAGCAGCATCGTTGTTGGTTACTCCATGCGAATCGAGCACCGGCGCTCCCTCGGCCGGCACAATTGCACAAGACAGTCTCGCACATTTTGGCGTTTGATATGTGACGGCGGCGCGGTGATTCGCCAACTGGTGGGGCAAAACGTTTTGTCCGATGCCATACTGGTGTATTCCATGATGATTTTATTGATTGCGCGCCGGCCGTCGCCTGCCGTCGAGAGCCGCTGGAAGGAGGCCGCATGTCCGAAACCACTCGTGCCGAGAAGACCGCGCGCGAAGTTGACCATGCAGCCCGCCAGCTGGCCCAGGCGGGGCGTTTGGACCTGACGCGCGAGTTTATCCAGCACGGCGACGTGACGGTGTACGCGCATGTGACCTCGGTGGCACGGGCAAGCCTGTCCTTTGCCGAGCGTCTGGACCGTGTCGGCGTTTCGGTCGACCGCGCCTCGCTTCTGCGTGGGGCTCTGCTGCACGATTACTTTCTCTACGATTGGCATGACCCCGATCCAAGCCATCGGCTGCATGGGTTTCGGCATCCGTTTTTTGCTCTGGCGCGTGCCGAGGAAGATTTTGAGCTGACGCCCCGCGAGCGAAATATCATTGTGCGGCATATGTTCCCGCTGGTACCGGTGCCGCCGACGTGTCGCGAGGCCTGGATTGTGTGCCTGGCGGATAAGTGGTGCGCGCTGTGTGAGACAGTTGCCGGCCGTCTGCCGCGCAAAGGCGGCATGAACGATTTGAACGAAGGCTCGAGTGACAGCTCGAGCAAAGATTCGAGCGACAAGAGGAGAGGGTAGACGGTGGGGACCGCGATCGACATGGCATTTGACGGCGCGACGCTTGCCGCCTGCCCGCTCTCGGCGTTGGTGCTCTCGTTTGCCTTCTACGGTTTTTGCGGCTGGGCATGGGAGTCGACGGTCTGCGCCATGCTCAATCACGGACGCTTTGCCAACAGCGGCTTTTTGCTGGGACCGTGCTGCCCCATCTACGGCGCGGGCGGCATCGCCTGTTGGCTGCTGCTGCGCGGGATTCCGGATGCCTCGAGCCAGTTTGTCGCTGCGGCACTCGTGTGCAGCGTGATCGAATATAGCGTGGGCGTGTTGCTGGAGAAAACGACCGGCGCTCGCTTTTGGGACTATTCTCACCTGCCGTTTAACCTGCATGGACGCATCTGCCTGTACTGGGCTTGCGCGTTTGGCCTGGGTGCCCTGTGCATTTGTCGCCTGGTGGAGCCGGCGCTGCTGGGGCTGCTTGGCCATCTGCCGGTGTTGATCGTGCGGCTGGCGGCCTTTGCCATTGCCGTTGCGATGGTCGTGGACGCGATGTGTTCGCTGGCGAGCTGGCGCCGTCTGTCCGACCAGCTCGAGCGCGTGCGCGCCGACCTTGCCGACCGCATCAACGAATCGCTCGCCGATGCCTCGGACTCCATGCTCGAGCGCATTCCCGACTCGGCGATCGATTCGGTGTCTCAGACGCATATCCGCGGTCGTGCTATTAACGCGTGGCTGGCAGAGCTGGGCGACGCGGCGCTTGATGCCCTGCGCGAGAAGGCTTCGATGCCGACGTTTATCTCGGATGGTGCTCGCGGTCTGGCGCTTGCCGCTCGCCGCGTTGCCGATGCCGCACCGAGCGTGCCGCGCCCGTCACTTACTCGTCTCCGTGCCGGCAAACGCGCGAGCCGTCCGGTGCCAAGCGTGTCGCTCAGCCGCCGTGACCTGCGCTTTTTCAACGCTTTCCCGCGCCTGCGTATCAACCGCTACGAGGGCGTCATCCGAGCCACCAACCTCCGCGATCGCGCTCGCGACCTGTTCCGCCGCTAACCGGAGCGGGGCGCCCCCGGCGCCTCTCGCCCGCACGTTTCCCGTTCGTTTCGCGCCCGTTGCCGTGCCGTTTCCAAGATTGCGGCACCGTTTCCATTCGACAACGCAGCGTTTAACAACGCCGTATCTGGTCTACACCAGTTGCCCCTCGGCCGCATCATGAGCGCCGACAACGTTCATGCGACCAAGGGGGAGCGAATGTACGATACGGGATCGACAACGTTTATGCTCATCTGCACCATGCTCGTGTTTTTAATGACACCGGGCCTGGCGTTTTTCTACGGCGGCCTGTCTAGGCGCAAAAATGTCATCAACACCATGCTCATGTGCTTTGGTGTTATTGGCTTGGTGGGCGTGCTGTGGATTGTGGCCGGCTGGTCGCTGGCCTACGGCGGCGACGGTTCCAATCCGTTTATTGGAGGCTTTGACCAGCTGCTGTGCCTGCCGGTGCTCAACCAGGTGCTGCAGGCCGCCGAGGGCACCGCGACGGACGGTGCTGTCTATCCGGAGATCATCAACATCGCCTTCCAGATGGCGTTTGCCATGATCACGGCCGCTATCGTCACGGGCAGCCTCGCCGGACGCGTTAAGTTTGGCGCCATGACGGCATTCCTGGGCATTTGGCTGCTCGTGGTCTATGCGCCGCTCGCCCACATGGTTTGGGGCGGCGATGGCTCTTTTATCGGCGACATCATCGGCGCGCTCGACTTTGCCGGTGGCGACGTGGTGCACATCTCGTCCGGTCTGACGGGCCTGATTCTCTGCCTGATGCTCGGTCGTCGTCGCGGCTTTGGCATGGTGAGTTATCGCCCGCATAACGTGCCGTTTGTGGCGCTGGGCGCCGGACTGCTTTGGTTTGGCTGGTTCGGCTTTAATGGCGGCAGCGAGTTCAAGGCCGACGCCGTGGCGGCGCTTGCCATCCTCAACACCGTGACGGCCAGCGCGGCGGGCATGGTCTCGTGGCTTGCCATCGAACGCGTGCGCACCGGTCGTCCCACGCTGGTGGGCGCCAGCACCGGTCTGGTCGCGGGACTCGTGGTGGTCACACCGGGCGCGGGCTTTGTCGAGCCGTGGGCAGCGCTGGTCATGGGCCTGATCGTCTCGCCCGTCTGCTATTTTGCCATCAGCCATCTTAAGACCAAGTTCGGCTACGACGACGCGCTCGACGCGTTTGGTTGTCACGGCATTGGCGGCATCTTGGGCGGCGTGCTCACGGGTCTGTTTTGCGTGCCGGAGCTCTCGTGGACCGGTAAGGGTGGCCTGTTCTACACGGGCGATGTGTCACTGCTGGTCTCGCAGATTTTGGGCATTGTGGTGACGGTCGTTATCGTGCTGGTGCTCGACCTGGTGATCGCCGCGGTGGTCAAGGCACTCTTCCATGGCAGCCTGCGCGTGGACGAGGCCGACGAGGCGCTGGGTCTGGATGCAAGTCAGCACGGCGAAAGTGCGTATCCCTCATTCAGTGGTCTCGACTAGTAGCGTTAAACATTCCGCCAAGCCCACTCTTTAGGAGAGGAATTCACTATGAAGAAGATAACGGCGATCGTTCGTGCCGAGAAGCTTGAGGTTCTTAAAGACGCGCTGTTCGCTGCCGATGTTCGCGGCATGACTATCAATCAGGTACAGGGCTGCGGTGCGCAGCATGGCTGGAAGGAGTACGTGCGCGGCAACGAGCTGCTCGTCAACACGATTCCTAAGGTGCAGTTCACCCTTATCTGCGCCGACGAACACGTCGATGGCATTGTCGAGATCATCTGCAACGCTGCCCGCACCGGTGCTGTCGGCGACGGCAAGATCTGGGTCGAACCGGTCGAAGAGGTCATCCGCATCCGTACCGGCGAGCACGGCCCCTCCGCGGTGTAGAGTTGTCGGTATAGAGTTGCCTTTCGCCTGACGGGCGTGTCTCTCTTGGGGCACGCCCGTTCTCGTCTACAATATCGGACAGACGAAAGAAAGGCATGCCCATGATCAAGATGTTCGCGAGTGACTTAGACGGAACCCTGCTTAACGCCCTGCATGAGGCCGATGGAACCATTCGCCGCGCCATTCGCGAGCTCACCGAAGCGGGTCTGCACGTGGTTCCCGCGACCGGGCGCTCGACGTTACCGATCGGCGCGCATGGCTTTACGGGCCTGGCGCTCGACGCTTGCTGCTCCAACGGATCCATCGTGCGCGACAGCCATGGCGAGGTGCTCAAGACCTGGACCATCGACCCGCAGATTACCGAGGAGCTGCTCAAGGCATTTCCCGACATTTGCTTTGACTGCTCTACGCCCGACGGCATGTTCTCGAGCGGTTCGTTCGAGATGCATCAGGCGGGTTTTAAAAAGGACAGCCCCCTTAAGCGCATGGTGATGCGCGGCATGCGTGCTCGCGGCGGCTATCACGAGGAGCAGTATTTCGATCAGTCGATTGGCGACATCCTGCGCCATGACGTGTGCAAGATCAACTGTCGCGTGACCTCGCCCGAGCTGGAGCGCGACCTTAAGGCGTATCTTGCCGAGCGCTCGGACCGCGTGGTCAACGCGCCGTTCGATCCGGTGATGTTCGAGATTACGGACGTGGCGTGCAACAAGGGCGAGAGTGTTGCCTGGCTGGCGGGTTACTACGGCATTGCCGAGGACGAGGTCGCGGTCTACGGCGACGGCGGCAACGACATCGCCATGCTCAAGCGTTTCCGCCACAGCTACGCCACCAAAAACGGCAGTGATGCAGCTAAGGCCGCCGCATGTGCGACCATCGGCAGCTGCATGACCCATGCCGTCCCCAAACACATGCTCGCCACCATGCGCGCACAGAGCTCCCGCACCATCATCGAGTAAGGGGCAAAGGGCGGAATCCGTTTCCTGTGAGTCGTGGTACAGACACTGCTCTAAACTGAATACGAACATATATTCGCATATCTAACTGCGCTTAGATAGAATCGATATCGTTGACGGCAGTCCCTTGTGCCGGGCAGCGCCCTCCATTTTGGTGGGAGGTGATGCCCATGACCGATTTGATTGATTTCGTGAAGCTCCTGACCGCTTTGGTCTCGCTCCTCACGGCGCTCATCGGACTTTCCAAGGCACTCAAGCAGCGTTCGAAGCGTAACAGAAGGGGTCGCTGCCGCTAAGGCGTTGACCCCCTAAAGCAAACAACGGCGCTGCCCAGCTAACCACAACTTGGGCTGCCGTCGACACTATTCTACCCACGAATGACATTTTGGACAATTGGTAGTGGCGTTTCAAAAACTAAGTGCATTTGCGCACGTGGTCGCGCAGCTCGGGATTCTTGATGCAGCTGAGGACGAGATCCTTGCCAGCTTCGGTGATGCCATCGCTTGCTTGGTTGTTCATGGCAGCCTCCTTATCGATCATTATCGGCATGATGCGACGGGGGCTGTGATTTGGAGTTCCATTAGCGGGACTGACTGCGCCCAATGTGACAAAGGGACGGCCCCTTTCCGAAACTAGCACTTGAACTTGACCAAACGCAGAGGTTCAAGGGCGTGTCGACCCGCAAGCTCCACAGCTACCTGATGTGGTTCAAGTGGCTGCACGAGGCAGCACGCGTCGGGGACAGGACGTCCCTCATGCGCGGGCAGCTCGAGGACGGGTGCTACAGGAAGACCTGGAAAAAGATGATGGAGTCGGAGTGCGAGTTCCATCCGGAGCTGGCCGTGCAAGCGGCGGGTTAACATAGCTAGTTGAGTAGAAATGCCGGAAACGGCAAAATATCTAAATAGAGCTGTCGGTCCAATAACAGGAGGATTGATGGAAATACGGCGCAACCAGTATCTCGATAAGCCGCTGCAGGACGAACGAGGTGTGCTTACGATGGGCGTGCTCGACTTTTTGTTAAACGAGGATAGCTTCGGATTGTTATAAGTCGCCCCGCGCGCCGTCTCGCTGGCACTTAGACCATCCGTTGTGGAATTTTGCGGACCCATATATCACGATGCGATAGAATCCCTCGTGCTTGAGTAGCAAGCGCGTAAGTCCAGGCCGGGTTTACGCGCTTCTCGCTTTTGGCCCGACCTTTTCAGGAGGGTCAAGATGATTAGCATAATCCAGAAAGAAAAGTTCACTATCGTTATGTGCGCACTGATGGTCGCCGGCATGTCCGTATATAACGCCGCCGTTCTGGCGGGCGGGCTGTCGCCGCAGAGTCTCATGAGTGCCATCACCGGCTTCGTTCCGGGTTTCCTGACGGCGCTGGTGGGTGACGTGTTCTACGCCGGTCCGCTTTCCAACCGCATGCTCGGCATGCGCGAGTGGCGCAGCCGCATCATCATGAAATCCGTCTTTATGGTGTGCCTGATGGTGCCCTACATGAGCTGCTACGGCGCGGCGATGTCCATGATGCACGGCGCTCCCGCCACAGCCTTCCCGTTGCTTTGGGCAGAAAACGTCCTGCGCAATGTTGTGATGGCTCTGCCCTTGCAGCTGCTGGTTGTGGGCCCCTCGGTACGCTTCCTCTTCTCATCCGGCATCATCAGCGCTCCGTCTCGCGCGTAGCGATATCCCGTCGGAAGGGTCAAACGTTTGGGCACCGTCGCGCACCGTCCCTCGTGCAGGGATGACACATGGTACCCTTGTCGTGGGCAAACGACGGAGGTGCATGGTGGACATCGAAAAATGCCGCGAATACATAGTGCTTGCGCAGACGAGGAATTTCCTGGAAGCCAGCGAGCAACTCAATATCGCGCAGTCTTCGCTCAGCAAGCACATGAAATCGCTTGAGACGGAGCTCGGCGTCACGCTCCTCGATCGAACTACGCGTAAAGTTTCGCTCAGTGCCGACGGCCGCGTGTTCCTGCCCTATGCCGAGCGGCTCGTGCGCACCGCCAATGAGGCGCGCAATGTGCTTGCCGACCAAAAGCGCTACAAACGTCGTACCGTTCGCATCGGATCGATTCCGATTATGGCGCCATATGGCATCACGGGTCTTCTGTCGGACTTCGATCGGGATACCCCGGGCATCCGCCTGAAGATAACTGAGGGCGAGCCGGACCTGCTCAAGGACCAGCTGCGTAAAGGCCACCTGGACCTTGCGTTCATTCGCGATTGGAATCACGAGGTCGAGCAAGGCGATGCAGAGGATGACTTTATTCGAATCCCCTATGACACCGATCAGCTCGTGGCCGTGCTGCCGCTGACGCACCCGCTGGCGGGCTTGAGCCAGATCGACCTCGCCGAGATTGCGCACGAGGAATTCCTGTTGCTCCCCGAAGATTCGGTGATGCATACGCTGATCCTGGACGCCTGCTCTACGGCGGGCTTTGTTCCGCATGTGGTCTACAACGGCTCACGTGCACAAAACATCGTTGACCTCGTGTCGCGCGAGATGGGCGTCTCGCTGCTCATGCGCAAGCCGGCGGCCTCCCTTTGTGCCGGCAAGGCGGTTCTTGTGGACGTCCACCCAATATTCGAGACGCGGATTAGCTGCTATTACCTGCGTGGCACTGAACCCACACCCGAGACGGCTGCGCTTCTTCGGCACATCGCGAACCGGTAAGCCTCGCCTTGTTTCGGCACTGTTCAGTATTCGATACGGGAATAAAATTGAATACGAATGGAATTGAGAGCGAATAAATCAATTCGTAGACTGGAGCCATGAAATCCTACCGTGAGGAGAAAAATATGGTTGTAGATGCGAATATGTACTGGTTTCCCGAGTCCCTGTTTGAGGACGAGCAGGCGCTGTCGACGTTTATCGCCGAGGCTCCGCGTGCCTATGGCACCAAGGTGTACCTCAAGGAAGAAAACGGTGTAAAGCAGATTACCGTTGAGAAGCCCGCGGGATTTCCTTCGCTCAATTACGCGCAGGGCGACTATGTGCTTGAGGGCATGCTTGCCGATATGGACGAGGCGGGCGTGGATAAAGCTGTCATGAAGGTCCCTGGCTGCAATGAGTGGATGAGCCTTGCGATGTGCCGCCTGTTCAACGATGGCATGGCGGACTTCGCCGAGCGCTCGCGCGGTCG
>Ga0129310_1003388_pt1 | contig 10388 bp, 7 predicted proteins | sample Go1ome_2_FD_94433 | JGI IMG/M metagenome (GOLD analysis project Ga0129310, IMG submission 94433) | Western lowland gorrila individual fecal microbial communities from Wisconsin, USA - Go1022A metagenome | ecosystem: Host-associated > Mammals > Digestive system > Large intestine > Fecal | place...
CAGTTCTCCGGCACGTTTGGTGGCTTTTCTTCTCTTGTCATCAAAATAGGCCGGTACACTGATCACAGCCTCCGTGACTTCTTCCCCGAGGTAGCTTTCTGCATCCTCTTTCAGGTAGCGCAGGATCATGCTGGACAATTCCTCCGGGCGGAACTTTCTGCCGGACAATTCATACATCCGGTCCGTTCCCATACTGCGCTTGAACGCCTGTGCCACGCTGTCGGGATAGAGATTTCTACGCTCCTGCGCCGTCTCTCCCACATAGACATTGCCTTTTTCATCCACGCTGACCACGGAGGGGGTCAGATGCTTCCCCAGACGGTTGGGGATGATCTTCGGCCCTTCTTCCGTAAATACAGCCACCAGACTGTTGGTGGTTCCCAAATCGATTCCGACTATCATACGTTCTCTTCTCTCTTCATTCTATATTTTCACTGCTTTTTTCCGAATAATCTCTGCCAGAATCCCCGTTTTTTCTGCGGTTTCTCCTTATGGAAGGCCGCTACGGCAGGATCTGTGTCCTTCGTCCTCTGCCCTGTTCCTTCCTGCTCCTGTGCGGAATGATACCGGTGCCAGATGGCCTGCAGCCCCATTCCGGGATGCCCCTGCATCTGTGCTTCCAGACGTTCCAGGGCTTCCTTCTCCTGTCCCTTTTTCAGCAGTTGAAGGATCCGTACCATCTCCAGTTCCTCACAGACAGGATGGACACAATAATGGCAGAAAGAGCAGTCTGCATCCAGCGAAAGAAGGGTGTCCTGTTCCTCTTCGGTGGAAGTATAGTATCCTGCCAGATATTCATGCACGATCCGCATTTTCGGCCATTTCAGATACACATTCTCACCGCTCTTGTCTTCCCTGTCCATGCAGGCTTTCAGAGCTTTCGCATACTCAGCACCTTTTTTCTTATCCCCGTACAGGATGCATGCAAGGATCAGATCCGCCATGGCATCCTTTTTACTGAGATCCTCCTTATGGCCGTCCAATGCCTTGTCCATATTCTTGATGGCGACTTTGCCGGAGCCAAAGACCAGTCCATACCATCCCAGATGGAATAAATACTCTTCAAAATATTCCTGGGTGTTCCCGGTATTTTTTCCGATCAGCTCAATCTTCTCCGGCCAGGATGCCAGAAGGTTGCCTGCAATCGTCTTTTCTCCGCACCAGACGCACAGATCCAGCTTTTCCCCGGTGGCATCCAGCACATTGACAAAGGCCTTTTCCAGAACCTTTAAGGCTTCCGTCGTCTTGTCATTGCAGGCCAGACATCTGGCGAACGCTTTCATGCGCTCTCTGTCTCTCTCCCCGGCGGTTCCTGTGACATCCCGGTATTCCCGGTAAAAATCTTCCGCCTGTTCCGTATTGCCCAGTAGAAAGTACACTTCCGCCTGCTCCGCCACAAGCTCCGGCCAGCGGTTTTTCTCCGTTCCGCCCTTGCTGTAGAAAAATTCGGTCTTTCGCAGACAGATCATGGCTTCATTATATTCTCCGCGGTATCTGTGGATCTGTGCCAGTCCCCTCCAGGCAAAAGGATTGGCCGGGTTGATGGAAAGTGCCTTTTCATAATCCTCTTTTGCCGCTTCCAGACAGCCTGCCGCATTATGAAAGTCTCCCCGCTCCACCAGAAGAAATTCACAAGGGTAGGCATACAGATATTCCGTGATCAGTGAAAGGCCTTTCCGGTAAAATTGGGTTTGCCCCGCTTCTACCCTGCTCAGATATTCCTTGCGGAATTTTTCTATGGCATCGTTCATCTGCTCCTGGGGAAGCCCCGTATTGGTCAGCTGCCATTCATAGGCATCCAGGATTACACTCTTGACATTATTATCCTTCGCCTGTTGTAACAGTGCTTTCAGTTCATCAGGATGTGCCAGATCCAGGTACACCTTTGCCATCATTTCATAGGCCTTGACATAGGTTGGAAAATAACTCAGGCAGGCTCTGCCGTTCTGGATCACTCCGGCGGCATTCCACTGCCTCTTCGCCGCTTCCAGTTCATTGGCATACGCCGCGTAGACCTGATAATCCCCGATCAGTCTCTGAGAGATCTCCCCGCAGCGCTCATATTCTTCCATTTCCACAAAAATCTGTGCTTTTTCGATCAGCATTCCGATGTCTTTCGGTGTGCCGTTCTCTGCTTTTTCCGCTTCCGCAATGGCCTGCGCGAATTTTTCCGGCTGCACATAGCCGTAAGCCCGGTAACACTGCATCCGGATCATATGGGACTGTCTGATGCGGTCTCTGTCTTTTTCCTCCTCTGTGGGATCCGTATCCCGAAGGATCTTTTTCTCCAGACTTTCTTCCCATCTGGCTGCCAGTGTGATCGTCTTCTCGTACTCCGCCGCTTCCGCAGACAGTTTGGTCATCAGTCCCAGATATTCTTCTTTTCTGTCGACGGGAACTTTTTCCGCGAGAGCCGTCACTGTCCGGATTCCCAGATCCGTCCTGCCGTCCTGCAGATAGCACCAGCCCAGATCCAGTCCGAGACCGGGATCTTGCGATTCTGCATATTCCCGCTCCATTTCCCGTTCCAGTTCGGCATTGATCTTCTGCAGAGTCTCCAGAAAGGCATCGTCTCCGCCTACGGAAAGGATCTCTTCCGCACACTTTTTGGCCTCTTTGTAGTTCCCCTGCTCATAATACCAGTCGGTCAGGCGCAGGTTCGCCATGTAATGCTTCGGCAGTTTCTCCCGAAGGTTCTCATAAATAGCCGCTGCTTCCGCACGTCCTTCATTTCTCCACAACATTTCCGCCGTGTTGTAGGCGATCAGATCATCCTCCGGATACCGGGTACACAATTCCTTCAAATGGGCAATAGCTTCCCCGGCCTGTCCTTTTTTCTCACAGAGAGAAGCCCGGCAGACCTCCATCACCGGATGGGTGATATGCAGCGCATCCCCACAGCCGATCATCTGCTCCGCTTCCTGCAGCGCCTGATAGGCCCGGTCATAATATTGCAGGAACTGATCGTAGTCTGCATCTTCCGCACCCTGAAATTCTGAAAAATCCACTTCTTCCCCGGATTCGCATTTATGTACCATATAACTCACAAACTGCGCCGGGAACCGCTCTCTGAGTGTCCCTGCATTCTGGACAATATGGATCTTCTCATTTAACAGTTTCCAGATATCCGTAGGCAGTTTGAAATGCTCCATCAGAAAACGCAGCAGATACACCGTACAGTTTTCTTCCTCTTCCAGCGAGAGAAAAGCATCCGCCTCAAAAAGAGCCTTCCACTTCCGCTCGTCACAACGATCCGTAATATTCTCGTAAATCTTACGAACCTCACACACCCACTGTCCTGCCGGTGTATCGTCCTCCAGCGTCTGTTCTGTCTCCTCATTTTCCTGTGCATCCGGTGTTCTGGCATAACGGCAGGCTTCCTCGTAAGCCGCCCGCAGGCGTTTGAACCCCTCCGGGTCATCCTCCGGATTCGTCACCGCCAGCCTGTCGCGATAGGCGTTTTTCAGTGCCCTTTCATCTTTTGTCTGTTCTATCCCCAGAATCTGAAATACTTCGATCAGTTCCACGTTTTCCCCCTCCAATGTCATTGTCAAAGTTATCTGCCCTATAGAAAAAGATATAGAAAAGGAGCAGAAAGATATTCTGCTCCCTGTAAACAATCTTAGAATGTAAACTTATCTGCAAAATAAGCATCCAGATCGGCGATTGCAACACGCTCCTGCTCCATGGAATCACGGAAACGTACGGTGACGCAGCCATCTGTCTCGGATTCAAAATCATAGGTTACGCAGAAAGGAGTTCCGATCTCGTCCTGACGACGATATCTCTTACCGATATTTCCTCTGTCATCAAATTCACAGTTATATTTCTTGGAAAGTTCTGCGTAGATCTTTTCTGCACCCTCATTCAGCTTCTTGGACAGAGGCAGTACACCGATCTTCACCGGTGCCAGTGCGGGATGGAAATGCAGCACGGTACGCACATCGCCGCCCTCTAATTCTTCTTCATCGTATGCTGCGCACAGGAATGCCAGAACGACTCTGTCCGCACCCAGAGAAGGCTCGATAACATAAGGAATATATTTCTCCTTCTTCTCGTCATCGAAGTAGCTCATATCCTCGCCGGAAGTATTGGCATGCTGGGTCAGATCGTAATCGGTTCTATCCGCAATACCCCACAGTTCGCCCCATCCGAAGGGGAACAGGAACTCGATATCGGTAGTCCCCTTACTGTAGAAGCACAGTTCCTCAGGGGAATGATCACGCAGTCTCATCTCATCTTCCTTGATACCTAAGGACAGCAGCCAGTCACGGCAGAAGCCTCTCCAGTACTGGAACCACTCCAGATCAGTACCGGGCTCACAGAAGAACTCCAGTTCCATCTGCTCGAACTCTCTGGTACGGAACGTAAAGTTACCGGGAGTGATCTCGTTACGGAAGGACTTACCGATCTGTCCGATACCGAAAGGAATCTTCTTACGGGAAGTTCTCTGTACATTCTTAAAGTTCACAAAAATACCCTGTGCAGTCTCGGGTCTTAAGTATACGGTGTTCTTGGCATCCTCGGTAACACCCTGGAAGGTCTTGAACATCAGGTTGAACTGACGGATGTCGGTGAAGTTGTGCTTGCCGCAGGTAGGACAGGGAACATTATGCTCCTCGATGAAATTCTTCATCTCCTCCTGGCTCCAGGCATCCACACTGCCCTCGATGGCAATGCCGTTCTCCTCACAGAAATCCTCGATCAGCTTATCCGCACGGAAACGCTCATGACATTCCTTACAGTCCATCAGAGGATCGGAGAAGCCGCCCAGATGTCCGCTGGCTACCCAGGTCTGGGGATTCATCAGGATCGCACAGTCCACGCCCACATTGTAAGGGCTCTCCTGCACGAACTTCTGCCACCATGCCTTTTTTACATTATTCTTCAGCTCCACGCCAAGGTTACCGTAATCCCAGGTGTTTGCCAGTCCGCCGTAGATCTCGGAACCGGGATATACAAAACCTCTTGCTTTTGCCAGGGCTACGATCTTCTCCATTGTCTTTTCCATGTCAGTACCAAACCTTTCTTAAGCTAAATATGCTTTATTTCTCTATCTTTGTATTGCCAGTATGACCTATTTTTTCATCAGTATCGTAACGACACCGTCGGACTGGGAAGCATCCACATATCCATCCGCTCCCATGACCACACCTTCGCTGAGATACAGCACCTGGTATGGACAGTAAATATATGCACTCGCATCCGTAATGATCAGGTGTCCCTTCTCCAGAGCCTTACTCAGCTTCCCGGAATCGGCGGGAGTACCGTCTGTGGCATCCACCAGTTCCAGATTCACACTGATTCCCTTCGCCAGGGCCTCTACTCTGGTTCCGTAGAACAGATCCTTTTCATTGTATTCGGCATAGCTGTCCGTACTGTCGAACTCCTGTACCACCTGTACTGTGGCACCGTTCTCCAGCATCTGTACCGATTTCACCGTCATGGGATCTTCCTGTCCGTCACCATGGGAACGGTTGAACTCGTCTGCCTCTTCCCGGACCATGGATTCCAGCCCGTCCAGCGTGTAGAAATCCTTGTCAAAAGTGTTCACCAGATAAGAGGTCACTTTTCCGTCCTTCTCCACTACCAGAGAGGTATTGATCACCTCCGAAGGAAGCTTTGCCGTCTGACCGCAGCCACTCAAGGATAATACCAGAAGGCCCGACAATCCTGCCGCAAGAAACTTTTTTATTCTATTCTCCCTCATAAATGAGTCTCCTTTTTTGGCATCAGCCATAACCGATTTTAACATAGAGTTTTGAGTATTTCAAGACTTTTGAACGACCTGTCCATGAAACGCTTCCGATATTCCGACGCGATCTGTGAAAGTTCGGCAAGAACCTTATCCGATACGGTAAAAGTGTACAGCTTCTCCACGGAACTCTCCGCTATGTAATTCATTGCGTACAGCGTAGATTCTTCCAGCTTCCGGCCGGGAGGCGGTCCCGGATATTCTCCGTTGACGGCGATGGCCTTCAGTTCAAAAATACTGCGCACCAGTTCATTGGGAAGTGCCGGTGCGCACAGTGCCCGGAGGGACTGATACAAAAGCTTTAACATCTCCCGCTCGTCATTGTTTTCCCTGCAGTAATAATCCGCCACCTCTGCGAAATACATGCCGTAGCAGGCTCCCACATAATCCGTCATCAGTTCTTCGAAATAATTCCGGATGTCCGCTTCCGATACGGTATAGGAATTCCGCCCTTCATAGAGACGAAACGTACCAAAAGCAAAAGGGTTGGTCGCTGCCGCCAGCCGGTTGCCGGGCTTTCTGGCCCCTCTGGCAAAAGCAGTGATCTTCCCTTTTTCTCTGGTGAGCAGGCACACCCGCCTGTCATATTCCCCGAAGGGGCTCTGTTTTAATACCATTCCTGTTACATACAGGGATTCCTGCATGATCCATCCTCCCCGCCGGAAAGACCTGTGTGTCCTTCCGCCCTGCAATCCCCGGAGGAGCCGCATACCGCAGCCGGGGAATCCTCCTTTCCCGCACTCTGCAGGTAATTCAGATAATCCTCCACTCTGCCGGTATGTTCAAATTGCTGCCAGTAATCCGTGAACTGCATCTTACGCATCCCCCTCTTCTATCAGTGTGTCATCCTCTGTAAAAATAGGGTCTGCAAATTTCGTTTTTCTATTCGCCCATCTCGATGTCTTTCGGATTATATCCGAAGTTCTTAAGCAGGATATCGCTGTCTCTCCAGTCCTTCTTCACCTTCACCCAGAGCTGCAGATTGACTTTCATTTCCAGCATATCCTCGATCTCCGGACGGGCCTGGGAACCGATCTTTTTCAACATCTGGCCGCCCTTGCCGATGATGATGCCCTTGTGGGAATCTCTCTCGCAGATGATCGTGGCCTCGATGTCACAGATCCGTCCTCTCTCCTTCATGCTTTCCACCGTGACGGCGATGCCGTGAGGAATCTCCTCAGACAGCAGTCTCAGGGCTTTTTCCCGGATCAGTTCCGCCACGATCTGGCGCATGGGCTGGTCGGTGATGGTATCCTCATCATAAAAAGCCGGTCCGTAGGGCAGATATTTTAAAATGCACTGGATCAGCACATCCGTATTGTCTCCCTTCAGGGCGGACACCGGAACGATCTCCTGAAAATCCAGTTCCTTGCGGTAGGTATCTATAAATGTCAGGATCTCTTCCTTTTTTACGGTGTCCGTCTTGTTGATCACCAGGATCACGGGAGTCTTGGTCTTCTTCAGCTGTTCGATAATGTGACGTTCTCCGGCACCGATGAAATTCGTGGGCTCCACCAGCCACAGGATCACGTCCACATCGTTTAACGTATGCTCCGCAACGTTTACCATGTAGTCCCCCAGTTTGTTTTTCGCCTTATGGATACCGGGGGTATCCAGGAATACGATCTGTCCCTCTTCCAGGGTCAGCACCGTCTGGATACGGTTACGGGTGGTCTGCGGTTTGTTGGATGTAATAGCGATCTTCTGTCCGATCAGACGGTTCATCAGTGTGGACTTTCCTACGTTGGGACGTCCGATCAGTGTGGCAAAGCCGGATTTGTATGCCGGATTTTCGTTCATTTTTATTTCTCCTGTTCTTGTAATTGTTGCTGACAGATTTCTGTTTTCTGTATTTTTGCTTCCTCTTCGACGAATTTTTTCTGTTCCTGTGCGCGGATCCGCTTTGTACGCTTCCTGATCTTCTTTAGGATCAAGACGATGATTGCGATTACGATGGCCCAGATCACCAGATACGGGATATGGATCACGAACCAGATGGCCGCTTCCTTCATTCCCTCGCCGATACTCTTAAGGCTGTCCATAAATCCCGCAGAGATCCGTTCCCATGCGGTCTCTTCCTCTACCGGCGTATAGACTTCCACTTCATCAATATAGAGGTATACGGTGCTGTAGTCAACCTGATTGTCATAACTGCGCAGCTGGGATTCCATGCTTTCCAGCTGGTATCTCACATCGGACAGACGCTGTTCGATGGTGATGATATCTTCGATGCTCTCCGCCTGCTCTAACAGCTGTAACAGTCTCTCCTGTTCGGTCTGCAGGGCATCCCGGTGGCTTTCAAGGTCCACATAGGTCAATGTCACATCCTGTACATTCTCCGAACGGCTGGTCACATTGCCCAGGTCGGATACGGTATTTAAGAACTCATCCAGCCGGTCCTTCGGAATGCGGATCGTCATGTTGGCATTCCGGGTGGAGCGATAATTGTAATAACTACTGCCGTTGTAGGCATCCAGACTTTCTATGTAACCGCCCAGTTCCGTCACCTTGTTCTCCACGGAAGCCAACAACTTGTCGTACTCTCTGGTCTCCACATTCATGTCCACGTTTTTGATCAGCTTCCGCTCCGTGGCCGTCACACCTGCCGCACCCTCTTCTGTCACCGTATTGTCCGAAGCTTCTGCATTCTCCGTGCCGAATCCACTGTCATAAGATTGTGCCGAGGCTGCAGCCGTCTCGTTGGAAGACGATACGGCAAAATCCGCATCCATCAGATCACTGATGCCGTATTTGCCGCCCGCCGCGCTGCCACAGGCGGTAAGGGAAAATACCATACCCGCCGTAAGTAACCCTGTAATGATCTTCGCTTCCAGATTTCGTTTTTTCATAACCCTCTCCATTCTGCAGACGGCCGCCCCGGTTGCCCGGGCCTGCCGTCTGCCGTCTGCTTTTCTTTGTTTCACCCCTATAAACGAAATTTTCTCACAGAAGTTCTTTGTTTCATTTTATTTTTTAATTGTTCCCTTCCTGCAAAGGCAGGCATCCGCCGTATCCCTTATAGAAATTCTACCGGAAATTCCATGGTTCGGGATCGTTTTAAAAAAGATTTTCCACCTTTAAGAAGCGGTCCTGTTCTTCCTTCACCTTGGAAGCCGTACCTACGACGCAGAGCAGATCCTCCTGCATAAAGGCCCGGATATGTGCGGACAGTGCCCGGATATCCTCTTCGGTAGCCGTAAGCAGTTCGTCACGCTCTCTCTGCAGCGCGGCATCATCCAGTCCCGTCATATAGGCACTTAAGGAATACAGTCCCTTGGCCGCCGGATTCATGGGTACATCCAGATCACTGACAGCACCGATGATATACTGGGTCATAGTGCGCTCGTCCGCCGTAAACTTTGCAATGGCATCCGCAGCTTTTTCGTAAATATCGATGGTCCTTCCCAGATTCGGATCTCTGTAGGAGACAAAATAGCTGTCCCCGGATCTGCCGAAGCTGCACATGCAGCCGTAAGCGCCGCCCTTTACCCGGACATTGACCCACAGATATTCATAGCCCATCATGACTTTCAGTACTCTTAAGGCTCCGGTATATTGCAATCCGCTCTTGCGGAAATTACCGGCACGGCATACATAATTGACCTGGCCGGAAGTTAAGAAACCTTCGTTTTTCCGGGAGATTTCCGGAATATAATGCTCTTTTTCCACATTCTCCGTATAAAGGGCTGCCTTGAAAGCCTCCACCGGAGCGTCTAAAAGCGCCAGTGCCTTCTGCTCTCCGACGAAATCCACCATAAGATTTTCCGGACGGAAGATCATTTTCAATAACGTCTGTAAGATTTCTACCAGTTCTTCTTTTTTCTCATCAAAATGAGCTTCCAGATCCGCAGTCAGACGATAGAACGGAATGCCGGAGATCTCTTCGCTCACGGCTCCGGGAATGCTGCCGTAGGACAGGGCTCTTCCGGCCGCCACGCTGTGTCCTCCGGAGGTCATCTGGGCCTGCATCCGGGACTTGCCCTCCGCCAGGATCTCATACAATCTCTTGGTATCCGCGAAATCACTGGTCATGACGATCTCCCGCATCAGATCGATGGCTTCCGCAATACGATCATAGAACACTTTGGTCTTCAGTTCCAGTGTCAGTGTAAACTGATCCGTATCCTGTAATTTGCCATAGACATTGTTCACCGCAGCCATACCGCCGGTGACCAGATTCATCTCGTTAAACAGATCTCCGTAAGTATAATGCTCCGTGTTCAGCAGTCCGAGACAGCCTTTTAAGATGCCGATATACGGAAAATATTTTCCGGGAATCTGATCCAGTTTGAAGATCAGGCGTAGATATCCGATGCCGTTGGTAAACAGATCGTGGTACAAAAGTGTGGTATCCCCGATGTTTTTCACTTCATTCACCGGTAGATTTGCCTCTTTTTTCATATCTTCCCGTTTTAACAGAGGGATCTTCTCCAGATCCTCCTTCGCATCCTCGCTCTCCTGGAACTCCGTCAGCTTCCGGAAGGTCTCCTTCACATTCTGAATTTCTTCCGGGCTCATGGCAGCTTTGACTTTTGCCATTTTCTCCCGCTGCTTCTCTTCCTGCTCTTCCAGAAGTCCCAGCTTCGGCTGTAAGATCACAACGCTGCGGTGGGTATTGTCCAACAGGTATTTC